>Ga0182010_10000429_pt1 | contig 24036 bp, 23 predicted proteins | sample 611E1MmetaG_FD_120488 | JGI IMG/M metagenome (GOLD analysis project Ga0182010, IMG submission 120488) | Permafrost microbial communities from Stordalen Mire, Sweden - 611E1M metaG | ecosystem: Environmental > Terrestrial > Soil > Wetlands > Permafrost | place: Sweden: Stordalen | collected... | reverse complement strand
GCCCCGCTGGCCGAGATGCCCAGGCACTTGCCGGCAGCCTTTCTCACCTCGGAAGATAGCCGGTTCTTCTCCCACGATGGTTTCGACATCGAGACGATTCGCCATGCTTTGGTGCAGGATCTCGAGACCGGCAGCTTCGGCCGCGGGGCGAGCACCATCACCCAGCAACTGGCCAAGAATCTGTTTCTGACGCCCCACCGAACTTTGGCTCGAAAGCTGGAGGAAACCGTGCTGACGTGGCGTTTGCACAACCTCCTCGGCAAAGAACGGATCCTCGAGCTTTACTTGAATGTGATCGACCTGGGCCCGGGAATTCGCGGTGTGCGCCAAGCCGCGCGCGCCTACTTCGGCAAGGAACTTCACCAGCTCCGGCCCATCGATTCCGCCTACTTGGCGACACTAGCGCCCAACCCGCACGTGCTGGCGCGACGTTTTCGTGATGGCCATGTGGACGACGGCTGGCTGCAGAGACTTCATGATCTGCTTGCCATGATGAGGCGCAGTGGCCGTCTCACGGCTGCGGATTTTGCCGAGGCCCGCGCAAGCAAGCCGGCGCTGCGCAGAATTGACAAGGAGTTCACCGCGCGACCTGGGTTGTAGTGCTACCCTTTTGGGCATGACCAAGTTGCGAAGTGTCGCCCTGGGCCTTCTCGCCCTGCTGGTGCCATCGTCGGCGATGGCCTCGCTGATCCAAGCCATGGATCTTGCTGGGTTGACCGCCCGGGCGGATCGCATCGTTGTTGCTCAGGTCGTATCGACTAGCAGCGATTGGGATTCCTCCGGCCGAAACATCCACACCCGCATCGAGATCCAGATCGAGGAAATCTGGAAGGGGTCGCTGGCTGTCGGCCAACGCATGGTCATCGTTCAGCCGGGTGGCAGCGTGGGCAATATTGAAATGCTCGTGCACGGCATGCCAAGCTTTGTGCCCGGCGAGAAGGCGGTACTCTTTCTCGCCGGCCAGGGTGCGCCTCGCGTAGTGGGGATGAGCCAGGGCAAACGCACTCTGCGTTGGGAAGGCACGAGCAAGAGTTGGGTGGCCGACTCGGCGGAGTTTTCGGCGGTGGTGCGCCGGGATTCCCAAGGGCGCCTGCAGCCGGCGACGCCAGAACCTGCTTTGGGGTTGGATGAGCTTCGCCAGCGTGTGCGGGCGCTGGTCAGACCGTAGGAACGCGGAACACTTCCCATGAGAAGCCGAACCAATCTGGTCGCGACTGTCGTTGTGGCGGGCTTCGCAACCTTGCCCATGCCTGCCGCGGCCTACGTCCGCACGGTGACCGAGGCGGGCGCGCCAACGGCATGGGACAACGCGAACGTGACCATGGAGTTTTCCCTGGGCTCCTCTCCGCCCGTATTGTCCGCTGGGGGATTTCTCGATGCAGCTCAGCAAGCGGGCGCAGCCTGGAGCGATGCTTCGCTCGATGGGGTCGATCGCTGCAGCAGCATGAACCTCACGGTGGAATCCGTTTCCGATGTCGCCGGCCCGGTGGGCATGGACTACCACAATCGCTTGATCTTCCGCCAAGGCGGCTGGTGCCGCGATCCCCTACCCGCGGATGGCGCTTGCTACGACCCAAGTGCCTTGGCCTTGACTACCGTCTTCCAGCTCAGGGACAGCGGCCAGATTCTGGACGCCGATTTGGAAGTGAATGCCACTGACTTCACCTGGGGCGATTTCGTGGGCTCTCCCGAGCTGTTTGCCTACGACACCCAGGACTTCCAAGGCGCGATTACCCATGAGTTCGGGCATGTGATCGGACTGGACCACACCTGCTTCTCCCCAGGTGAGACCTTTGGGGACGGCACGCTCAAGCCGAGGCCGGTCGACAACAAAGGAAACCCCGTGCCTGATTGCAGCGAAGGCAGCCTGCTGCCCCCCACCATCACGGATGCCACCATGTACGTCTCGGTTGACTCGCCCCGCGCAGAAGTTGATCTGCGCAGCTTGTCGCCTGATGATGTGCAAGGCGCGTGCGACATCTATCCCGTCGGAGGAGGTGGCTGCTCCTGCACGGCGGAACCAGGCCATGGATTTAGCGCCAGCCTGCTGGTGCTGCTCGCGATGGCAGCGCTGCTCCTCCGTCGGCGCCAGCGGCGCGGGACGCAAGCCGGAACTCCACCGGCTCCGGGTGCCCCAGGGCGCGCACGATAGGGATGACCTGAGGCGCATGGTCTTTGGCCTTCGCGGCTAGGGCATATTCGCCCACTGGCACGCGGATGGAGAACTGGCCTTGCGGGTCGGATGTGACCCGGACCGGCGGGCGAGCCGGCTTCCTGGCAGCGCGCGCTTCCACCTGAGCGCCTTGCACGACCTGCCCGTCCTGATCTAGGACGCGGCCCGAAAGCAAGACCCCGGTTGGCACGACGAGATCGCCCAGATCTCGGGCATCGCCCGGCGCAAGCAGCAGTGGCTCCTGTTGCAAAGGCAGCTTGTCAGCCGCTGACACCTCAAGGCGCGAGCGTCCCGGAGCCAATCCCCTCACCTCGAAGTGTCCCTGCGCATCGGAAAGTGCCGTGCGAATGCTCCCCTGGCGCGCCACTGAGCCGGCAGGCAGCTCCGCTGCCTCGGCCGCCGTGGGCAAGGCACCGGGCAGGACGATCATCCGGTCCTGACCGCTGACCAGTCCGACCACGGACACCGGCACTGCACCCATTGGCGAGCCATCCTCGTCGAGCACACGACCCGAGACGAGTGCCGCCCGCGCAAGTCTGAGGGTCGTGGGGACCGTGCTGCCGGCGCCAAGCAGAAGCTCTGGCGCGTCCAGTAGAACGTAGCCTTCGAGTCGGGCGACAACCTGGTAGCGACCTGGGCGCACCGGCCCGACGGTGAACTTGCCCTCTTGGTCCGACTGGCAGGTCACGGGCAAGTCGTCGGACGGCATGGTCAACACATCCACCGTGGTCCCGTGAAGGTTGTGGCCCATATCGTCGCTCACCCGACCTGCAACAAAGGCGCCTGACCCCAGGAGCAGCCGCACCGGCGGCAAATGCCGTGTGTCTTCCTCGATCACCTGACCTGCCGTCGCTGACACCAGCCTGCCATGCGCGGCGCGGATGGAAAACCGGCCCAGACCCAAACCCGCGAAGCTGAAGACACCATGCGGGTCGGCCACCGTCTCTCGCGACCAGCGCAGGCTCGGCCCGCCCAGTACCACATTCGCTCCGGGTTCGGGGCTGCTCGGAGTTCTGAGCACAATCCCGCTCAGGCTGCGCCCCTCACCTTCAAGCGCCAGGACGAGTGATTCGGCGTCTGGCACGGTTCGGTCGATTTCTAACGTGCCAAAGCCGGCTGCCTCGGCAAGCAGTGTCCATGCCCCTGGCCGAAGGCGAGCCAGCAGGAAGCGCCCCTCGGAATTCGAGCGCGCTTGCACTACCGAACCAGCGCGCTTGTCCTTGGGCCAAGCGATGACCAAGGCATCCGGGAGAGGCACGCCCCCGCTGTCCTGCACCACGCCGGCCAGGTCGACAGGTGGGAGCACCTTCGTTTCGTGTCCAGCATCCACTGCCGCAGCGCGTTTTGGCGAGGATCTTCGACAAGCCAGTCCGTGGCCAGCCACGAGGGTGAGTTCCGCCGCAACCAAGATGGCGGAAATCACTTGTCTGTGAGTGCTTGCGAAGGGCATCAGTCGGTGCTAATGGTACGCCCTCCCGGAGAACTCATGTCTGCGCAGTGTGCAATTTGCGGCAAACAAAGGAAAGTGGCCAACAACGTTAGCCACTCGAACATTAGAACCAAGAGCCAGCAACGGCCGAATCTGCAGAACGTGCATATCACGGTCGGCGGCTCGCGAAAACGGGTGCGCGTCTGCACTCGCTGCATTCGCTCTGGTTTCGTGGCGAAGGCCCCATAGCCTCTCGGTTCGACGCCGCATTCGACGTCAGGCTGCAACGGCCACAGCATCGATTTCGACCTGCGCTCCCTTGGGCAGGGCTGCGACCTGCACCGTGGCACGGGCGGGCGGCGCATCTCCGAAGTAGGTCGCGTAGGCTTCGTTCACGGCAGCGAAATTCCTTAGGTCGGTTAGATATATGGTCGTCTTGACCACGGCGTCCAGGGACGCGCCGCCAGCCTTGAGCACAGCGGCCAGGTTCTGCATCACTCGGTGGGTTTCTTGTCTCACGTCGCCGTCGCCCACCAGCTCGCCGGTTTGTGGGTCGAGCGGGATTTGGCCCGAGCAGTAGATGGAACGAGCGCCTTGCACGACCACGGCCTGGGAGTAGGGGCCAATCGCGCGCGGAGCAGCCGAAGTGGCGACAGCATCACGAATCATTTCCTGATGATAGCAAGGGGCGTCGCCAGGGCACGTTTTCGCGGATGTCATGTTGCCAAGCGAGCCCCGGCGGCAGTACCGTTCCCAGCGTGAAATCAGCAACGAGGCCGCGGCGCCGGAATGCCGAACCCGAGACTGCGGCATCCCTGATGTCTGCCGTGGTGGCGAGCATCGGCGGCGAGCATCGGGCCCGCGAGCAGCGCATCTTCGCCGCCTATGAGCAAGCGGTGGGAGGCCCCTTGCGCCAGCACACCAAGGCTGAGCGTCTGCACGAAGGCACGCTCTTCGTGCGCGTGTCGAGCTCCGCGCTGGCCCACCAGATCACCCTGCTCAAGCGTGAGATCCTGACACGCATGCAGCCGCTCGTGGATCCTGGGAGCGTGACCGACCTTCGTACCCGCGTGGGTCCGCTGGATGCGTCGTCCATGCGTTGACAGGCTCAGATCTTCACCCGAGCCATGCGATAGGAATACGAGTTCAGGGTTACCCAATCGGGCAAACGCCGCCTGAGCGCCTCGATGTCGGGGCCGGCGGCAGGAGCGCCGTCGATGCCGCGCAGATCGAGCTCGACCGGGTCTGCGCCCCGCAAGGTGAGCTGGATGTCTACGCCGGCAGCCGGAACGCCTTCGAAGTGGAGCAGATACCGGCCGTCGGTGGGAGGGATCGCGCTCAAGTTGGAGGTCACGGACCATCCCACCAGAGCTTCTGCAGGGATCGAGAGCCGAAGTTGCGGGCTGGTTCCCTCCAGGTGAAGGATGATTTGCCTGGTGTCCGTTGCGGGATCGTGATGGTCGCTTGTGACCACGGCTCGTGGCGCTGGCATGGTCGGCGCAGGTGCAGGCAGCGTATGCGTGAACGGCGGCATCATGAGGTCGAGACTGGGCCAGGTTGCCAGCGCCAGCGTGGCGTCGGGAAAAATCGGCAACAAGGGCCCCATTCCGTCGGCGCCGGTGCTGGCGATGAGCAAAGCACTCTGCTCGGCATCGGCCGCTTGCACTGCCATGAGTCGCTTGGGACGGGCGGCGGAATATGGCGAGTGCAACGCGGTGACCGCGATCCCCACGATGCCCAGCCCAGCACAAAGTAGTGCAGCCCTGCCCAGACCGCCCGTGCGATAGGGCAAGGTGAACGCAACCACGCCCAGCATGCCGGTCGCCAGTCCCACCAGAGTGGCGATAACCATATCGGTGGGCACATTCGATGGCGTCATGCCCGCCATGGGAACGATGCTTGCGACGACCATGGTCGCCACCTCGATGGTCACGATGGCTCCAGGGATGAAACCGACGAGCAAGCCCGCAAGGCGCGCCGGCGGGTAGAGGGTGGCGACCAGCAGTCCAACTGCCCCGCCGGCCACCCAGTAGAATGGAATGTAGCCTGTGCCGGCCCCGCGGATGGTTGCCAGCAGCAACCAGACGGCCCAGAACAAGAGTCCGCCCATCCATGCGGTCAGCGCCACGCGGTCCACGTCGCCGTCCATCTTGCGCAGGGCCCGCGCTCGCCAGCGGCTGTGAATCCACAACATGCCCGCGGCTGCCGGCAGAGCGAAACAAGCCACCACGAGCGCCGGCTTGCTGAACCAGCCGAGTGAACGATGCAGGATCAGTTTCAGCGCAAGGGCCGGCAACAGGGCGGCGAGCACGCCCGTCACGACGCCAAGGCAGTTCCAGCCCCAGGCAGCCAACACGCCTCGCAGCGACAGCAAGCCACGTCGGCGCGACCGCAGCAAGAAGAGCGCGAACGCGACCAGTGCAACTAGACCAAGCACGCGGCCGACGGACATCGAATAGGCCACCATCCAGCGGCCGAGGATGTCGTAATACACCGCGCGCTCTGAGTCGGGCGCCAACCGGGTGCCACTGCTGGCCAGCGCCCTGGTTGCAGCCAGGGCCGCGTCGCCCATGTGCTGCATGCCGCCGGCTTCTAGTCGTTCGAGCCGATCGAGTTGGGTGTGCACAGCCCAGGCATCTCCGACCATGGCTACATCCAAGCCAACCAGGCCTGCTTCATGGAAGGGGGTGAAATCGCCGTTGAAGGGCAGCAGACCGCTCTGTGTCAGTTCCTGCGCCAGCACGTTGCCAAGTGGGGCGGGCACTGCGTGCGCATAGGTCTTCGCCAGCCAGGGGTTGCCCGGGCCGGCGCCGGCCAGCAACGCCCTGCCGCCGGGAAGGGCTTCCAGATAGATGTAGACGCGAACCTCCTTGGCCCAAGCATGTTTCAGGAACGCCACCGCGCCCAACCCGCCCATCTCCTCGCCGCCGTTGAGGTTTACGACTATGGTTCGATCCAGCGGCGCCTCGCGCGCCAAAACCCGCAGCAGTTCGAGGATGCAGGCGACACCAGCGGCATCGTCGGCTGCGCCGACTGAATCGACGAGCGTGTCGAAGTGTGCGTCGAGAAGGATGGTGTCGCTGGTCTTGCCCGGCAGACGCCCGAGCACGTTGGTCGTTCGATACACGAACGGGTAGGAAGGAAACGCCTTGTGTGTGTGCGTGCCCGAGCTCTGCTGCGTCTCAACCTCGACACCGGGAATCTTGCGCAGCTCCGCGGCCAAGAACTCGGCCGCTTGCGCGTACCCTTCCGTACCGTTCACCCGCCGGCCAATGCCCTCGCTGAGCTGGCGAACGATGTCGCGCGCCCTTGCCTCGGAAAAGCGATCGACAGGCGCATCTCGGCCAAGCGACGCCGGCGGCACCAGCGCACCTGCCGATAGCATCAAGAGCGCGGCGATGGTTCCCAAGACGAGGATCCATGGAGATCCCACACGCAACAGACCGGAGAATGACCGAGTCGCCATTCATCCATAGACAACCGCGCGCGTCCATAGTTCCCGTCGTGTTCTTCCTCGGCCGAAGTCGACGGCCGCTTCAACCCCTCGTCAACCCAGCGCCGCGCGCAGGTCGCGAACAAATTTCTCTAGCTCCGGCACCGGATCGCGACCCGCGGCCACGGCTCGCTCGATCACGCGGACTGCGGCGCTGCCCACCACCACACCGTCGGCGAACCCGGCCACGGCCCGCGCGTCTGCCGGCGTGGCAATCCCGAATCCCACGGCTACTGGTAGGCGGTCGCCGGATAGTTCGCGGACCTGTCGCACGCTTGCGGACGCCGCAGCAAGGTTGGGCAGTTGACTGCCCGTGATGCCGGTCAGCGAGATGTAGTAGAGAAACCCGCCTGCTACAGCGGCGGCTGCCTTGACTCGCGCCGGTGTCGAGGTGGGCGCGATGAGCGGAACCAAGTCCAGGCCTTGCTGGGAAAGTGCCTGGGCCAGCTCGGGATCTTCGTCGGCAGGCCAGTCCACACACAAGGCACCGTCGACGCCCGCCTGTTTGGCTTGGGCGGCAAACTTCGCGGTGCCGCGCACGAAAATCGGGTTGGCGTAGCCGAACAGCACAACGGGAACGTCGGGGTTGTCAGTGCGCACGGCCCGGCACAGGTCAAGCGCCTTGGCCATGCCACCGCCCGCTGCCAAAGCCCTGCGCATGGCCGCCTGGATCGCCGGCCCATCGGCCGATGGGTCGCTCCACGGCACGCCCAGTTCCAGCACATCGGCACCGGCTCGGGCTGCGGCCAGCAGAAGACGGCGACTGGTCTCGAAATCGGGGTCGCAGCCGGTCAGGTACAGGACCAGGGCCTTGCGGCCTTGCGAGCGAGCCCGCGCAAACGCGGCGGCTATGCGCGAAGTCGACGGCGCGGTTGTCACGACGACACCTCCGCGCCGAAGTGCTTGGCTATGGTCCCCATGTCCTTGTCACCCCGGCCCGAGATATTGACGATGACGCTGGCCCCGTCGGAAAGTTGCGCGGCCACGCGCGGCAGTCCTGCTACCGCGTGCGCGCTCTCCAAGGCCGGGATGATGCCCTCGCACGTGGCCAGCAGGCGACACGCAGCCAGCGCCTCCTGGTCGGTAGCCGCCAGATATTCGGCTCGTCCGGTGTCGCGCAGGTAGCTGTGCTCAGGCCCCACCCCCGGATAATCGAGGCCAGCCGAAATGGAGTGGGCCTCGGCGATCTGGCCGTCGTCGTCGCACAACACGTAGGAGCGTGTGCCGTGCAAAACGCCCGGCCGGCCCTTGCCCAGGGTGGCCGCGTGGCGAAGGGTATCTAGGCCGTCTCCCGCTGCTTCGACCCCGAAGAGCCGCACCCCGGAATCGTCGAGGAATCCGCGAAACAGGCCCATGGCGTTAGAGCCGCCACCGACGCAAGCCAGGCATGCGTCGGGCAGCCGGCCGGTGGCGGCCTGGATTTGGGCGCGCGCCTCGTGCCCAATCACCGACTGCAATTCACCCACCATGGTCGGATAGGGATGCGGGCCAGCCACGGTTCCCAGGACGTAGTGCGTGTTCGCTACGTTGGTCACCCAGTCGCGCATGGCCTCGTTCATCGCGTCTTTCAGGGTCGCGGTGCCATCCTTGACCGCGTGGACCTTGGCCCCCAGCAAGTGCATGCGAAACACGTTGAGCGACTGGCGCTCAACATCGACCGCGCCCATGTAGATCTCGCACGGAAGCCCGAACAGGGCGGCCACCGTAGCAGTGGCCACGCCGTGCTGGCCGGCCCCGGTTTCGGCAATAATGCGTTTCTTGCCCAGGCGCTGGGCCAGCAGGATCTGGCCCACGCAGTTGTTCAGCTTGTGTGAGCCGGTGTGGCAAAGATCCTCGCGCTTGAGAAACACGCGCAGGCGGCGGCCCTGGGTCTTTGCCACATGGTCGGCCAACCGTGCCGCCTCGGTGAGCGGCGTGGGCCGGCCGACATAGTCGCGCAGTAGCCGGTCTAGTTCGGCGCGGAACGTCGGGTCGCGCGAAAAGTGCTCCCAGGCAGCGGTCAGCTCTTCCAGAGCAGGCATCAAGGTTTCGGAGACGTAGCGACCTCCGTAGGGACCAAATCGACCGGGAAATTGGGGAACTGTGGACATCTGAGTGGCGTCACTATATGCCTTGGTGTACTCCCTGATTCAATCAACGACTCGCGCATCATGTCGACGAAACAAGACGAGAGCACAGCCTTCGATCCCAGCCGCCGCAAGCTCTGCCCGGACGGCTCCTGCATCGGCCTTATCGGCAGTGACGGAAAGTGCACAGTCTGCGGCAGGCTGGGCGCAAGCGGGAGTGGGGAGACGCCAGCCGCGGGCCCACCGGCCTTGCCTACCCCCGAGCCGGAGCGTGAGATCGATGGGGAGGCTGGCTCGGAAGCCACGTCATCGGCAATTGCATCCAACGCCGAAGAGGGTTTCGACCCCAACCGCCGGCTCTGCCCTGACGATGCCTGTATCGGCGTGATCGGCAGCGACAACAAGTGTAGCGTCTGCGGCCGTCGGGGCTAGCTTCCTGAAGTTTCGCGAGCTTGTGAACGGTAGTTCAAGTATTACTTGATTAAGCTAGGCCACCAGCACAACCGACCCAGTCGTTCTGCGTTCCTCGATAGCAGTGTGGGCGGCACCGGCTTCGCGTAAAGGGAACTGCAGCGGCGCCTGGATGTGCACGGCGCCCGCACGCACGACCTGGAAGAGATCGTCGGCCATGCGGCGCAGGGCCTCGGCCGTGGCAGCGTAGGTATTCAGGGTTGGGCGGGTCAGATACAGCGAGCCCTTGGCGCCGAGGGCGGTGATGTCGAAGGGAGGAACCAGCCCCGAAGCCTGGCCGAACGCAACCAGCAAGCCGCGCGGCCGCAGACAATCCAGCGACGCCCGAAAGGTATCTTTGCCCACGCCGTCGTAGACCACGCGCACCCCGCGTCCTTCGGTGATCTGGCGCACGCGCTCGACGACGTCCTCCCGCGTGTACACGATGACGTGGTCGCAGCCATTGGCACGGGCCAGCGCCGCCTTCTCATCACTGCCCACCGTGCCTATCACCGTGGCGCCCAGGTGCTTGGCCCACTGGCAGGCGATCTGCCCTACCCCGCCAGCCGCGGCGTGAACCACGATGGTGTCCCCGGTCTCCACGCGGGTCGTCTGCAACAGAAGATACTGAGCCGTCAGACCCTTCAGCATGATGCAGGCGGCGGTGCGATCGTCGATGTCGTCAGGCAAGCGCACAAGGCGCTCTGCCGGCAACACGCGCGCCTCAGCGTATGCCCCGACTGGCCCGGTGGCACAAGCAACCCGATCGCCCACCCGCAGCTCGCTTACCCCAGGGCCGACCGCCTCCACCACGCCTGCCGCCTCGCTGCCCAGCCCGCTGGGAAGCGACAATTTGTACATTCCCCGGCGGTGATAAATGTCGATGAAGTTCACGCCCACATAGTGATGGCGGACCAGGACCTCGCCCGGACCGGGAGCGGCCAAGTTGACCGCTTCCCACGACATCACTTCCGGACCGCCCGTGTTGTGAATGCGGATGGCCTCTGTCATTGGTGGAACTTAGCACCGGTCTTCCAGACACGAGTGGTAGAACTGCACCATGGGCTCCCTGTTCCTCGACGCCTGCCGCGGCGAACCCACGCCGCGGCCGCCCCTCTGGCTGATGCGCCAAGCAGGGCGCTACCTCCCGGAATACCGGGAGGTGCGCCAGAACGTCACCTTCCTCGAGCTGTGCAAGACTCCGCGCCTAGCGGCCGAGGTGACCATGCAGCCCATCCGGCGCTTTGCCTTCGACGCGGCGATTGTGTTCTCCGACCTGCTCATTCCGCTGCAAGCCATGGGACAGGCGGTGAGCTTCGGCGAAGACGGCCCCACCCTCGCGCCACCGGTACGAACCGCAGCCGACCTGGCCCGGCTCACGTCCTTCGATCCCTGGGAGCGCACGCCGTTCGTCCTGGAAACCATCCGGCTGCTGCGGCCACAACTCGGCGAGACGCCGCTCATTGGATTCGCGGGCGCGCCTTTTACCACTGCGACCTACGCGATTGAGGGCAAGACCTCGCAGCGGTTCATCGAGACCAAGAAGCTTTTCTACCGAGATCCAGACACGGCCCATCGGCTGCTGGAGCTGATCGAAAGTGCCACCCGCGCCTATCTTCTGGCTCAGGTGGCCGCGGGTGCCCAAGCCATCCAGATCTTCGACTCGTGGCTCGGGGTGGTCTCTCCCGAAGAATGGGACGAGTTCGTGGCCGAGCCCACCGCGAGCCTGGTGGCCGCGGTGAGGGCGACCGGCGTACCTGTCATCTACTTTCCCAATGGGGCAACGACCATTCTCGACCGCGTGGCGCGCGTGGGTGCCGACGTCTACGGGATCGATTGGCGCCTACCCCTCGACCAGGCGCGAGCACGGCTTGCGCTGGGAGGCGCTGCCCATGCGGCCGTGCAAGGCAACCTCGATCCGGCAGTTCTCTTGGGCCCGGTTGAGCGGATTGCACGCCAGGCCGCCGACGTGATTCGCCGCGGGGCTGGCCGCGGTCACATCTTCAACCTGGGGCACGGCATCTACCCGGATACCCCGGTCGAGAACGTGCAGGCCCTGGTCCGCGCCGTGCGGGGTGAATAGCCACGCGGGATGAAGACGTGCTCGGTGTAGTTGCCCTCAATTTCGGAGGCCCGGACTCGCTGGCGGCGGTGCAGCCTTTCTTGCGCAACCTTTTCGCCGATCCCGACGTAATTCAGTTGGGTTGGGCGCGGCCCGTGCAGCCGCTGTTGGCGCGTTTCATCGCACGCCGCCGGGCCGCTTTCTCGCGGGCGGCTTACGCCCAGATCGGCGGGCGGTCACCCATCCGTGATGAATCATCGGCTCAGGTGCAGGCGGTGGTCAGGGACATGGCCGCGGCCGGTGTACTGGCTCGGCCCTACCTGGCCATGAGCTACTGGCACCCTTTTCCTGCCGAGACCGCCGCGGTCATGCGAGCCGACGGCATCACACAGGCACTGCTGCTGCCCCTGCATCCCCAGCGATCGAGAACCACCAGCGGATCAGCCTTCCGCACCGTCGAAGCCGCCCTGGCAGGCATCGCGACCGCGCGCATCGATGGATACGCCACTGCCCCGGGCTACATCGAGGCTCTCTGCGACCGTATCACCGATGCCTTGGGGCAACTGCCCGAGATGGAGCGTGCCACAGCCCCGGTGTTGTTTTCCGCGCATGGCCTGCCGGTGGACTACATCCGCCGCGGCGATCCCTATCTCGACGACATTCGCGCGACCGTGGCCGCGGTCACTCGGCGGCTGGGTTTGCAGGACCGATCGCAACTCGCTTTTCAAAGCCGCGTGGGCCGACGACGCTGGCTCGCACCCAGCACAGAGGAGGCCCTCGACGCCGTGGCAGCCGTGGGCCACCGAGCTGTGGTCGTGGTCCCGGTTTCCTTCACCGGCGAGCACCTCGAGACGCTGCAGGAGATCGACATCCTGTATCGCGAGCGGGCCGCGGCGCGAGGGATCGTCAGTTTCGCCCGGGCGCGGGCGGTGGGCTACCATCCCGCGTTCATTGCAGGACTGGCTGCATTGCTGATCTCCGCCGCGCACGATCGCGGCTGGGTGTAATCCCTATTTCTGGGCGAAGCAGCGCGGGTCAGCTGCGCTGTGGGGAAAATTGAAGAACGTGAAGATGTCCAAGTCGGCGCCCACCACCAGCAGGTGTGCGTCCTTGCCCTTCGGGCAGATCGGGCTGCTGTTGTTGAATTCCAGCTCTGCCAGGCCAATGCCGAAGTCCTCTTTGTTGATCGGGCTGCTGTCGTTCAGAGCCGCGACCGGGGTTGTGCCGTCGCCATCCAGCGCGTAGATGAGCACCTTCCCCGCAGCCTTCGTGCTGCCCACGTCGGCCTGCAAGGCGGTGATTGCAATCTCCTGCGCGCCGCCGACACCGATGCGAGCCGGCGCTACCCTTTGTCCAAACTGAGAGGTGGCGTCGCCGGAAAACACCTGGATCGGCGAGCCGTTGAAGGGGCTGGCGAAGAGATAGACTCGATCCGGTGGCGCGCCCACCAGCAGATCGAAGGACTTGCCATCCGCGTGCGGCACCGCCGCCAACGCCGTGCCGAATCCAGGCGAGTTGTCGCTGGGAACTGACAGCTCGATCGGACAAGACAGGTCGGCGGCGACCGCGTCGTACTGGAGGATGAGCACGCGTCCAGCTCCGGTCAGACCCGGGTTTGGCAGTCCGACCGCGATTTCCTGTCTGCCGCCGGAGTCGGAGTCGGGCAGAAAATCCGCGACCGCGAGCGACCGATATAGGTCCGCGGGTGTCGCCATGGAAACAGCGCACTTCGCGTCCGAAACCACGTCGCTGGTGGGGAAGCCCAGCGCGTGAACTCCCTCGTCGGAAACCACAATCAACTCATCGGCCGCAGTCTGGGTCACGCGACCAGCAGCAACTGCCAAGCCAAAGTGGGGTTCAGCGGGCGCGAAGCGCGGTAGCTCAGCGGCGCTCTCGAAGTCCGCATTGCCGTTGGCATCCGCAGCCAAGGTGACGAACGCAACCGCCCCTTGCCCCTGCGCAGAAACGAGATTCGGTATGCCCAGGGCGATGAGAACCTCCGTGGTCGAGCCGTTCAGCGCGGCCATACTGGAGATCCCGTTCTCGGCGGAGTTTTGGCTGAAGGTCAGACCCAGCGTGTTCGGGTCGTCACTCGTCGCGGCCTGGACCTGGGACTTGCCGTCGCGGTCGAAACTTGCCACCGCCAAGCTGACCCCCTGGTTTGGGTGGGATCCTGCGAACAACAGGCGCGCTGCCATGTTGGGCAGTGGGGCCAGGGGCAGCAGCACGCGACCAACGTCCGACCCGAAGCCACCCGGATCGCCAATGACCTGCACCGGAGCCTGGTCGAGTGCCGCACCGAACTCGCCAGGATCGCACCCACCCGCAAGCACCAGGGCAAAGAACGCCAATAGTGTCTGGCGCATCTTAGAATCTCCCTGCGGCGGAAAGCCCGGCGCCGCCTGGCAATCCGAAGGGAACCAAGCTCACCTGCTTTGGTTCGGGCCCAGCCAGATTGACCTTCTTGAGGTTGGCCGTGCTGGGCGGCCCCGATTCGAGAAAATTCCACAGCGATAGCAGCCCCGTCAGCGCCCCTACTCCGAACAGCACATCGGCGCCAACGTAGTACCGCATGCCAGTCACTTTGCGCGAATCGTTGCTGGTGGTGAGCTTGGCAGGATTGGCGATGTCGCTGTTGATTTGGTCTTTGATCTCCCCGCCCTTCACGCCCAAGTAGATTCCGCCGCCGAACGACAAGGCCGAAAGCACGGCATAGGTCCATGCCTTCCTGCGCGGGGGTTTTGGGGAGAACTGCACTTCCAGCGTAGCCTCATCCGCGCGTTCGGTCACCAGCTTGCCCTTGTAGGGTTCCATCCCGTCCTTTTGCACGACGATTTGATGTTCGCCCGGCTTGACCTGTTGTTCGCAGGGCATGGTGCAGGCTGCAGCTCCGTCGACCATGAGACGCGCGCCTTGACTCTGCCCACCGCCAGCCTTGAGCAGGGCGTATTCGACGGGCGCGAGCGTGATGGTGTGCGTGGTTGCAGTACCCGGCTCGACGGTAATCTCCTTCTGACCGATTTGGTACCCGGACCTGGCTACCCAGACGGTGTGCTTGCCCGGCTTCAAGTGCCCGGTGTACGGCGTCTTGCCGATGGCGCCGATGTCCTGCCGATCAATGAACACGTCGGCGCCCGGCACGTTGGCGATGACCTCGATCCAGCCGAGAAAGTGCTGTTCAGACAGCGCGATGTATATCTCCACCACCTTGTCGGTACGTGGGGTGATCTCTCGCTCTTCCGATTTGTACCCCTGAGCTTCGAAAATCAGCTTCACCGGCTTCGGCTCCAGCGAGCCCTGCCATGGGGTGGTCGCGAACGTACCCTTGGACTTGTCGTTGAGGTAGATGCTGGCGCCGGTCGGCTTGGACTCCATGATCACCAACCCTTTGGTGGCGATGGTGGGCAGCACCGTCGCAGGCACGGGCGCCTTCTCGCTCTTTCCCGGGACCGGGGCTGGTGGTGCGAGCACCGCCTTCAGACTCTCGATGCGTGTCTTGACCTCGGCAGCATCATGGGCCTGCGGATCCTTGTCGAGATAGCGCTGAAACATGTCGATGGCACGGTCCAGTTTCTGCGCCTTCTCGAACGCGACCGCGGCGTTGAAGAGGAATGAGCTGAAGGGCTTCTTTTCGTAGGCAGACAGGAACTTGGCCGCGGCGTCGTCCCACAGCTCACGCAAATAGAGGATCTGGGCTTCCTCGAATTGCGCCTTGGCGGCCTGGAGTTCGGGGTCTGCAGCAGTTTGCTCCTGCGCCCAAGCCATGCCTGCGCCCGCCACAGCACCCAAGCAAAAGACCGCAGATAAGGCTAGCTTCGACAAGCGTCTCATAGTCGGCAATGATTGCGCCATTCGCCAGAGCCGATCAAGAGCGGACGTGATGCGAGCCGTCTTTGACCGCGAGGAGTTGGCGGCCTTGGCATGTCAGCGCTAGCAACCGCTCGAGTGTGCTCGCGGCTGAAGGCACGTTTCCATCCGGTGGCGCTGCCGGGTGGCTGCGCTACCGATTCGTAGCGTTCAGGCTGCGCTGGCGTGGCGCGAGATCGTTGGGAACCGCGGCCGCAGCTCGGTTCGCCCAATGTTCCGCTGGTGCAGCAGAATGCGCGAGAGAAGAAGCTCCAGCTCCCTGGGATCCTCGATCGAATCCATCACCTGCTCTGGACTAGTCCAGTCTGTCCAGCCTGATCCGCGCACCGCGATCGTGGCCAGATTCTTGGCGCCTCGCAAGAGCGCGCCATTCAGCTCGACGTCCGGCATTAGGCAAGCTGTCGCGGCCGCATTCGCAAGCGAGCCTTTGCCTGCCCAAAGACGGGCCACAGCTTCTGCCTGCATGGGCAACTGAAGCGCGGCCAAGTACCACAGGTGCTCGGCGCGTCCTACCACCGTCGAGGTATTCCACAATGCGCCGGCCGCGGTCAGCTCTGCCGCCAGCACAGGCGAGACACCCTCTGCCAGATGTGCCACGGCGGCAATCCGCCCGTCAAGCGGCTGCCCAGGTATGATCCAGCCGTGCTTGGACCTCTGGTGGCCACCCGCCACACCTACGAGAATCACCGCAGCCTGGTCCAAAGCATGATTTGCGGCCACCACCGCGTCGACCAATGCCTCGGGATGGGGCACGTAGTGATCAGCTGGCGTCACCAGCACACGCGCGTCTGGGCTGCGCGAAAAGACCCGTCCTAGCGGCAAGAGCAGGTCGAGACCCGCGCCGCATTCCGCCGGCCGCGTGATGATCTCAATCCCAGGCCACCTCCGCAATTGGGCGCGCGCCACCTCCTGGTGGGCTGCCTCCACCAAGACAACCGTGCGTTCAGGCGGCACCAGGCCGGCATACCGCATCACCGTCTGTTGCAGCAGAGATCCTCCGGCGGCAATCGAGGCAAACTGTTTGGGAAGGTCTACTCCGCCGAGCGCCTCGCTAAGCGACCTCAGAGCATGGTCTTCACCGCTGGCCAGGATGATTGCGTGTAGGTTTTCGGACTGGGACATGACCACCCTCCTTGTCTCAGGTGTCGGTCATCAAGTGCGCAGCCACTCGCATTTGCAAGACCCAGGCCAGCCCGGCATGGACTAGAAGTCGTCCTCAGACAGACGGCCAGCGCGCGGCACCGCCTCCCTCGCCGATGCGCCAGCACGCAGCGGAGGTGGCTCCAGTCCCGATCCATTCCACTGCTTTCGCGGCAAGGGGCCTTTCCGCGCTTCCCGCACCGCCACTTGTGTGCGACCGCGCATCACCGCCCCGCCGCCCGAATGCCTGCTGTGCTCACCGGTTGCAACCGCACTTGCAACCGGTGGAGTCGGCTGAGTCAGCAGCAGGGGTTCGGCAGTCTCCGCGGGAACGACGGGGGTAGCTTGCTCTACGGCAGAAAGCGGCGGCGGCGTGGCGGGTTCGCTGGCTGGCGGCCTGGCATTGACGACCGGTGCTGGGCTAGGCGCTCGCACCTGACTGCCACCTTGCATGGACATCCACACCCCGAGAGCCAGCGCGACGGCGAGTCCGACCCCAGCCAACCCACGACGGCCACGGGGCGTAAACAGCGATCTTACGCCGGAGAACGGCACTCTCAGCAACGACGGTCTCAGCATCGTCTCGCGTCCTAGGGGTGGCGGGGGCGCTGGCAGTTCCGGGCCGAGACTAGATCCGCCATCGGAGGGGCTGCTCTCCTTTTCCAGGAAATGCGCGCCATAGAGTATCGTCCCCTGATGCGGGCCAGAAGGCTCCCGCCTGGCAATGGCCATGACCGCGGGCTCCGATTCGCCAGACTGGGGAGCGCGTGCGCCAAGCAAAGGCAGCGGCGTGAGCAAGCGCGGCAAAGGTGTAGGCGGCGCCAACTCGTCTTCGAGAGCATTCGCCATCCGGGTCAAGTCCGGGTAGCGATCGTCTGGCTGCTTGGCCATAGCCTTTTCGATGATGCGCACCAAACCAGGCGGCAAATCAGGACGAAACAACGTCACTCGGGGCGCGGGTTCATTCAGGATTCGGTGAAAGAGATCTGGTCCCGGTTCACCAGGAAACGGCGTCTGTCCGGTCAGCGACTCGTACAGCAACACGCCGAAACCGTACACATCGGCACGTTCATCGATCTGTGCCGCACCCAGAACATGCTCGGGAGACATGTAAGACGGCGTGCCCATGGCCAACGCCGGGGTCTGCCCGGCCGGCGGGTCCATCGCCCGTTCCACCATGACCGAGATGCCGAAATCCAACACCTTTGTGGTCACGATGCGCCCGTCTGGCCCAATGCAAATGAAGATGTTTTGCGGCTTGAGATCGCGGTGGATCACGCCCTGAGCGTGGGCCGCTGCCACCCCATGCATGGCGGGTAGGAGCAGCGACGTCGCCTCGTTGACGCTGAGGAATTTCTTGCGTGCGATGTAGCTGCCCAGCGGCTCTCCGTCGAGCAACTCCATCACGATGCAGGCCATTCCCTCGTGCTCGATGATATCGAAGACCGTCACGACGTTGGGATGGTTCACTCGGCTTGCGGCCAATGCCTCGCTCTGAAAGAGCCCCTGCGCCTCGCGCGTGGTCGCCAAGGAGCGCAGAATCACCTTCAGGGCTACTCGCTTCCCGGTACGTTCATTGGTACCCGCCCATACCGCCGCCATTCCACCCTCACCGAGCAAGTGATCAACTCGGTACTTCCCGCCAACTAGCTGGCCTGCCTGCAGGATGGTATCGAGAGCGTTGTCGGGCTTGGCTTTGGTTTTCCTCACTACGCATCCTCCTTGCTAGCGACCGGCGCGAACTCTTGTAGGAGCATGTGTGTCCCTTGTTATGAGATGCACTAACCGGGCCACCGGATACTAACCAGGCGATGCGCCGGAAAGGTGCTAGCCAGCTAGGCGCAGCATCTGCGCATTTTCTTCGCGGGTGGCCGGCAAGGGGCTAGCCAGAATCCATCAACACCACTCCCAAGACGCGTGAAACCCCAGCCTGTCCCAGCGCTGCGTGAAGAGCGCGTCCGCGGGTCTGGCGGGCGCGCGCCGCGATCACTATGCCGTCGGCCATGTCTTGCAAGAGGGGCACATCCAGCCCAGTGAGGATCGAAGAGGTGTCGATGACGATGTAGTCGTAGGCGGCGCGCAGGCTGGCAATCGCCGCCATCAGGCTGGGCCCGTGCATAGGCGGGTGCGGCTCGGGGCCTTGGTGCACGGCCAGCACGTCGAGATCGTGGGGGCCCCGCGCAACCGTCCAGGCGCGCGCGGGCTCGGCTCGGTACTGGACGAGCTGTTCCAGAAAACAGCCCGGCGGCAAGAAACCCAAGAGCGCGGCCATCCCCGGCCGTGCGGTGTTGGCCTCCAGCAGCAGAACCCGGTTTCGTCCCGACTCCGCCAGCGCCCAGGCCAGATTGAGCGCGCAGGTAGTCTTGCCCTCCCCGTCGTTGGCGCTGGTGACGAGGACAACCTTGGGATCGCCCCGGTCAGCCAGCCGGTGGCGCAACATGCGGAAACTGGCCGCACGCGCCGAAAGGGGGTTACGCAGGATCACGGCACGCCGGTCAATCTCCACCGCGGTTCTGACCCGGGCGTGCTCCACCACCGCCGGTGTCACAGGCTGCCCGGAAGGGTTGGCGCCCGCACTAACGCCAACGCTCGAAGATGCTTCACTCACAGCGGCCTCCGAATCACCTTGGTCTTGGCCGCCACCTGCCGGTGCACCGGCCGGCGTTCCCCGCGCGACTCGCGAGGCACCTCGGCCAGCAGCGGCGGCAAGCGGAGGCGCGCAAGATCAAATCCGGCACGCAGGCGATCGTCCAAGAACACCAGGCCCAGGGACAGGAAGAAAGCCAGCGTCAAGGCGGCGCCGCCCCCGAAAGCGCCCATCTTCAGACGGCCACGGCGCTCGGCTCGCGCGGGCAGGAAGGCGGGGTCAACCACCACCAGCTCACCGGTTTTGTCCTGCAGATCCAGAGTCGCTTCCAGTGAGGCCTGGAACTGCTTGCTCTGGATCACGGCCAGACGATCCCGCGCCTCGGACACGCGACGGTCCAATTCGGCGAGCTGGGTGCCCAGCTCAAGCAGGCGCTTGGGATCGCGTTCCAGCATCTTGGCGCGCGCCTGAACTATCTGCTTCTCGAGGGCAGACAAGCGCTGGCGTGTGCCCGAGTCCAGCACCGGCGCGGGTGCCTGGGCCTGTGCAGGCGCGGGCGGAGGCGCGGCGGCTGCTTTCTTGGCCGCGGCAATGGCTTCTTCGATCTTGCGCAGCCGTTCGCGCGCCGCAACCGCTGCGTCGCTGGCCTGGCGCACGTCCGGATACTCGGGGGTGAATTGCTTCTGCTTCTGCGCCAGATCGCGCTGGGCTGCAATGAGGTCAGCCTGCGACCCTTCCCGCTCGGCCAGCAGGGCAGCATCGACGACCGCGCCTGCCGCTTCAGCCTCACGCCGGTCCGCTCTCGACGGCTGATCGCGTAGCCGTGACGCCCGCGCCTCGAGCCGGGACACCAACCCGTCCTGCGAGTTAAGTTTGGCCTCGGAATTCGCCGCGCGCAGAGGCGCACCCGGTGTCACCGGTCCAGTCCCCATGGCCAGTGCCATCTCGGGATGCCGGCCGAGAAATTGCGAGAATTCCCCTTCGCGCGCGCGCAGCACTTCTTCCGCCGCCCGCTTCTGCGCGTCGAAGAACTGTTCGGCCTTGACCACATCCTGCCGGCGCCAGGTGCGATGTACGTCCAATAGCATATCGGCAGCCCGCGCAGTAACCGCTTGCGCTCGCACGGGAGATTCATCCTCGAAGCTGATGCGAAAGGTCTCGCCGCCGCTCGACTCGAACTTGAGGTACTGCCTGCGCATCTCCTCGGCAGCGTCGATCAGCCCGGTGCGCTTCACCTGCGCGGGATAGAGATAGAACTCCTTGACCAGGCTGACCAGACGCTCACGGGTGAAAAGCATTTCCTTGAGCCGGGCCGCGAGCTGGCGCGAGGGATCGCCCTCGGTCTGCGAAACGAAGCTGGTCCCGGGCGAGGGCCGGTAGAAAAGCACAACTTCGGATCGGTAGATCGGGCGGACCACCCGCAGGACGCCGATAGTCGTTGCCACTGCCAGCAACAAGACCAGCCACAACACACGCGATCGGAGCGCGCGTCCCACCATGTGCAACGCCGTCCGCGGCCCAAGCCAGTTACCTTCGCCGGTCACGTTTTACCTCCCGAGCGCGCCCGCTGCTGCGGGCCGTGCAAATGTCCCAGCGCCAGGCCGCCCGTCCGCCTAATATCATCCGCGTCGTATAGCCTCGGGTTGAATGCGCCCACCAGCAGCAGGGCAAGCGCCAGCCCACCCGCCCCTGCAATAGCTGCCTTGCGTCGAAGCCACTTGCCGTCGTCGTGCGACGCTTCGCTCTCGCTCTGCAGACTCGCCAGATGAACGCGCGTGCCGGCTTGCTTCTCTTCTGCGGCGGCAACCAGTTCGAGCCGCGCGTGCTCCTGCTCCAGCTCGCCATGCCGGCGCTCGAGCTGGGTCAACCAGGCGCGCAGAAAGGCCATCTTCACCCGCTGCGCTGACGAGATCTTCGCGGTTGTTCCCACAAGAGTCGTTTGCATCGCCGCCAACTCGGCCTGGCTTGCCGTGACCTGACGGTTAGCCTCGGTAGCCGCAGCATCGGCAAGAACCGCCTGCTGGCGCGCCCTTTCGGTATGGCGACCCAGCTCGGCGCGAGCCACCAGCAAGCCCAGATCGCGCACCACCACCATGGCCTGCTCGGGCTCCTCGGCGCTGAAGGTGAGCACGATGCGCGCCGAGCGCGAGGGAGCGCGCTCGAGCCGATCCTCTGCGAAGTAGTCCTGCGCGATATCGACATCTATGCTCTTGCGCATTTCGGCCAGCGCCAGCACTGGACTGTTCGCAGTCTCAGCGAGAAAGAGTCCGTGTCGGTCCATTACGTCCATCAGACTGGTCGAGGTCAAGGCGACGTTCTCAACGAAGCTGCGTAGATCCGCTCGCGAGATTCGGTTGCGATCGGTCGACAAGGCATTTTCGCGCAGCAGCAGCTCGGCCCGCGCCGCAAAGGCCGGCGGCCGGCGCAGTTGCAGGGCCAACAGCAGGGCCGCGGCCAACAGCGCCCAGGCAAGAGTCAATAGCGGTCGTCGGCCGGCACGCCGCAGAAGGCGCAGTCCCTCGGCGACCCACTCGCGACCCGCTGGCTCATCCTCCACCCAGCCCATGCGCTCTCACGCCAGAAGAACCCGATCCAGGCGCAGCAACTTGAAGATCGACAAGGGCTGATCACGTAGTCCCTGCACGGTCACTACGCCGCCATATTCCTTGGCCTTCTTGTACAGAAACACCACCGCTCCCACGCCCGAGCTGTCAATCAGCCGTAGACCCGACAGATCGACGACGATGCGCGGGTGCCGTTCAGCCACCAAGGCGTCGATGGCCGGGCGAATATCGGGAATGGTGACCGCGTCCAGCTCACCCACGATCCGAAGAGTAGCCACGCCCTCCGCACTACTCGTGGAGAAGTCCATGTGTTGTCCTCTTGCCAGAGACCTTGGGCAACTCCCCCGGGCATTCGCAAATCCTCTTGCTCAGATTGAGAACATTGGGCCGCCCCGGCTGGTAGGTCACCTCATCCATCAAAGACCTCATTATGTAGATGCCGAGCCCTGACTCTGGTAGCGCGTCCAGGTCGGGTACCTGGGCAGTGAGCGGATCAAAGCTGGCCCCGTAGTCTTCTATGGTTAGACGCATCACTCCGGCTTCGATCGTCATGCGCACTCGTACGATGTCCGAGGGGCGATCACGGTAACAGTGAAGCGCGATGTTATTGAATGCCTCGCCCACCGCGGACACAACCTGATGGGTAAACCCCTCAGCGGAAACGCGCCGGCCGCACACACGCGTGATGGCGACCTTGCAGGCGGCAGCGACAGCGCGAAGGATCACGTAGCGATAGGCAATTTCGCCCGGCGCTTCAACGCAAACAGAGCCCCCAGAGAGCACGGCGGCGATGTTACCACGCGGAGTCCTTGTGACAACTTGCATGACGAGTTTGTTGCTTGAGTGGATTTCCAACGTGGCGACGGTAACGGGTACGACGGCACCGCCATCTCACATCACAGTGGATTTCCCAGCGCTAGTCGCTTGCGGCGGCCTCCTGGTGGTCAGGCTTGCGCCTGGGTTCCACCGGTTTCGCGGGAATGCCTACCACCGTTGTATTGGCAGGCACGTCATGCACCACCACCGCATTCGCACCGATACGCGCTCCATCACCTACAATTACTGGACCGACGATCTTGGCCCCGCAGCCGATGAAGACGTTGTTGCCCAGGCAGGGACTCTTGCCCTTCTCGGCGCCAATTGTCACCTGGTGTTCGATGTGCACGTTCTGGCCCGCGTGAACTGCGCCGTTGATGACGACGCCTTGGGAATGGATGAACACCAAACCCGGGCCGAATTCCGCGCCGCGACCGATGACGCACTGGCCGAATACGGCGTTCATCTTGTTGAACAGCATCTCTGCCGGCGCCAGCCCCGCGTGGTGGGACGCCTGCATGAGCCGATACAGGATGACTGCCAGTGTGCCGTCGCTGAACAACGCCCTGAGCATCTCCCGGGAACCCTCGCCCTGGTAGTTCCAGCTAGCTTTGGCACGAATATCCTCTCGCAATGTTTGCATCAACCCTCGAGCTCGCACCATCAAAGTCACAGGACTGGTCATCGTTCTCCTTCAAGTTTCTGTCGCAATGCTCGGTCATTCTTCACGGGTACTCAATAGGATGCACTCCTCCCCCAAAGCTCTCCTGGTTTCCTACACTTTTCCTCCAACTGGGGGCGCGGGTATTCACCGCGTGCTCAAGCTGGCCAAATACCTGCCAGCCTATGGCGTTTCTCCGGCGGTGTTGACCGCACTGAACCCATCGGTCCCCTTGCGCGACGAATCTCTCTTGCGCGACATTCCGGCGGACATGCCGCTGCTGCGGGCACGGACACTCGAGCCGGGCTACGGCATCAAAGCGCAAACCTGGAAGACGTCCAGCGGGAAAATGGGCTCATGGCGGACGCGGCTCTTGCAGAGGGTGACGTCCGGGGCGCGACAACTGCTGCTTCCTGATCCCCAGATACTCTGGCAGCCGGGCGCGCAACTCGCACTGGCTCGGCGTCTGGCGGGCGCAGAGAGACCCGACGTCGTCTTCATTACCGCCCCGCCGTTTTCCCAGTTCCTGCTCGCCCCCTTGGCGCGTCTGCGTGGCGGCACTGCGGTCGTGCTCGACTATCGCGACGAATGGAGCACGCTGAGCCAGACGTACGAAATGGTGGCAGGCGATCTTCCCCGTGTGGTGGGTGAGGCTCTGGAAGGCAGGCTGCTTCGCTTCGCGCATGCGGTGACCACTGCCACCGAGGCCTTTCGCCAGAACCTGTTGG
>Ga0182010_10000428_pt1 | contig 24047 bp, 19 predicted proteins | sample 611E1MmetaG_FD_120488 | JGI IMG/M metagenome (GOLD analysis project Ga0182010, IMG submission 120488) | Permafrost microbial communities from Stordalen Mire, Sweden - 611E1M metaG | ecosystem: Environmental > Terrestrial > Soil > Wetlands > Permafrost | place: Sweden: Stordalen | collected... | reverse complement strand
CGGGCCGCGGAGTTTAAGTCCGCTGCGTCTGCCAGTTCCGCCACTCCGGCTCACTCGCAAGGTTAGCGCGCCCAGAACCTGCAATTGCCGCCAGGCCGAGGCACGCCAGAGCCCCTGACGGGCCAGTTCACGAGGGAAAGTGGAGGCGACGGGCGGGATCGAACCGCCGAATAGAGGTTTTGCAGACCTCCCCCTTAACCACTTGGGTACGTCGCCTCGAACGCGAGCCGGCAGGGGGACCGGCGTTGTGAACGGGTCAGGCTGGCTGCCCCTCGAGGATTCGAACCTCGCCTAACGGATCCAAAGTCCGCTGTCCTACCACTAGACGAAGGGGCAGAGGCTCGATCGATTTGGCGGGCGCCTGCCCGAGTCGGCAGAAAGAGGGAGTGGAGCGGAAGACGGGACTCGAACCCGCGACCCTCACCTTGGCAAGGTGATGCTCTACCAACTGAGCCACTTCCGCTCGAAAACAACGCCAGCCATCTGTGGTGCCGAGAGCCAGGATCGAACTGGCGACACCGCGATTTTCAGTCGCGTGCTCTACCAACTGAGCTATCTCGGCCCGATCTGACGGACTGGTTGCCCGTCGGCGCCGGGAAAGGTACCACGCCCGACCGAAACGCTGCAAGGCAACCATCTGGGAGCCAAACCCAGTCGTCCGAGGCGGCGAACCTCGCTTTCGTGCCTACTCAAGCCCCGACAGCTGGCGCACTTCCGACTGATCCATCGGCGGATCGCCGGTCAGCTTTCGGAGGCGATTGATGCGATCGACGATCGGCGGATGAGTCGAGAAAAGAGCCGAGCCGCCGCCGAGCTTCTTGAGCGGGTTGACGATGTAGAGGTGCTGAGTTGCGCCGTTAGCCGAATGGAGCGGTTCATTGTCTGACGCCAGCTTGGCGAGCGCACTCTCGAGGCCGTGCGGGTTGCGGGTCAACTCGACGGACGAGGCGTCGGCGAGGTACTCACGCTGGCGGCTCACGGCCATCTGCACGAGCGCTCCGAAGAAGTAGCTGACAACTGACATGACCAGCCCGACAAGGAGCAGAACGATTGCGAACCCGCCGCCGTCACGATTGTTACTGCGGCGCCCTCCACCGAACCAGAACGTGTATCGCAGAAAGAAGCCGGCCAGCAGCGCCAGGCTGCCGACCATCACGCCTACGATCAGCGTGAAGCGGATGTCGTAGTTACGGACATGCGACATCTCATGGCCGAGGACGCCCTGAAGCTCTTCGCGATTCATCTTCTGCAACAGGCCGCTTGTCACGGCCACTGAAGAGTGCTGAGGGTCTCGGCCGGTTGCAAAGGCGTTGGGCGAAGGGTCGTCGATGATGTACACCTTGGGCATCGGCACACCCGCGGCAATCGCCATCTCGTTGACTACGTCGTAGAGGGCCGGGGCCTGTTCCGCGCTGATCTCCTTGGCGTGCGAACTCGACAGGACGAGCTTGTCCCCGCCGTAGTAAGAGAACAGGGCGCTGATCGCGCCGATGCCGACGGCGATGACCAGGGCAGCGATCCCGAACGCCACCTCGTCGCCGCTGCCATAGCCGATGCTGAAACCGATCACGAATCCAAAGGCGGCCAGGAAGGCGATGACCAGGAGGGCGAGCAGGAAGGAGTTGCGTTTGTTAGCCGATTCCTCGGCGTAGAACGTGGTCACTGGTATGTGGCCTCAGGGCGCGATTGCCCCGCTAACTCTCGTCGACGGGGCCCCGCAATTGGACTATCCCAGGTTGACGACGGGGACCGTCGCGGCCTCCGGCTCGGCCTCGAAGAACTCGCGCTTGGTGAAGCCGAACGGGCCGGCGATCAAGACGTTCGGGAACGTCTGGAGCGAGTTGTTGAATTCGAGCACCGTGGCGTTGTAGTGCTGCCGGGCGAACGAGATCTGATTCTCGGTCGTGGTGAGCTGCTCCTGCAGCGACAGCACGTTCTGGTTGGCCTTGAGATCCGGATAATTCTCGACAACCGCAAACAGAGACTTCAGAGCTCCGGACAGGACGTTCTCGGCCTGCGCCTGAGCGGCAGGACCCTGAGAGCCAGCGGATATGGCGTTGCCGCGGGCTTCGGTGACGGCCGTCAGAACGCCCTTCTCGAAGTCCATGTATCCCTTGACAGCGTTCACGAGGTTCGGGATGAGGTCGTAGCGACGCTTAAGCTGCACCTGGATCTGCGAGTTGGCCTCGTCAACGCGATTGCGCTTGGTGACGAGACCGTTGTAGATCCCGACCAGGACGACCACGAGGACTACCAGAACGACGACGATGATGATGAGCGGGACCACGATGGCCCTCCTCCGATCGATATGTTGCCGCAACAGCTGCCGTGCGGGGGTTTCAGTCTAGCAGGCGCCTCGTCCGGGGCATGACATCGACCCGCCAGGTCGAAGTCCCCGAAGTCTGACGGAGCTCCTCCGAGCCTTCAAACGGTTGACCTGGTGAAGAGCTGGAAGGTTCGGTCGGGATCGGGCGCAGGGCCAATTCGGGATTTGGTGGGCGGTGCAGGATTCGAACCTGCGACATCCTCGGTGTAAACGAGGCGCTCTAACCGCTGAGCTAACCGCCCGGGCAGCCACAGTCGGGGTGGCGCAAGGGCCGCCTCGCGGCCGGATTGGGATCAGGACGAGAGTGGTGCCCAGGCCGGGACTTGAACCCGGATGGATTGCTCCATACGCCCCTCAAACGTACGCGTATACCAATTCCGCCACCTGGGCACGAAACGCCATTCCGACGGCTTCACGTCGCTGCACAGAAAACCTGGTGCCGAGGAGGGGATTTGAACCCCTACAGCCTTGCGGCCACTGGCTCCTGAAACCAGCGCGTCTGCCAATTCCGCCACCTCGGCGCACACAGCCAGCCAGCCCTACCGGTCGCTGGCGAGGCGCCAGTCTATCACATCCCAGAATCGGCCCGACGGATCCGCGATCTCGTTCGACACGATGTCGTAGACGCGACTCGAGACCACCAAGTCGTAGTCGCGAAAGGCCAGCGGCAGGATCGGCAGCGTGGTCGAGATGTACTTCTCGACTGCCGAGACGGCATCCTGGCGGGCATCCAGATCGACCGTCTTGCGCACCGTGAGCAGGAGTTGGTCGAGCGATGTGTCCTGCACGCCCGAGACGTTCGAACCACCCGAACCCACTTGCGTCGACAGGAGCATCGGCCCCAGGTCCGGGTCTAGTCCGACCTCGTAGTCGACGATCGCCGAATCGAACAGCCCCGTGTTGAGGCGGTCCATGTAGACGCCCGTGGAAACGGCCTCGAGCTGGACGTTCAGCCCGACGGCCCGCCAGGCGTCGGCCACCTGCACGGCAGTCTGGTATACGAGCGGGTTGCTGGCTTCGTCGAGCGTGAGCAACTCCATGGAGTACGTGGTGGTCGCCTTCGGTGCCGTCCAGCCGGCCGAACTCTGCTGCCAGCCGGCGGTCGCCAGGTATCCCTCGGCGTCGGAGACGCTGTACGGCGTTGCGTTGACTGAGCCGGAGTCGTATGCCGGCGACCAGCTCGGGATCGGCAGGTCGGCGTAGCTGCCCCTGCCCTCGAGAACCTTCGTCACCAGCGAATTTCGGTCGATCGCAGCGAGCAGGCCGGTGCGGAGACCGGGGTCGCGAAGCTCGGCGTGGTCGGCGCGCTGATTCACGACGACGCTCAGCAGACTTGCCCAGCGATAGGCAATGAGCCGGGACCCGGCGGTCGTCAGGGCGGCGTCAGTCTGATCGTTCGTCAGGCCACCCACTGCATCGAGCTTCCCGACATGGAAGTCGGCCTCCGCCGAGGCAGAGTTATCGTAGAAGTCCAGCTCGATGTTGGACACGGGCGAGAGGTACGCCCCGCTTGCCAGCGGGAGCGGCGTTGGCGTGGGGGTCGGGGTTGGCGTCGGAGTCGGGGCCGGCGTTGGAGTTGGTGTCGGCGCAGCACTCGGCGTCGGCTTGGGCGTCGGCGTCGCCTTGGCGGCTTTGGTCGGCGCGGTCGTGGGGAATACGATTGCGCTCGAGCTTGCGCTCGCGCTGGCCGGCGGCGTCGGATTCAGGAGCGGCAACTCGGTTACAGAAGGGACGCGCTGCAGGACGGCATGCCAGTAGTCCAGCTGGACGATGCGGTAGGGGCCGTCGCCGACGGGTCGGGAGCTGTAGCTCGAGTCGGCAAGCTTGGCGACGGGCGTGCCCTTGAGCAGATGGGACGGCAGGATCGGCAGCTCGGCTTGGCGGAGGAACGCGGCCACGGGCAGCGACATAGTGAATTGGATGGTTGAAGGACCGTCGGCACTGGCATGGACGCCCTGCCACGACGACCCTACCGGCCCGTCGTACGTGGAGTCCTGAACCAGACCGACCGTGAAGACCACGTCCGCGGAGGTCACGGGCTGGCCGTCCTCCCAGTAGGCGTCGGCGCTGATCTGGAAGGTGTACGTGCGGCCGTCGTCGGAGACCGTCCAGGTTGCAAGGTCCGGCTCCACCGTACCGTCGGGTCCGGCCTTGACCAGGCCGCGGAAGAGCAGCGCGACAAGATCCTGGTCCGCCTGGGAACGCGGCGTGAGCGGGTTGATCGAGCTGGGGTGGCCGATGACGCCTTCGCGATACGGCACGGTCGAGCCGGTCGGGCGACCGGACTGGTTCGGTCCGGACGAGGGCGTGGGGATGACGAGAGCCGCGCCAACGATGGCCATCGCAACGAATAGAGCAGCGATCGCAAATCGGTCGCGGCGTTTCATGAGATCACGCCGGTGGCCCGAAGCAGCCCGTCATCGGACCCATCGCCGCCGAAAACTGCCCCTCCAGCCCAGTCGACTGCAAGGTCAAATCTTCACGAAACTCACTTCGGAGAACAAGCAAAACAGGATCGCGAGAAGGATCGTGAACTGCCACAGACGTCGCTCGATCCCGCGCCGGCTGCGGTACACCGATGAGTCGCCACCGAAGGTGGCCGACAGGCCCGACCCTCGTGCCTGAAGAAGGATGGCGATCATCAGGAAGACGCCGATGATGTCCTGGCCGATGGCGAGAGCTGGATTCACGTCTGGACGCAACCTCGTTATGGAGCCGCCGGTGGCGGACCGGCGCATGTTAGCACAGGACCGCGGCCTCCCGACTTGCCGCGCCTGACGGCCGCGGCCCAGCGTTCTTCGTCCGAGCTATGTCTTCGCTAGGAGCGAGTGGCCGGTGACTTCCGGCCAGGGCTCTAGACCGCCGATTTCCAGGATGGTCGGCGTCACGTCGGCCAGGCGGCCGTCCTCAAGCCGCTTGCCCTCCAGGTAGCGGCCGATTCCGAGAAGTGGCACCGGGTTGAGCGAGTGCTTGGTGACCGGGTTGCCAGCCTGGTCCTTCATCTCGTCGGCGTTGCCGTGATCGGCGGTGATGAGCAGGACCGCACCGGGAGCCGCCGGATCGTTCGCGTCCACCGCCAGAACCGCGTCGGCGACACGGCCCAGACAGACGTCCACGGTCTCGCAAGCCTTGACCGTCGCATCCCAGACGCCGGTGTGCCCGACCATATCCGGATTGGCGAAGTTGGCCACGATCAAGTCGTACTTGCCGCTCGCGATTGCCTCCACCAGAGCGTCGCAGACGCCTGCGGCGGCCATCGCAGGCTGGAGGTCGTACGTGGCGATCTTGAGGCTGGGGATCAACTTGCGATCCTCGCCCGGCCACGGCTCCTCGCGACCGCCGTTGAAGAAGTACGTGACGTGGGCGTACTTCTCCGTCTCGGCGACGTGGAACTGCGTCCAGCCGGCCTTGCTGACCGCCTCTGCCAGCGAGGGCACCACTTCCGGGCCGAAGACGACGCGCACCGGCAGGTCGGCCGCGTACTCGGTCATCGTGGCATAGAGGATGCCCACCGGCATCGGGCCGGCCGCGTTTCGGTCAAAGCCGCTGAAGTCGGCGTCGGCAAGTGCGTGGGAGAGCTGCCGCGCCCGATCGGCACGGAAGTTGCAGTGCAGAACGGCATCGCCGTCGGCGATGGTCCCGTGATCCACCCCGTCGACGACGGTGGGAGTGATGAACTCGTCGTTCTCGCCCCGAGCGTAACCCTGCTCGACCGCGGCGACCGCAGAAGGCGCGTGGAAGTCGGCGACGCCGTGGACGATGGCGTCGTATCCCTTCTTCGTCCGCTCCCAGCGCTTGTCGCGGTCCATGGCGAAGTAGCGGCCGCCGATGGTGGCGATCCTGGCGTCCGGATGAGCCGCTGCCAGGCGTGCCTCCAGATCGGGCACGAACTCGATGGCGGAGCGCGGCGGGGTGTCGCGGCCGTCCAGCAGTCCGTGCACGCGGACGCGCTTCACTCCCTGGCGGGCGGCGAGCTCGGCCACAGCTACCAGGTGGCGGTCGTTGGCGTGGACCCCACCGGGACCGACGAGGCTGATCAGGTGCAGGGTGTGATCCGCCTCCTTCGCGCGAGCGCACAGCTCGAGCAGAACCGGCCGCGCGAAGAAGTCGCCGGTCGAGATCGATTTGTCGATACGCGGCAGGTCCTGCAGGACCGGCTGCCCTGTCCCCAAATTGAGGTGGCCCACCTCGGAGTTCCCCATCTGGCCCTTCGGCAGACCGACGAACTCCTCCGAGGCCTCGAGGGCGCAGTGCGGCCATCGGTCCAGGAACTTGCGCCAGTTGGGCATTCGGGCGTGGGCGATGGCGTCAACCGCGTCGTTGTGTCCGATGCCGAACCCGTCGAGGATGACAAGGACGATCGGGATGGGGCGGTGGTGGTCGCCGCTGTCGGGGTGCAGCCGCCGCCGCGCAACGGCTGCCGATTGCAGCGCGGCGCTCATGCGGGCTTGCCTTCGGCCGCGGCCCGAGCCTTGGCGGTCATCGCGGCTCGGGCGACCATGCCGGCCATCTCGTCCGGCTTGAGGGAGGCGCCGCCTACCAAACCGCCGTCGATGGAGTGCTCGGCCAGGAATTCGCCGATGTTGGCGCTGGTGACGCTGCCGCCGTAGAGCACCGGGACGCTCTCCGCAGCTTGACCCCAGCCAAGGTCGGCGGCCAGAGTGGAGCGAATTGCCTCGGCCATTGCCGCGGCGTCGGCGCTCGAAGCGGTGCGTCCGGTACCGATGGCCCAGACCGGCTCGTAGGCGATGACGAAGCCGCCGGCCAGAAGCGCGTCCACATCCTTGTCGGCGAGAGCCCCTCGCAGCTGAGTGGCAACGACTTCCACGGCGCGGCCGGCCTCGCGCTCTGCGAGCAACTCGCCGACGCACAGGATCGGCCGCAGGCCGGACGAGATCGCTCGCCCCAGCTTCTTGCCAATGAGCTCGTCCGATTCGAAGGCGTCGCGGCGTCTCTCAGAGTGGCCGAGGATCACCCATGTGGCCAGGCCGGCCAGCTCGGCGGCAGACACCTCGCCCGTATAGGCACCGGCGATCTCGTGATGGACGTTCTGGGCGCCGACGGCGACGTTCTTGCCGGCCAGTGCGTCACGGACGGCGGCCAGGCAAACGAAGGGCGGGCAGATGACTCGAATCACGCCCGGCTCCTCGGTCCGGGCGGCGATTGTCGCGGCCAGCTCTCCAGCATCTGCGGGGGTGGTGTTCATCTTCCAGTTGGCGGCAATGATCAGGGGTCTCATGGTCGGAAATGATGACAGAGTAGGGCCAATGTCCGGAGAGATGTTCGGCCCATCGGGCCGCGACCGTCGGGCCGCGCAGGCGTGTCACTTGGCCCCGAAGGTCCGGTCTCCAGGCCGCCCAGTGGCCCAGTCGTGGGACCGGCGCCGGTTCCCTCTTCCAACGCGTCGCGTTCCTGCCCGCTCGTCGGGGTGGATCGCGAGGCGCTCGATCCGCTCCAGGGCGCGCTGAACGGTGGAGCGGTGAAGGCTGAGACGCTCTGCAAGATCCGTGAACGTGGCCTCCGGCTCCTCCCGACGAGCATCCGCGACGAGCCGGATCGTGTACGGCTGCTCGGCCAGGCGGCCGCCCGCCTCGAGCGCGCCGATGGCCTCGAGCTGCCGTGCGGACGCTGCCACGGCCCGACCGAGGTTGGCCGACTCGGCGTTAATCACGCGATTCAGATCTCCCCGCACCGAGCGCGAAACCTGGCGAGACTCCAGCTCCAGCAGCGCCGAGCTGCCGCCCAGGATCTTGAGGAACGTGACCACGGTCTCAACGCTCTTCCAGGTGACCACGCCACGGCCGCGCCGGTGGCGCCAGCGGGCCGGCATCTCGAACTGGCCGAGCTGCTCGCAGAGCCGGCGCGCCTCATCGGGCGGAAGGACGAACTCAAGGTGCGTCCTCCCCGAAGCCAGGCTCAACGAGCCGTGGGCCAGGAACCGGCCGCGCAGATACGAAACCCGGCAGTGCTCCGCGGCGCGACTCCACTCGAACTGCGGCCGCCCGGCCGAGGTCGACGCGGCCGGGCCCGCGCCACTAAGCGACGAGCCGCCCACCGGTGAGTCGGCCGTGGCGTCGATCGCCTCCCCGCTCCGGACGCGGCTGAGGCGCAGCGCCACCCGTGTCACGGTCCGGCGGCGCCGTTCGAAGGCTCCGACCAGGCCGGCCAGCTCGGCGGCCCGGCAGCACTTCCTGGGCGGATCTATCGCCGCCAGCTCCACCCGGAGGGACGCGACCAGGTCGCGTTCCGCGGTCGTCATTCCGCCATACGGCGCACCGCCACTACGCCTACGCCGTCCGCGAGACTCGGGAGCGGTGGCGGCCGAACGACTCGCGCTCGTAGACGCGGATTACCGCGGTCGCCAGTCGGGCCGATTCGTGGTGATGCGCGTTCTCCGGATCGACCACATCCTCGAGGACCAGCCGCGGCGTGGGCGAGTCGGGGAAGATAGTGACCGGCGGCCAGCGCAGCTTCACCGGCTCGGCGGCGTAGCTACCGGGCCGCTTCGCGTCGAAGCGATTGTTGGCCAGAACGACGTCGATCCATCCAGGACCGGTGTGCCGCTCCAGCGCGGCAACGTGGTCGGCCAGGTCGTAGCCCTGCGTCTCGCCCCTCTGCGTGGCCACGTTGCAGACGTACAGCTTGACTGCGGAAGAGTTTCGAATCGCCGCCAGAAGCTCGGGCAGCAACAGGCTCGGCATGATGCTCGTGTACAGGCTGCCTGGACCGATCACGATGAGATCGGCCTCCTCGACCGCGCGCCTGGCGTCATCGCCCGCGGCGACGTTCTCCGGGGTCAGCCAGACCCGGTCGATCCGGGTCGACTTCGCGATCTCCGACTGTCCGGTCACCTCGACCCCGTCGAGCAGCCGGGCGTGGAGCGTGACCGCAGTGCCCGTGGCCGGCACCACCTGGCCGCGGACCGCCAGCACGCGGTTCATCTGGCGAACGCCTTCCTCGAAGTCATCGCCCTGCACCGACGCCATCGCCGCCAGAAGCAGGTTGCCGACGGTGTGGCCGCCCAGGCTCGCCTCGCCGTCGCCCGGGAAGCGGTACTGGAGCAGCTCGGCCATCAGCGACTCCGAGTCCGCGAGGGCGGCGATGCAGTTGCGGATGTCGCCCACCGCCGGGATACCCAGCTCCTCGCGCAGCCGGCCGGACGATCCCCCATCGTCCGCGACCGTGACCACCGCCGTAATGTTGCTGGTGTGCTCCTTGATCCCGCGCAGCAGCATCGACAGGCCAGTCCCGCCGCCGATAACGACCACTTTTGGGCCTCGCGACAGGAACCGCTTCTGGTAGATGACCTCCACGAGCGGCTGATCGCCTTCTGTCGAGAGAAACGGACCCATGAGAACTCGAACGGCGCGCCAGGACCCGTAGAGGAACAGGCCGGCGCCGGCGGCGGCCACGAGGAGGCCGCGGATCCAGTACGGCAGGAACTGGAGCGTGAGCAGGTACAGGAGGCCCTGGCCCGGACCGGAGAAATCGTAGTCGCGATAGACCTGGCGCAGGGCCAGGGCCCCGGCCAGGGCGAGCAGCAGCTCTCCGGCGAAGACGACGAGGAGCCAGCGCTTCAGGCCGATTCCGGGCTCGAGCCAGCGCCGAACGACGGAGCCGCTCACCCGCATCCGCGGCAGGTTCATTCGCGCTCCAGCTCGCGGTGGAAGACGGCAACAGGCCCGAAGCCTCGGTTCTCCAGCCAGCCTCGCAGCTCCTCGGCGATAACGATGGAACGGTGGTAGCCGCCGGTGCAGCCGATGGCGATCGTCAGGCGGGTCTTGCCCTCACTCCGGAAGCCCGGCACCGTCAGCTCGAGGAACTTGGCGAGGAAATCGAAGAACTGCTGGGCGATCGGCTGGCTCATGACGTAGTCGCGCACGGCCGGCGTCAGGCCCGACAGGTGGCGCAGCGAGTCGACGTAGTACGGATTCTCCATGAAGCGGACGTCGAAGACGAGATCCGCCTCCAGCGGTACGCCGTACTTGAAGCCGAAGCTAATGAGCTGGAAGACGAGCTCCTGATCCGACGAGACGTCTTCGAGGTTGGCGAAGATGCGCTCTTTGAGCTGGCGCAGCGAGAGATCCGACGTGTCGAGCACGACGTCCGCGTCGGCCTTCACCTGATCGAGCAGACGGCGCTCTTCGGCGATCGACCCTGCGATGCCGCGCCGGCCGGCCAGCGGGTGCCGGTGGCGCGTCTCGGAGAAGCGCCGGATCAAGACGTCGTCTCGGGCCTCGAGGAAAATGACGCGCGGCTTGATGCCCCGGCCTTCGAGGGCTCCACGCATGGCCGCCAGCGCGAGCGGCGCGTTGCCGGCCCGAACGTCCAGCACGATCGCGACTTTCTCGAAGCGCTGGCGGTCGATAGAAACCAGCTCGGCCAGGTCCGGCAGAAGCTCACCCGGCACGTTGTCCATGCACGCGTACCCAAGATCCTCGAACAGCTTCGTGGCGGCGGTCTTGCCCGCGCCGGAAAGACCGCTCAGGATCACGACCCGCTGCCGGTTCTGCGGTCGGGCGGCTCGGCGAACCGCCGCGCGGCCCCGGTCCGAGGTCTCGCGAGCCGCAGTCCCGCGCTCGCTCCGTCCGGCTCGGGTCGCGGCCTTACGCTTCCCGCTCGGCGGAATCCCGAGATCCTCGTTCGTCCCGCCGGAGCTCACTCCAGCCATATCCGGTCTGCCGCTCATGCTCCAAAGTGTATCGCGCGTCGATCAGGCCCAGGCCGAAGGCATCCCCCGCCGGGGACCGACCACGAGACTGTTCGACAATCGGTCGTGGATACCCTGATTGCGAACGTTGCGCACCTCGGTCACGAGCAGGACGAGAAGCCAGACCTCGACCCCGAAATCGAGCACGCCGTTGCCGGCCGAACCGATACCGACGAAGGCCCAGCCGTAGAGGGCCAGCCAGCGAATCGCCGCGCGCGGCCAGGTCAGCGGCTCCGGCCCGGTCTCACTGAAGACGCGAAGCCCCAGCAGCCGCTGCCCCAGCATCGCGCCGCGCAGACGCCACATTGGGATCGCGTAGACGGCCGAGACGACGGCGAACAGGGAGTACGACCACACGGTGTCGAGGTAGTAGGTCGATGTCGTCCAGGTCGAGCCATCGTCGTTGACCATGGTCCTGATCGTGGCATGCCACGCTCCGAGGATCACCGCGGCGACGCTCGCGATCAGGATGATGACCATCCAGTCGATGAACCACGCCGAGAACCGGCGCCCGGTCGAGGCCACCGAATAGGCTTTGGGGTCCAAGCGACCTGCCGCGTCAGCCTGCATCATCGGCCTTCATAGCTCCGACGGGCACGCGGGGCGGGCGCAACCGAGCCGACCACTCCCCGGCCGCGATGGCGAGAAGCTCGGCGACGTCCGCGGCCGCATCGCCGCTCAGGCCGGACCCGCCACGGTCGGCCTCCCCGGCCGCGCCGGAGATACCTCTAGACACGTTGACGAGGAGACCTCCGCCGGACCGTCCTCCAGCCGGCACAACGACCGCCGGGCCGAACCGCAAGACCGGCTCCACCTCCCCGCCCTGGGCTCCCACACCCGGCACGAGCAGAGCGAGGCCTGGAGCGATGCCGCGAATTCGCTCCAGCTCAACGGGCGCAGTCGCGCCGACGACAAGGCCCACTGTCCCTCCCGGACCCCAGGTTTGGGCCAGTCGCGCGATCCGCGCATACAGTGGCTCAACCGGGGCTCCGGTGGCCGCATCGGCCGCCACTTCGAGCCCCTGCAACTCCCCAGCGCCCGGGTTCGACGTGCGGCACAGGAGATACGCGAACCGGTCTCCGCGCGACATCAGCGGTTCGATGGCCTCGGACCCGAGGTACGGATTGGCCGTGACTGCATCGGCGCCCAGGATGTCGTACAAGGCGATTGCCTGGCGAGCGGCGGTCGTTCCGATGTCACCGCGCTTGGCGTCAACAACGAACGGCACGTTCGGCGGCACGCGTCCGCGCAGGCGTTCGAGGGCCGCAATCCCGGCCGACCCGAACGCCTCGAAGAAGGCCAGGTTCGGCTTCACCGCCGCTGCAAACGGCATCGCGGCGTCGAGCAGGACCTCGCAGAACCGCTCGACACCGGCCAGTGTCGCGGGGAAGCCTGCGGGAAGCGTATCGGGCTGCGGATCGACGCCGATGCAAAGGACGGAGTCGACCGCACGACTGCGGGTTGCCAGACGCTCCAGGTAGGTGTTCATGACTCTGAAGGGTAGCCGACCCATTGTCGGGCCATCATGGCGTAGGAGCCGCCGGGGCGAACTGCGCGCCTTCGACAGCGACGTCGAGGACCTCGAGCTGAAGCGATTCGAGGCCGCCGAACCTGCGGCTCGCCACGCGGGCGACAACGTCGATCCGATCGCCCTCGCGGAGCATCGATGCCAGGTCCGGCCGACGAAACGCCACCCCGTCCACCACGTCCCGACTACGACGCAGGACGAGCTGAGTGTGGCCGCCGTTGGCTGCACGAACTCTCAAGACTGTTAGTCCGGTAACGGCCACCGATGGGACCGGGTTGCCCTGGCCGGTGGGAGCCAGGAAGCCGATCTCCCGCACGAAAGCGTAGTCGACCGAATCGGCGGACAGGACCAGGTCCACCGCGAGTTCTGGCGGCGTTGGCGGTGGTGCCTCCACCGCGGCAATCTGAATGAAGCGGGCCGCGAACTCGGGCCAGCGCTCGGCCGCGATGTCGAAGCCGGCTGCCGCGCGATGGCCGCCGTGCCGGATCAGCAGATCGCCGCACGTTATCAGCGCCTCGGCGAGATTCATTGCGCCGCCGCTCCGACAGGAGGCGCGGAGAGTCCCAGCCTCGGCGTCGAGTGTGGTGGCCACCACGGCGGGCCGCCCGAGATCTTCTGCGAGGCGGCCCGCCACGAGGCCGACGATGCCGACGGGCCACTCCCCGCGCACCAACAACGCGGCCGGGAGGCCCGCCGCAGCAGCGGCCGGAAGCGTGGGCGCCGCCCCAGACGATTCGTCGGGAGTGGCCCTGTCCGGGGCGGTCTCGCGCCCCAGCCCCAGCTCGAACCTGGCCTCGGCGAGCGCCTGTCGAGTCATTTCGCGTCGGTCGAGATTGGCCTTCTCGATCTCGGCTGCCAGCTCGACCGCCTCGGCACGCTCGCCGGCAAGCAGCAGGCGCGCGGCACGCGCCGCCTCCCCAACCCTGCCCGCAGCATTGAGCCGAGGCGCGATTGTGAAGCCCACCGCGTCGAGGTCCAGCTCATCGCGGGCCAGGCCGGCCCGTTCGATCAACGCCGCCAGGCCGGGGCGCTTCCCGGCGCGCAGCTGCTCAAGCCCAAGGCGGGCAATCGAGCGGTTCTCGCCCAGGATGGGCGCGACATCCGCGACTGTGCCGATCATGGCGAGGTCGGCCAGCTCCCGAACGGACTCAGGCAAAGCCCGGGCGGCGCGCCTCGGGGCTCCAGCCGCTATGCCGATACGAGAGGTGCTCACTTCGTCGCTCCCCGCTCGGCCCAGCTCGCCGACCAGCAGCTGAGCGACCTTCCAGGCCACACCGGCGCCGGTCAGGCGGCGCTCCGGATAGACGCTGTCGTCGCGCAGCGGGTTGACGACGGCCACAGCCCCGGCGGGCCACGTAGCCGCGTGATGGTGATCCGTGACGATTACCTCTATGCCGCGCCCGCGGGCCAGGTCGATCTCGGCGGCGCTGCTCGTGCCGCAATCCGCGGTCACGATCAGCGTTCGTCCCTCGGCAGCGGCCCGCTCGATGGCTCGAATCGACAGGCCATGCCCGTCTCCCAGCCGTTCCGGAACGTACGGTTCCGCGTCAACGTCGAGCGACCGCAACGCCAGCACCAGGATCGACAGGCCGGTCAGTCCGTCCGCGTCGAAATCGCCGTACACCAGTACACGCTCGCCCCGCGACCGCGCCACCGACACCCGCCGGAGAGCGGCGGCGGCGTCGGGGAGAAGCGTCGGATCGTGCAGGCCATCCTCGGCCGGGGCAAGGAAGCGGCTGAGTTCGTCGGCAGTCGTCACGCCACGCGCCGCCAGGAGCGCCAGAAGCCGGCTGGAGAGGCCCAGTTCTGCTGCCAGCGCCTCACACTCACGATCGACGGAGGCGACCGGCGCCACGCGCCAGCGAAAGCTCGAAACGATCATGCCGCGCAGCATGACACCAGCAACTCAACCGCGGCGTATCCGCGACTCGCCCAGGCGCAGCGCCGCGTGCTGGAGCCACTCATAGGCGACACAGAGTCAAATGGACCGCGTTCCGCCGAGAGCGCCCCGGGTCAGGCCCGCCTGCCCCCTCGCACCGCGGCCAGCCTCTCGGCCCGACGGCGGTCCTCCCAGAGCTGCCAGACCACGAGCAGCGGGCTGGCGTTGAAGATCGACGAATACGTGCCGGAGATGATGCCAATCAGCAGAGCCAGGACGAAGTAGTGGACCGAAGCGCCGGCGAACAGAAGCAGCGCGGTCAGCGTGACGACGACGGTGAGGCTCGTGTTGATGGACCGGCCGAAGGTTTGCAGGATCGAATGGTTGACGATCCGATCGAACGGCTCCCCGGCATGTCGGGCCTTGTTTTCGCGGATCCGGTCATAGACCACGATCGTGTCGTGGACGCTGAAGCCGATGACGGTCAGCATCGCCGTCACGAATAGCGAATCGATCTGGACACCGAAGATCGTGCCCAGGATCGCGAAGGTGCCGACCACTACGATGACGTCATGGAGGAGCGCGGCCAGCGCAGTGGCCCCGAACTTGATGCTTCCGAACCGGATGCCGATCCAGATCAGGATTCCGAGCGACCCGAGCAGGATCAGGAGTACGGCCTGCTGGATGAGCTCGGAGCTGACGATGGGTCCAACCACCGATTCCATGCCCGTGCAGGCGATGGGACCGAGCTTCGTGTCCGCCTGAAGCGCAACGGCAACCTTCGCGAGCGTCCCGGTTGTAGGCAGATGAAGCGTGCAGGCTGCGCCGGTCTGATCGACGCTGTTTGGCGTTGGCGTTGGCTTCGCCGTCGGGGAGGCGCTCGGTCCGGCGGAAGGACTCGCGGACGGCGCTATAGAGGCGCTGCTGGACGCTCCGGGGCTAGCACCTGCAGCCGGTGAACCAGACGAGCTTGCGCTCGGCGCGGTGGAGGCGCTGCTGGACGCTCCTGCGCTGGCACTCGACGAGGGTGAGACGGTCGGCTCCGGCGTGGGCGGCGGGAGCAGGTCGGCGCGCTTCGTGTCGATAGTGATGTTGTGGGCGGTGTCCTCCGAGATCTCGGCGTCGGTGACGCCCTGAGCGACCAGGACGGCCTTGACCTCGTCGAGGGAGACGTTGGGATTCTTGAACTGGATCTGCCACACCGTGCCGCCGGTGTAGTCGATGGAGAACTTGAGCCCCACCTGCCCGTTCGTGGCCGGCGTCAGAAGAATGAAGAGCAGACCCGGAACGACGATGAGGCCGGAGAACAGGAAGAACCAGTTGCGCTTCCCGATGACGTCAAACACGTCCGCGGGCCTCCCGCCGAGCGAATCGACCGCCGACGGCTCTCGCCTGGAACTCTTCGTCGCTCACGCCATAGAGCCAGGCCCTCTGGGCAAACTCCTGCCGTACCACGAGGCGCAAGAGCGTTCGCGAAACGGTCACGGCTGTGAACATCGAGGTCGCGACACCGACGATCAGCACCAGGCCGAAGCCCTTGATCGTGGACGAGCCGCCGAAGTACAGGATCGAAGCGGTGATCAGAGATGACACGTTCGAGTCGAGGATCGAGTTCCAGGCCCGGTTGAAGCCGGCCTCGACCGCCGTTGCGAGCGTCTTGCCCGTGCGCAGTTCCTCTTTCGTACGCTCGAAGATCAGGATGTTGGCGTCAACCGCCATGCCTACCGAGAGCACGAAGCCCGCGATTCCGGCGAGGGTCAGCGTCACTGGGATAATTCGGAAGATCGCATAGACCGTCACGCCGTAGTAGATGAGGGCCATGCAGGCGACCAGGCCGGGCAGCCGATAGTAGACGAGCATGAACAGCAGAACCAGGCCGATACCAATGGCGCCCGCAAAGAGCGTCTGGTTCATGAACGCCTTTCCGAGCGACGCCGGAATGTCCTGGCTCGACTCCTCCTGTACCGGATACGGCAGCGCGCCGTAGGAGAGGATAGTCGCCAGCTGTTTGGCTTCCGCGGCGGTGAATTTGCCCGTGATCTGGCCCTGGCCGCCCGTGATCTGGCTCTTGATGTAAGGGGGAGATCCTTGCACCACTCCGTCCAGCACGATGGCGAAGTAGTCGTTGACGTGTTGCCCGGTCCAGGTGGAGAAGTCGCTTCCGGCCTGGCCGGAGAAGGCGAAGTTCACCAGCCAGTTGCCGGGGCTGTTCGGATCTGCCGCGGCGCTGATGCCGCCGGGATCGAGCTGCTTGCCTGTGAACTGCGCCGGCAGCGACGGATCGATGGCCGAGTTCGCGGGCGGGAGGGCCAGGCAGCCGCTGGGCTGCGTTGGGCACGTGGCCGAACCCGTGGCATCGCCGTACTTGTCAGGAGGCAACAGAACGAACGAGAGCGACCCGGTCTCGCCGACCAGCTTCCTGATTGCATTCGGATCGCTGGCACCCGGGACCTGGACGAGAACCTCGTTGCTGCCAACGGTCTCGACGATCGGCTCGGAGACGCCGGTGGAATTCACGCGGTTCTCCATGATGGAGCGGATCACTTCCATCTGGGCGGAGGTGGGATCGTTCTCACCGGCGGGCGTGATCGTCCCGTACTTGATCTCGAATCCGCCCTGGAGATCGAGCCCCAGCTTGGTCTCGAGCGGCTGGCCCAGCCCGCCGTCGATGTTGCTCAGAACGACGAATCGCGTCCCGCTGCCCAGCCCTTTGGGTCCGGGCATGAAATCCACGTAGCAGGCCACAAGGCCCAGGGCAAGGATGAAGAGGGGCAGGAGTCTTCGCACGAGGCGGGATGATAGCAGGGTTGGACCGAGCGGCGCGGCGCCCCGCCACAGGCCCGCTACACCGGCAACCCCGCGGGCGGTCTTCCAGTCGTTACCCCTCCAGGCCGGCCTTGATCTTCGCGGCCAGCGCAGGCCCGATACCCGGTACCGCCGCGACCTGCTCGAGCGGCGCCTCGCGAACGCGCCTGGCCGAGCCGAAGACGCGCAGCAGCGCGGCTCGTCTCTTGGGACCGACTCCCGGCAGGTCGTCGAAGGCCGACCGGGTCGCCGCCCTCGCCCGCAGCGAGCGGTGGTAGGTGACGGCGAAGCGATGGGCCTCGTCTCGAAGCCGCTGCATCAGGTAGAGAGCCGCGGAGGTGGTCGGCAGCAGGACCGGATCGTCGCGATCGGGCAGGAAGATCTCCTCACGCTCCTTGGCGATGCCCACAACCGCCAGATCGTGATAGCCCAACTCGTCGAGAACCACCTTGGCCGCCGACAGCTGTCCCTTGCCGCCGTCGATCACGACGAGGTCCGGCAACAGCCAGCGCAGCTCCTCCTCCTTACCCTCCTCACCCGTCCGGGCCCGCTTGAAGCGGCGCCTGAGGACCTCCTGATGGCTGGCGAAGTCGTTGGCGCCCTTCACGTCCTTGATTCTGAAGCGGCGGTACTCGCCGGTCCGCGGCCGCCCCTCCTCGAACACCACCATGCTTCCGACCGACTGCGCCCCCTGGAAGTTGCTGATGTCGTAGCACTCGATGCGAAGCGGCACGGCAGGCAGAGCGAGCGCCTCGGCGAGCTCCTCGAGCGCGGCCAGGGTCTTGCCCTGATCCGCCAGCCAGCGGGCGTGCTCCCGCGCCAGGGTTTCCGTGGCGTTGCGCTCCGCCAGCGCCATTAGCTCCCGTTTCTCTCCACGCCGGGGAACCCGCAGGTGAACAGCCGCTCCGCGGCGGGCCGCAAGGAGCGTCTCCAGCTCCGATGCATCCTCGGGCGGCAACGGGACGAGCACCTCCGGAGGCACGGACGTCGCGCGCTCGTAGTACTGCTGCACGAAGCCCGCCAGCACAGTGGCGTCGCCCGTCTCGCGTGGGGCATCGAGCAGGAACACATCCCGCCCGACCATCTTCCCGCCACGGACCGCGAAGAGCTGCACCGCCGCCTGCGTATCCTGGCGGGCCAGGCCCAGAACGTCCTCCTCGGTCGCGGCGTGGGCGGCCATCTTCTGCGACTCCATCGTCCGCTCGATGGCCTTCAGCTTGTCGCGGAGCGCCGCCGCACGCTCGTATTCGGTCGCCTCCGAGGCCGCCTGCATCTGGCGAGTCAACTCCCGGGCAACTGTCTCCTGGCGGCCCTCGAGGAACATCTCGATCTGCGCGATCTGGGCCCGGTAGTCGGCCTTGTCGATGTAGCCGACGCACGGCGCCTGGCAGCGCTTGATGTGATACAGGAGGCATGGCCGTTCGATCGCCGCCCGGCCCTCGTGGATGTCGAGATTGCAGGTTCGGAACGGGAAGATCCGGCGGATGAGGTTCATCGCCTCGTCCACGCTGCTCGCCGAGGCGTACGGCCCGAAGTAGCGGCTGCCGTCGGCCGGGAGCTTGCGCGTCCGTTCAACCCTCGGGAAATCCTCGGCCAGGGTGATCTTGATGAACGGGTAGCTCTTGTCGTCCTTGAGCCGGACGTTGTAGCGCGGACGGTAGCGCTTGACCAGGTTGATCTCGAGCAGCAGCGCCTCGCTGACCGAGTCGGTCATCGTGTACTCGACGTCGGCGATCCTGTCGATGACGCTGCGGATCAGCTGGCTCTCCCCGCCGCCGGTCTGGTTCTGCCAGTAGCTACGGACGCGGGAGCGAAGGCTCTGGGCCTTGCCGACGTAGATGACCGTGCCTCGCGCGTCCTTCATCAGGTACACGCCGGGGCGGTCGGGCAGCCGCTTGAGGGTCGCTTCCAGCTCGGGGGTCACCCGGCGATTCTATGCGCGTCCCGCGGCTCGGGCCGACCCGGGCGGGACGCAGCCCGGTCCGCGGACTCCCTCACCACCGGCGCCGGCCTCAGGGCGTCCAGCTCTCCATCCCGACGACGACGCCGGTTATGTAGTCGACGGCGACCGCCCCGCCCGATCCTGTTCCCGACTGCGCGCCGTACGTTACCAGCCAGACCCAGCGGGCCTGCGGCTGAACCTCCAGCGGGTTCCCGTAGACCAACGAGGCCTGGCCGGCCTCGACCTGGGCGGCGCTCGACGGCGCCGCGTTCGGCGAGTCGGCCAACGCCGCGGCCGCGAGCCGGATCGCGTCGGCCTGGGAGATCCCGCCACCCGGAGTCACAGGTGGCGTGGGTTGCGAGACCTCGCCAGACGTCGGCGCGGGCCCAGCCGCCCCAGGGACGGTCGCCACCGGCACGACCGCCGTCGGGGCGGGCACGGGCCCGGTCGCGGCCGGGACGACCGGCCCGGGGGTGGTCGGTGGAAGCCCCGCCTCCGAGGACCCGGTCGCCGCAGGGGTGACCGGCACTTCCGGCGACATGGCCGGCGGCGTTCCCACCCAGGCGATCCGCCAGCTGACGACCGCAGGGTCGGCCGAGGAGATGAACAGTCGGCCGCCCACCGTGGTCACCAGGCCCGACATCTGGTTGCCGGAGGAGTCAAGCAGCGGCTGCCAGGTCCGACCCCAGTCGGCCGACTGCCAGATCTCGAAGGCGTTCGCCAAGGTGGACGAGTCCGGATACGCCGAGGCGTTCAGAGGGGAGGCGGAGACGTCGGCAAACAGACGGCCACCCACGGAGTCAAGCGCGAGCGGCACGCCTTGGAGATCGCCCGCATCGATTCGCCAGGTCAGCCCGTCGGGGGAGGTGAAGATCTGATAGCTGTTCGTGCTCTGGCTCTGGGACATGCCCAGGCCCACGAACCCGCCGCTCGGGATGGCGTACACGACGCCGACGGTCCACCCAGCCGGCACCGTCATCTGCGTCCAGTTCTTGCCGTCGAGGGTGCGCCACTGGGCGTTGGTGGAACCAACCTGGACGCCGGAGGCCCCGGAACTGCTGATCCCGGGCTGAACCGGCAGTCGACTGGCTCGGACCCATGCCGCACCATCCGTGGACGTCAGCGCCCAGCCCGTTTCATCCGGCACGCTGGCAGCGTATGCGACGAAGAAGCCCGAAAGACTCGACACGTCGAACAATGTCAGCCCGGAAAGGGTCGGGGAGTCGACCTGGTTCCAGTGCAGGCCGTCGGCCGAGCGCCACATCACCGTGGTCGGGCTGCAGGTCAGCGCGTCCGGGGCGCAGGAAGGGTTGGCCATGGAGGACGACTCGCTCGTCGCCACGTAGATGCCGCCGATGCGGGCGACGGTATTCGGAACGAAGTAGGCGCCGCCGTCCACGGCGACGATCGAGGGATCCGCCGGCGTCGTCCAGTGCAGCCCGTCGGGCGAGGTGCACAGCGTTGCATCCTGGCCGCAGCTGCCCATGTAGCCGTTGGCCACCTGGTAGGGGCGGTTGACGTTCGTCCCGTCGGCCTTCTGCCAGGTCCATCCGGCCAGCGAAGGAGCCCCGGGCTCGGCGTTCTGACCGTTCCTGACGGCCACGAGCGTGGCGCTGCCGACGATTGCGAGAAGGGCCGCAGCGACGACAACCGTAGCGAAGGCGCCGCGTCGGACCCGTGGCCGGTCGAACGCCAGCGCCAACCGTCCGGCCGTTCGATGCCGGGCCGGCACCGTCTCGATGAAGCCGACCAGCCATTCGGGAGCTGCCGGCTGGTGGCCGGCTACGGACCTGCGGAGCCGTTGCTCGAGCCGCCCCTCTTCCACTTCGTCCATCTCAGGCCTCATCGATCGTTCCCCCCAACTCCTGCCGGAGCGCCCGGAGCGCGTAGTGCAGGCGCGACTTCACCGTCCCCAGCGGCAGGCCGAGCGTCTCGGCAACCTGCTCTAGAGTGAGGTCGCGCCAGAATCGGAGGGCGATGACGATCCGCTGGTCGGGCGACAGCCGGCCCACGGCACCCGCGACCTCGTCCCCCGCGAACATCGAGCCGAAGGGGTCCGCGGACTCGACGTCGCCAGCGGCGTCCAGCCCCACCATCCGCAACGTTCGATGCCGCCGCATTCGATCGCGGCAGACGTTGACAACGATCCGCTCGAACCAGGGCCCGAAGGCCTCCGGGTCGCGCAAGCTCGGCCAGCCGCGCCAGGCCTTGACCAGAGCGTCCTGGACCGCGTCCTGGGCCTCCGTCGCGTCGCCGAGCAGGTAGCCGGCCAGGCGATATGCGTCGTTGACCTCCGCCCGAGCGGCCCGGACGTATTCGGATGAGGCTCCCCCCGAAGCGTCCTCCCCAGTCACGACCAGCTGCCCCTCCACGATGCTCGCCCTCGTCCGGGCCGATCGAGACGACCGGTTCGCCTATTCAGACGAGGCGAGGTATGCACAAGGTTCAGTCGAGATGGCGCCGGCTCGGCGATGCCGGGCAGGACCGTGTCGTCGGCGCGGTCTCCACGGCGCCGCCCAGGAGACCGCTACGGGTAGTTGGGCGCGGATCGGGCCAGCTCGATGTCGTGCGGGTGGCTCTCGATCTGTCCGGAATGGGTCAGCTGGACGAAGCGAGCCTTCACCCGAAGGTCCGCTATCGACTCGGCGCCGCAGTAGGTCATGCCGGCCCGCGTGCCGCCGATGAGCTGATAGAGGATGCCTGAGAGCGGCCCGGCCACAGAGACCAGGGCCTCGACCCCTTCGGGGACTAGCTTGCGCCGATCCACCTGCGGGTAGCGGTCGCTGCCTGCCGACATTGCAGCCAGCGAGCCCATGCCGCGGAACTGCTTGACGACGCGGCCGCCGACACGCTCGGTCTCGCCGGGACTCTCCTCGGCAACGGCCAGCAGGCGGCCCAGCATCACCGAATCCGCTCCGGCGGCGAGCGCCTTGACGATGTCGCCGGAGTAGCGAATACCGCCGTCGGCGATGACCGGCACGTCGTGCTTTCGTGCGACGGAGGCGGCCAGCATGATCGCGGTGAGTTGCGGCACGCCGACGCCTGCCACGATGCGCGTGGTGCAGATGGCGCCGGGTCCTATGCCGACCTTCACGCCGTCTGCGCCCGCCTCGATGAGGGCGGCGGTTCCTTCGGCAGTGGCCACGTTGCCGGCGACGAGGTCGATAGCGGTACCGTACGCGGCCCGGTAGCGCCGCAGCGCTTCGATGACGTTGCGAGTGTGGCCGTGGGCCGTGTCGACGACCAGCGCATCCACGCCGGCCTTCACGAGTCGCTCGGCTCGCGCCACCGAGTCGGACCCCACGCCCACCGCGGCGGCTACGCGCAGCTGCCCCTGCCCGTCGAGGTTGGCGAGCGTCGCGTCGGCCGGCACCGCTGCCGCCTTGACGGCCGCGACCTGCTCGGCCTGGCGCTCCGGGGTCTGGTTACGGTGAATGACGCCGATGCCGCCTTCGAGGGCGATGGCGATGGCCATCCCATCCTCGGTCACCGTATCCATGGCCGCGCTCACGACCGGCGTGTTGAGGCCGACGTTCCGTGAGAACCGGCTGCGCACGTCGGTCTCGCCCGGCAGGATCTCGGAATACTGGGGCACGAGCAGGACGTCGTCGAAGGTGAAGCCCACCATCGGCTCGATGAGGCCCGCCCCCGCAACCTCGCCTGCGGCTGCCCGTCCAGTCTGCATCGTCGCCATTCGCACGCCGTCCTCTCTCACTCGGTCGACCCGCCGGCCGATCCGCGCCTGGAGGCCGGCGCCTGGTTGGCCGACATTCTAAGGAACGGGCGCCCGGCTTGTTCGATCGAACCGCCCGGCTGCGGGTACGACGGCTGTCTGCGGTCCGTCGACCCTGCGCGTAGGCTTGGGTCAAGGATGTGCGGCGTGGAACTGCGGAGGCTCGGGGATTCGGGTTTGATGGTCTCGTCCGTCGGGCTCGGTACGAACAACTTCGCCGGAAGGCTCGACGACGAGGCCGCCCGCGTGGTCCTCAATGAAGCTCTGGAGCAGGGCATCACCTTCATCGATACCGCCGACATCTACGGTCATGGTTCCAAGGAAGGGCCCGGCGGCTCCGAGAGCCAGCTCGGCCGCCTGCTTGAAGGGCGACGGGCCCGATTTGTGGTCGCCACAAAGTTCGGCATGTCCATGAGCGAATCGCCGCTCGAGCGTGGAGCGTCGCGCCGTTGGATCGTCCAGGCGGTCGAGAACAGCCTGCGCCGCCTTCGGACCGACTACATCGATCTCTACCAGGTCCACGCTCCGGATTCCGAAACGCCGATCGAGGAGACGCTGCGGTCCCTCGATGACCTCGTTCGTTCGGGCAAGGTGAGATACGTCGGCCACAGCAACTTCGCCGCCTGGCAGATCGTCGACGCCGACTGGACCGCCCGCTCCGAGAACCTGGCCCGGCCCATCTCGGCCCAGATGCACTACAGCCTCCTGACCCGCGCAATCGGGGCCGAGGTGATCCCGGCTTGCGCGGCCCACGGGCTGGGGGTGATCCCCTACTTCCCGCTCGAATCTGGGTTCCTGACGGGCAAGTACAGGCCCGGCGGGGAGGGCCGCGGCAGATTGTCGGAGAGCGCGCGCGCCGCCGAGGTGATGACGCCTCAGGGCTTCGAGCGCATCGCGGCATTCGAGCGCTTCGCCGGCGAACGGGGCCACTCCCTGCTGGACCTGGCTTTCGGCTGGCTGCTGAGCCAGCCGATCGTGGCATCCGTTATCGCCAGCGCCAGCACGCCCGAGCAGGTTCGGGCCAACGTGGCAGCCGCCGAGTGGCGTCTCTCCGCCGCCGACATGGAGTCCTTCGCCGCACTCTGAACCCGGGGTGCCTTAGCTCGCGGCGCGTCAGCTCTTCT
>Ga0182010_10000427_pt1 | contig 24128 bp, 22 predicted proteins | sample 611E1MmetaG_FD_120488 | JGI IMG/M metagenome (GOLD analysis project Ga0182010, IMG submission 120488) | Permafrost microbial communities from Stordalen Mire, Sweden - 611E1M metaG | ecosystem: Environmental > Terrestrial > Soil > Wetlands > Permafrost | place: Sweden: Stordalen | collected... | reverse complement strand
CCCTGAAGCGATGGTAAGTGTGGCCCACAATATGGCCGCCCTGGCACCTTGGCACCGCTGGAACCCTTTGGACCGCGCGCTTGCAAAGATGGCGAAATACTTCTACAATCACTCCCTCACTGACGCCTTTCTGACCGGACACCTGAAAGTTAAATTCCCCTTGCGCAAAGAAGTCTTGATCGAGGTGCCGATCAAGGACAAGCTCGACTTCTTTGGGGTCAATTACTATACCAGGGTGCATATTCGCTTCAATCCTTTCAAGCAGATGTTAATTGAATTGCGCCACCTGGACATCGATGGGTACGGGCTAAGCGATCTCGGATGGGAGATACATCCTTACGGACTCGAAAAGGTCCTGCGCTACGCGTCCCGCCTTAACGTCCCTCTCATTATCACAGAGAACGGGATAGCCACAAGGAACGCGGAAACCAAGATCGATTTCATGAGAAAGCATGTGGATGCCGTCGAGCGTAGCATTAAGAAAGGCATCGACGTGAGGGGATATTTTTACTGGTCCCTTATCGATAATTACGAATGGTTACAGGGTCTCGACGCCCGCTTCGGACTCTACAGGGTCGATTTCAAAACTCTCAAACGCAAAGCCACCAACGCCGCCGCCTATTACTCCTATCTCATCAGAAGCAGGTCTGAGTTCTGAAGGCAAAACCTATCGCTGCCCCCGCCATATTTTTTCACCAAACATTAACATAATCGAAACTTCATTGTAACCGCGCTTTTGTAAACTTTAGGAACAACTTTCAAAGGAGATCATCACGTGATCAAAGAAAAGCGCGTTATAAGTACGCATACGAAAGAAAGTCACCTAATCGCAAAAAAGGCGGAACATGAAAGCGAAATAGAAGCGGCACTAAAACTCAGATTCGAGGTTTTTAATGTCGAAATGAATGAAGGTCTTCAGTCTTCGTACAAAACCGGCCTCGACTACGACGAGTTCGACTCCCTGTGCGACCATATAATAGTGGTCGATACGGAGAAGAATATGGTTATCGGCACATACCGGCTACTCCTGGGGTCCGAGGCCGAAAAAGGACTCGGATACTATTCCGAAACGGAATTCGAGATGTCAGCCCTGAGAAGGCTCCGGGGAGATAAGCTGGAACTCGGCCGAGCTTGCGTACATAAGGATTATAGGGGCTCGAATGTATTGAATCTCATGTGGAGCGGTATTGCAGATTATATGGACAAACACAAAATAGATTATCTTTTCGGCTGCGGCAGCATCCACACGATCAACCAGGCAGTAATCAGCAGCATGTATGGATATTTCAAAATGAACTACCTTACGGATGAGAACTGCAGGGTGACTCCATTGAGACATGTGCCGGGATTCGATGCTGCTGCAACTCCGGACAGACGGCTAATAGCTCAGCATCTGCCTCCGCTTCTGGGTGCCTATTTGAGACTCGGCGCGCGTGTTGCCGGTGAACCGGCCTTTGACGAGCAATTCGGCGTCAGCGATTTCCTGATCCTGCTCGATCGCGACAGACTGCTAAACCGTTATAAGAATCGATACTTTTAACGGACCCTGGTGGTATTGCTCAGGACATATAGGCTGCTGCTCATCATCCTGGCGAGTCTCTTTTTTCTTGCTACTGGGATCGGCGTCCTCGTCTTTCTTATCGCCGGTCAATCAACACTGGCAAGGGCAAGGGCTCTTTGCGCCATGTTGTGGGCAAAAACCATGTGCGGCATTCTCGGCATTCGTATCAATAAAGGTGGCGAATTAGTAGGGGAAAGGGATAGTTTTACCGTTTGCAACCATATCAGTTATCTCGATATCTTCGTGCTCGGAAGCATACGCCCGTCGGTTTTCCTGGCAAAGCACGCGGTGCGGAATTGGCCCATTGCGGGATGGATGGCAAATTTGGCAGGAACGGTTTTTATCAACAGAGAGTCAAAGAAAAATGCAGTTGACGCGATGGGAGTAATGGAAGACAGGATAGACAGCGGCGTCAATGTCGTTATGTTTCCAGAAGGCACTACATCAGACGGCAAAAGAATCAATCCCTTCAAAAGTTCTCTTTTCAACCTGCCCGCCGGTAGGAATTTCACAGTCTCCCCTTTAAGCATCAGGTATACCGGCATCAACGGGAAATATGTAACTCCTGACATGCTCGATAAGATCGCATGGTATGGAGAAATGCGACTAGTCCCTCACTTCTGGGACCTCCTGGGATTGAGGTCGATCGAAGCGGCATTGCACTTCAATCCCGTCATTGAGCCCTCAGGTCACAGCGTATCGCTTTCAATTGCCAGAAAACGCCTCTGTACACTCTCTTATGAGAGCATTGTATCGGGATTTGCCCATTGCGGGCAGAAGTGAAGTCACCGTTTGAGCAGCAATATTGTACGACTTCTGCGTATTTCGGGCCTGCCGACCGGTTCAAACCCTGCTTTCTGTGCTATTTGGACAGTCTTTTCAAACTCAGCTGCCCCCACATGTCCGCTCGGTTCGCTTATCAAGAACTGCCCTTCTTTTTTCATAGTCTTGTAAATCTCAGAAAGCAATCGATCTTTATCAGGCACCTCATGCATTATGGCGCAAGCCAGAGCGAAATCGATCCCTCCGGTAAAGTCATCCAGATCAAGCGTATCCTTTCGACAGAGCCGAGCATCTATTCTATCTGCCAATCCGGCCTTGATCGCTCTCCTTACGAGGCCTTTAATCATTTTCTCCTGCAAGTCGACGCATATGACTTTTCCTGTGGAACCGACCATGCGTGCGAGAGGCAAAGAGAAGAATCCCATACCGCATCCTATATCCAGAGCTGTCATGCCCTTTTCGACGTATGCGACAAGTAAATCTTCAGGACTATATAAGAACCGCCTCAATGGACTCGCCAGTAAAGGACCCATCCACCAAGGGCATATTCTATGCCCCATTTATACTCCCTGAAAAAAAGTATTTATCTTGCTGTTGCATTCTCAATCCGGGATGGCAGTGAATGCGATTTCTCATCATATTTCAAAAGACTTTGGGGCACTCCTCCAGTCCCGATTATACAACAATAAGGTTTTCTCTCAACAACAGGACTCTGCGTGTGCTGCGGACGCACGGCGGAAAATTGACAGCTCATGAAGAACAACTATTCGCTTGTCGTAAGCCTGAGGCCGACTACACCGATCATTATAATTCCGACGAAGGCCAGCCGCGACAGTTTGTATGGCTCTCCTAGAAAGAACATCCCGATCAGGTTAGTGCCCGCCGCAGCTATACCCATCCAAACGGCGTATGATGATCCAATCGGGAGCTGCTTCATCGCAAGAGACAGGAATGAAGCGGCTCCGAGACCGCATATAATGTAGGAAAAGATAAATGGAAAGAGCCTTGTGAAGCCGTTCATTCCCTTAAGGCTGAAGACCCAGCCTATCTCAAATGCACCCGCTATAAGAATGTACATCCATGCCATACCTAATTATAAGTAAATATTGTTACGCTGCCGTTACAGCAACGTTAAAAGTGCAAGATGAAATGTTTATTTATCAATCATCCGAGTATAATCATCTTGTCTTATGGTCGTCATCATCCTGTCATAATTTTTTGGTATGCTATTTCTGGTCATAGCTATTCACTCTTGGGGAAGATCGCCCCCCCCGCGGTCTTCCCACATTTTTTTCTAAAAAACTTATTTGTCACACTTTCATAATATTATCTTAACATTGATGTAATGTGCTCCGATGTAAAATTAAGTCAATGACAACGCTATACAAAGCAGACCTGCATGTTCATTCAAGGTTCTCGAACAAGCCGTCGATCTGGGCGCTCAGGAAACTTAACTGTCCGGAAAGCTATACGACACCAGAAAGCATCTACAAGGCCGCCCTAAAAAATGGGATGGATTTCGTAACTATTACAGACCACAACACTATAAACGGCGCGCTCGAGATAGCAACTCTGCCGCAGACCTTTATAAGCTCGGAAATCACAACCTATTTCCCCGAGGACGGCTGCAAAATGCATGTTGTCGCACTCGGCATTTCCGAGCTTATCTTCGAAGACATCATGCACCTAAGGAAGAACATCTACGAACTCGTCGCCTATCTCCAAGGTAACCGTATAGCACATTATATAGCACACCCGCTTTATGATATGAACAGCCGGATTTCAGCCGATACAATCGAAAAGCTGGTATTACTCTTCGAAGTCTTCGAGGTAAAGAACGGGTCGAGATCGCAGCGATACAGCAATATGGTATCAGACATCATCGCATCACTGACGCCTGACAAGATCGCATTTCTTGCAGATCGACACGGATTCATGCCTTACGGTGAATCCCCATGGATAAAGGGTACCGTTGGAGGGTCCGATGACCATAGCGGTTTCTTCGTAGCGAGGGCCTACACTGTATCGCCGGCGGGTGGGTCAGTTGAGGAATTTATTACCTCCGTATCCACCCGTAAAACTATGGCCACCGGTGACGACGGCGACGTTATGACTTTAGCTCACAGCATCTACGGCATCGGGTATCGCTTCCTGAAAGAAAAGATCGACATGAAAAAAAGCAGTTCGATGCCTTTCATCAGTGCACTTATGAAACAGGTCTTGAACACGGATCAGGGCGGGCTTCCGCTCTTTGATCGGCTGCAGCTTTTCGTAAGAAAGAACATCCCTGAGATGTATACCGGATACGACGGCAGGACTTTCGAAGAGATAATCGACAGGGAGGCGCGAATGCTCCTTAACGACTCTCGCTTCCTGGCGGGCATCAGCGTCGAGAATACCAACAGAAGGATCTTTACTGTAACTAGTTGTCTATTAAACCGACTCTCATACGTTTATACTGATCGGGCGATAAAAACCCTTTCGTCCATGAGCGTAATGAGCCTGGCCAACTCACTCAGCAGCATCGGCTTCATCCACCTCCTCGCATCTCCTTATTACCTTGCCTTTCATCATCAGCACAGAAGCAAAGATCTGCTTGCGGAATTGGAAAAGCGCTTCCTGTCTGCAAACGAGTCGCACCGGCCTCAAAAGGTCGCTCTGTTTACAGATACCCTTAATGAGATAAATGGCGTAGCAATCACAATAAAACGGCTCATGAAAAGGGCAAAGAGCGAAGGCGTGGAGCTGGTGATAATTACTTCCAGCTCACAGGAGACCGCATTTAAAGACGGCATTATGAATTTCAAGTCCTTCGGCATGTTTGCACTGCCAGAATACCCGGACCTGAAGATGCATTTCCCGCCTATACTTGATATCATGGACTACGTCGAAAGAGAAGGATTCACGCGGTTTCATGTAAGCACACCCGGCACCATCGGCATCGTGTCGCTCTTGATAGCAAAGGTTATGGACATTCCCATATCCGGCACTTATCACACGGACATTCCGCAATACGTGAAAAGTCTTACCAATGATGCATTCCTCGAGAACATCGCATGGAACTACATGATCTGGTTTTACAATCTCATGGAAGAAGTTATGGTGCCTTCCGCGAGCACCAGTAAACAGCTGATCGAAAGAGGACTTGCAGCAGACAAGGTGCGGCCGCTGCCGCGGTGGGTTGATACTGATGTGTTTACGCCTATTAAGAAAGATCCCTATTTATGGACACGACTTGGTCTTGATGGTTCGGTGAGGTTCCTCTACGTGGGTAGGGTTTCACTGGAAAAAAATCTTGCGCTTCTTTCGGAAGCCTTCAAAGCCTCTATAGATTCAGGAATTGCAGGAAATCTGATAATAGTTGGCGACGGTCCTTATCGGAAGGAGATGGAAGCAGAGTTGAAGGGATATCCGGTGGCGTTCACTGGCTTTCTTGCCGGAGAGGAGCTTTGCGTGGCATATGCGTCGTCTGATGTCTTCATCTTCCCGAGCACGACTGATACTTTCGGTAATGTGGTACTGGAAGCCCAGGCGTCAGGACTGCCGGTCATCGTTTCAGATGAGGGAGGCCCGAAGGAGTTAATGAAGGACGGCATAACTGGCCTGACGATAAAGGCACACAATCAAAAGGCACTTGTCGACGCCATGAGGTTCTTTGTGGAAGACCGTACTCTTGTCGACACAATGGGAAAAAACGCCCGGCATTTTACCGAAATAAACGGAACGGACGCTGCTAACGCTTATAGCACCATACTTAAGAGCAGTACCACCAGGACTGGACAATCCTGCCGACGGATGCCGACAACATCAGAGACACTTGCAGCAGTCGCAGCGACTGCATGACGGCGGGCAACACTTTTTTCTGGAGACTTCAACAACTCACACCACTGCTCAGAAACCGTCTTCCTGGTCAGATCATCATTCAATATACAGACATGTGTAATGCGCTCTGCCCGCAGTGCAGCATGAGGACAACCGAGTCCTTCAGGAGATCGACGCTCGGTCTCGATACGGCAAAAAGAATCATAGACCGTGCCGCATCGAACGGCGTCACTGCGCTGTCTTTGACGGGAGGGGAACCGTTGCTCTTTCTCGAACAGGTCGCTGAGCTTATAAGATATGCACGCAACGCAGGCATTACTTACACGCGTACCGGCACGAACGGCTTTCTTTTCATGAATCACGACAGGCCTGATTATGAGAAGCGGGTTTCAAAGATCGCTGAATCCCTTGCCCGGAGCGGACTCTATACCTTCTGGATCAGCATCGATTCCTGTATTCCTTCAATTCATGAGCAAATGCGCGGACTTCCAGGCGTCATAGCTGGCATAGAAAAAGCCCTGCCCATACTGCACGAACACGGCATCTATCCTTCCGCGAATCTAGGAATCAATAGAAATATAGGCCTTGATGCTGGAGGAAATGGTTCGCCGTCGATTGCTCACCCATTGGAATTTTACGAGTTATTCAAGGAATCATTCAGCCGGTTCTATTCCTTCGTGATCGATATGGGCTTTACGATTGCAAATGCCTGCTATCCCATGAGCAACGATGCCAATAAAGATAACGGACTCACTGCGGCTTATGCTGCGACTTCGGACGCGCGCCAGGTGCAGTTTAACAATGATGAAAAACCTCTGCTCTTCAAGGCACTGTTCGATACCATTCCTCTTTACAGGTCGAAGATCAGGATATTTTCCCCGAGGAGTTCGCTCTACTCCCTCATCAGGCAATACACGGTCGGAGAGGAATATTGCTATCCATGCAGGGGCGGCACGGATTTCTTCTTTGTAGATGCAAAAGAGGGCGCTGCTTATCCATGCGGCTACAGGGGAGATGAGAATCTCGGTAAATATTGGGAGATCAACATTAAAGACATGAAATCAACCGCATCTTGCAGGAGATGCGACTGGGAATGTTTCAGAGATCCATCCGAATTGATGGGGCCCCTCTCATCACTCTTTTCAGAACCTCTCACCGCCGTCAAGAAGTTCATCAAGGATAGGGACTTTGCAAAATTATGGCTGCAAGACATCTCTTACTTTAGGGCGTGCAATTTCTTTAATGCTGAGAAACCGCCTGATTACTGGAAGCTGGCGGACTTTTTGCCGAAAAAGCCTGGCGAGTTTCAGTGATTGTTTTTTGAGGACACTCATCTCTTGGTGCTAATCTCTAGTATGTTCATCAGATTACTGTTACCGGTCTTCGCAGCAAGCCTTCAGGTATTGCTGTCACTATCGACTATCCTCGCAATTTCCCTTACAGCTCCTGAAAATATCTTTGCCGCCACTCACACTGAGCTGGTCAAATCCGTTAACATCGGAGCATCAAAGGGTATCCTCGAAAACGCTATCACCAGGACTGCTATAGAAGATGTCGTTAATCTCCTCAGAAAGGGGTTCCCAGACGCCTCTGTTTCTCTCAATGGCCGCGAGACGCAGATCACGATCATATTGCCGGATGTTGCAGAGTTCGAAAAGAGGGGTGAGTCACGCTTTTCCAGAGGCAAGCGTTATAACCACCTCTATTACCCTGACCATGATTACGAGTGGCAATCGACACCCCGTGAAGGCGGCGCCATCACGCTCAGGCTCCGCAGCCGTTCCTTTGAAGGGACCGCCTTCGGCCTTTACGGTCTTCTGCAGGAAAAGCTCGGTTTCAAGTTCTATCATCCCCGAAGGACCATTTTCCCATCACACAAGGTCTGGCCCCTTCGGCCGTATTTTCTCTGGCAGGCGGTGCCGCTCTTCGACAAGAAGGGCTTTCACATCCATACACTTCATCCTACAGAGCTTGCAGAGCAACTCAATAACCCGGAGATGCCAAGTTCTCTTTCCGACGTGAAGGAATATATCGACTGGCTCGCCCGCAACCAGCAAAACATCTTTCAATTCTATTTACTTAGAGACGTGGACCGAGCACGATGGATCGAACAGTCCAAAGAGATAATTGCTTACGCTCATAAACGAGGGATCATGATAGGAGTGGAATTTTCACTCTTTTGCCTTCAACAGAAAGCCTTTCAGGCAATCAGACTGCTTAATTTTCTGACTTCTTACAAAACACAGATCGACAATACACTGGCGTGGCTTTTTCAGGTTGAATGGGATTTTGTGACCGTCGATTTTTCCATGGGCGAATACATGCCGGACCTGGGCGAAGCGATGCCGGAATTGCGAGACCATCTGATTGACCGCATCACGGAAAAATACAGGACCAAAGTACTGTATGCAACGCACATCATTCAACAAGAGGATTGCGTCAAGGTTCCCGGACTTTTCAGCTCGGACTGTGGAACCGACATGCCGATCACCTCAAAAGCTGGAATCCTCATTCACACCGTGATGTGCTATTCGATCGACGAAGCAAGTGCCCCTGTATATGGAAACCAGAATCAACGCTTCATGATGGGTCGGACAGTTGATTCAACAAATGTCAGGGAAACATGGTACTGGCCCGAATCGGCTTACTGGGTCACCTTTGACAACTCGGTCCCGCTTCTGTTGCTGCCTTACCTAACTGTCCGATGGGAGGATATGAAGACAATGAAACGCATAGGGGTCAACAATCATCTCACCTTCAGTTCCGGGTGGGAATGGGGTTATTGGCTCATCGACTGGAGCATCGCCCGCTGGTCATGGAAATATACAGAAAACGGTGTGTTTAATAAATCTCATCCTCTGAGTGTCCTTTACGAACTATTTCCTGATGTCCGCATTCAGCTTGACTGGAAAGAAGCACTTGCCCTTCAGAACCTCTATTTTAAGGAGCGCGGATTAATGCCGCTCATGTCAGCTTTCGACCCGTCGGCGGAAATGGCGTGGCCTTTCAATAAACCTTTTCAACCCAGGCTCGGATTCACGTATGAGTGGCTCCTAAAAAAAACCACGACCGATGACATCGACCGAATTATTCGAGGTCCCGTCGCCTCGCTGATCGAATATGATCGGCAAATGGACCGGCTCGTCGGAAGGCTCAAGGTTGATTCGAAGCGCTACTTTATGAAAGAAGAGCACAATGTCGCGGAACTAAAAATACTCATGGATGAACTGACGAGAGGGCTTCAAATCACCGCCTTGCGTGCCAGGCATCGGGCACTGACCCTGAAGGCACTGATTGCTCTGCGTGAACAGAAAGAGACAGGCGGGCGTAGCGATAATGCTGAAGCCTTACTACAAGAAGCCGCAAAGGTGCGCCGCGAGGCCCAGGCCATCGTGCATTATCAGGAGGAGATTTACCGTTATCCCGTTGATCTTCTTGCGAGGCCGAGGAAGAGCCTTACTGCCTACGAGTTTGGATATCTCTATCCTGTAAGCAATCTTTTCTTCTGGTGGCGCGAAGAGGAACAGATCAGGAACAACCGTTTCGATGCCTTTTATCTGAATATATGGGACTTCAGACGCATTACAGGTATTGGCAGCCTGTTCTAAATCCGGAATGTTTGTTGGAGATACAGATTTAGTGAACGGATCAGACCCACATTACAATAAGAGATATGAAGAAAGTCCTATTATCCTTTCTTGCAGTGAATGAACTCTCCCACCGCTAAACCGTCTCAGCAGTTCTAGTGGGGGTTCCCTGTTTCACAGAAGAACTGCGTATCGGCTTTGGGGCTGATACGACTGGCACTCTCTCCGCAGGCTTAGATGCCGAAGTATTTCGATGTTCATATCTTCTCCTCCTAAATATTATTGTCGCAGAAACCGCGGTCCGAACAAAAGCTCCTGCGGCCCTGGACATAGTCTATAATCTCGCAATCATTTTAATCCGAGCGTTATTACACGTTAATTAAAGAGGTATTACATTTGCGTTAAATTGGCAATCCTTTTTCACCTCGTATCAATACTCCGATTGCCATGTTTGTGCTGGGACCTTGCCACGGTCGATTTCAAGTTGAAAGCCTTTACCGAGATTGCGTTCGAAGATATCGCCATAGTTGCCGACAACCGCTAGAACCCGGCGCTGCGACAGGCATTGCCCCTGCGCCTCCCGCATACCGCTGTGTTTCAGGCCTCTCGGCACTAATCAGCATATCCACAGTCCAGGCGACGATCGCAGACCACTTGGCGTCGGTTGTTCCTGTCGCAGCCATCAATCCGCGTTGGGCTCCATATCGGAGTCCACATCGATAAAGGTATAATCCTGTTGTTTACAGGCCAAGATAATTGAATCGGCCTTAGCATTGATATCGAAGCTCAAAGACTTAACAGAAGATACTCGCGCTACCATGGCCCCATTCTGCTCCATGACGAGCGGGATGTGATGACTGACGTCCACGCAAAGCTTTACGCCGGTGTCGGCGACGTCATATATTGTGCAGCCCCCCTTCGCCTTGCTTCCAGCAGCCACAGACGTATCGCCGGGCAGATTGACTAAGCTGGTAATGCTGTCCCAGTTGAAGAACTGCCCCGTTTTGTATAAGTTGGGCTGAGAGACCTTCAAAACTGCCTTTTTATTGTTATCGATGATGTAATAGGTAACCAAGTCCATGACCTTGACGCCGACTATGGTTAGCCCATCGTTGTATGTCTTGATAAATCTATCCTGTGATACATCTACCGAAAAGATTTTGGGGTTGCTAGGCTCGACAGAATAGTAAGTCCCGCTTATAGATAGGTTGACAGGCGCCGTGACGATGTCCTTCAAACGGAGCTGAGCCGAAGCTGCGTCAGCCAGAGCGGTCTGCAATACCAGGCACAAGCATATAGCGGCCAACGATACAACGAAACAGTGACTTTTCATTATATTCTCCTGTAACGTGTAACGTACCCTACAAAAGATAATAACTTCGATGTTGAAGTTAACAGCTTACTGCCTCTCCACGTCTGCGAAATCGAAATAGGTAACTTCTTTCCCGTCGGCATCCTTAACGGACGATGTGACAAGGATTGCCTTATAGGTAGATTTATTGCTGTCGGTCATAGCGTCGGTGCTCTTGATCGCAGTGGGCTTATAAAAAGTCATGTCCTTTACCGGCTCGGATTTCAAGACGTCATTCCGTTCATTAATCCAATTCTCTTGAGAGTTTTTGATGGCCTCGAAAAGTACTCTTCCGTCGGTGTTGGGCAGAGGCAGACCGAGCAGATGAGCAATAGTCGGCGCAACGTCGATATTCCCTGACGGAAATTCATCTTTCATCCCGGATTTAAAGTCAGGACCAAAAGCGATCAGGGTATTGTGTACGTCTACCGGACTGAAAGAGCCATGCATGCCCCTGTTGCCTTGCATGCTTTCATATTCGGTCCCCGGCAAACCTTGTACTTCTGCGTCTTTGTCGAAATTATAACTGACTATTATATCCGGATTACGCCCGGCTGTATTTTCAAGGTGGACCGCACTCATCTTGAAGGTCCCTGAAATATTGTCGTAATTGTCATCGACAAAGATGGCCCCGAATTCCTCGCGCGACTGTAGGAACCTGACGATATTTTCGACCGTCTTGCTGTTTTTTGCGGGGACATAAAGGTAATCGCTTCCGCCGTTGGCCGCTATGACCACTGCATCATTAGGCAGCGTCGCCGGGACAACAAAGCTTCTCGTCGTATACTGGTAACCCGCGCCCTTGCCGCAGACCGTACCGTCCGTATCGGTCTGAGTGGGGTAGACCTGTTTGCCGTCTGCAAGCAGTCCTGACATGACCGGGTCTTTGATGCACCCGGAACCGTCATATACGTGGGTGGCTATGCCGTTATCAGACAGAAGCTGTGCAAGCCGTACATCTCCTGAGACGGAGTACCCGTTGATAGGATCTGTCCCGTTAGTCACAACCGCACCGTTTTCAATGTCTCTCAGAGGAAATAGTGATGCATCTCCCGCCACCGAGTTATGACCATGGTCAGAGACGACAATGATGTCGGTCGTGCCATTAATGCCAAGCTTCTCCAGTTGGGCACGGAGTTGACCCAGCATGGAATCCATCTTGCCGAGGGCATCCTTGTATGCAGCGCTGCCCGGACCGTATCCATGCTCGGTAGAGTCGGGGTCGCGGAACCAGATCACGGAAATAGCCGGGTCCTTCACGGGCAGAATGTATTTCATATAGGTATTGAGCATGTACTGGTTAGCGCCATAAAACAGGCTCGTCGTCCCCACAGTGGGGTCCGAAGTGACGCCGTCGGTGAGTAACGACTTTGCGCCGAAAGCGGTGGGTGCGCCGTTGTTCTCAGCAAGCGTGATGCTGGGCCACATCACCGGCGTATTCTTCGGCAGCGGATAGCCGTTGTTCAGCAATTCGGATGCAAGCGACTGAGGGAAGACCATATTTTCGTCAACGCCGTATCCTCTGCGCGTAAGGTCGAACATGAAGGCCGCGCCGGACTTCCCGACGATGCAGGTCTTGAGCCCTTTTGCCTGTGCCGCCTCCAGCAGGCGCGTGACCAGGAACAGCTGGCCGTTATAATAACTGTTCAGGGAGGTCAGTATGTTCCAGTCTTCCGTAAAGACGGGCTGTTTATAATCAACAGACCCGTTGGATGCATTCTTGCCCGGGAGTTTGTTCGGGCCTAGCCAGAAGGTGTTGCCGTAGAAACCGGCCTTGCCCGGGTAATCACCCGTATTAAATGATGACGAGTTCATCATAGTGAAGGTGGGATAGGTAGAATGATTATGCTCGAAGAAGACCCCGTTCCTTGACAGCTCCCAAAGGTTTGGCGTAGTCGTTTGAGTGACGCTGTCGGGCCTCAGCCCGTCCCACACAAAAAGAATGACCTTTCGCTGCTGCATGTCTTTGTTGAATACGATAGTGCTCCCGCAGCCGAACAATACGAGGCAGAACATCATTAAACCGATGTGAGGCAAATATCTTGCGGATTTCATGCTCCCCCTTATGGTTTTGTAGTCAACAAATCAGGTTTTTTAAACTCTCGTTTCGTTAACATGTCTTGCTCTTGCTGTTCATTGAGTTGGGACATCAAAGGTTCGATTGTTTCCCAGATTCTTGAGCTTGGAACATACCACTCTTTTCCTATGAGCGTTACCGACAAGGTTGAGGCGTCCTCGGACCACTCCCCTCTCAACTTGACTCCGGATTGCAGCGTGTCGATGAACCATGGATTATTACCAGTTATTTTTGCGCCATTCTTCATCAATTCATTGAGCATTGCATCGACACTCTGCCTGACGACCTTAGGATAAGTGCGCATGCCGTGTCCTTTCATTTGGAAGGATTGTCGATTGTGCCAGCGGGGATTTTGCTGCAGAAGATCTGCGCGATATTGAAGATAGCTTTCATGTTCTATTTTAACAATGCTGCGTTAATCTTATGTTACAAGTTGATGACAAGTTTATTACAATGCGTGCCGATACGGCCATCCTATGCCATAATCAGGCGCTGGCATGCATAACTGCAACGAAAGACCCAATTTTTTTTGCGATCATAAGCCGATTTTAAAATTCTTGTAACCGTCTTGTAACTGTCCTGTAACGCTCGCCTGATAACCTGTAAAAAGGATTTCCGGGTCATCACCTGCCCGGAGGGAACGATCCATGGAATACTTGGTATTACATGGACGCGTCGGGATAGGGACACAAAAAGTTGTCTGTAAAGACGCGAGTAGTAAGAAACAACTTTTACACATGGAGTTGAAAATGAAAAAAACCTTGTTAACTGTCTTGGTCGCAGCAGTCTCAGTTTGTTTTTCCATTACCGCTTACGCCATCCACGAAACTCAGATCGACGGCTGGAAGTTCCCACTGGTAGGTGCCGACGCGGGAAAACTGTATGATTTCATTACCTTGGCGAAACCCAATTACTCGCATTGGAACCTTGTGCCGGGTACAAAAGAACTTTCCTCTTCAAAATCTCCTCACGGAGCATCCAGATCAGCCTTTGCAAACAAAATTGCTCTCGATTCAATGAAAGATGAAAAAGGTCTTGCAGACGGCTCAATTATAGTCCTTGAGAACTATAACTCCGACAAGAAACTGGAAGGTTGTACCGTGATGTATAAAATAAAAGATTATAACCCGGAGGCAGGCGACTGGTTTTGGGTTAAATATGCGGCCCCTTCTGGATATGTCGTCGAATCCGGGAGGGTTGATTCGTGCATAAGCTGCCACTCCGACAGGAAATCCAGTGACTTCCTGTTTTCCGCTAGATAAATAGCAACTGAGCTTCAGAGTTTCTGGATCAGTGAAACAGTCGGGGGACAATATTCCGAGAGCCTGTCCTCCGGCTGTTCAATTAGAATGCTTATGTTCGTATAGTTCCAGATATATGTCGGAAAAGCCGAACTGACTGCGAAGGTTGCTTTTCATGTCCCTGATACTGTCTCTTTGATACGTTATTCCGTTAGTCCTTACCCGCACGGCCAGCATGATTTTCTCGGTTGATAACCCCCATATATGCATATCCTTAATCTCGGTGATGTCCGGGAAATTCCTGTAAATAAAAGTCTCCACCTCTTCCGGGGCTATCTTCCCCGGGTTGCCTTCCATAAGAATATGAATGCTGTCCCTGATCAGAAAGTAAGTGGGATACGCAACCAGTAGCGCTATCAGCACTCCGGTAAGGGCATCGACAACATACAGGCCGGTAAACCTAATGATGATAGCCGCGGCTATGACACCTACAGAGCCGAGCAGGTCGTTCAATATAAGCATGGTGGCACCTTTGAGATTGATGTCCGCCGTATGTTTATAGAACATGAAAAAACCGTAGGCGTTGACAGCCAGTCCTATGACAGCAATCAGCAGGATCTTATCCGCTTCCAAAGGCTCTGGATGCAAAATCTTGTTGTATGCATCAAAAAAAACATAGAAAAGAAGAAAACCTACAAGGATTCCGTTGAATAATCCCGACAGCACCTTTGCCCTTTCATATCCGAAAGTCTTGGTTTTGGTCGGAGATTTCTTGGCAAGCCACGCAACATAAAGCGCGATTAACTGACCTGTTACGTTGATGGCCATGAAAGAAGCGTCAGTAACGAGAGCAAGACTATGATAATAGAGCCCGCCGAACAGTTCGACAAAAAAATAGACGATCGTTGCAATTAAGACCGATCTTTGATTATTGGCATCCATAATATTATTTTATTCCAAATCCTTTTTAGATTATACTTTAAAACTTCCATCACGCCGCGTCCAAACAATCATTCATTACATACCTAATCCTGTCGAAAAGACTCCTTTATTCATTTGTCAGGTTCCGAGGTAAGTAATGATTGAAATAATGGACATTGGATTTGTTTACATACTATTGTTAGCTATACTGTAATCAAACATGAGCATGAAAAGACGGGAGGTTTGCGATGGGGCTTTTTGACAATGGTCTCAAAGGTAATATTTTTTCAGGACTGGCTATTGGAATTGGGGCTGCGGTGCTAGCTCCGACCATACTGCCTATTCTCGTTGGCGCAGCAAAGCCATTATTGAAGGCTGCGATAAAGGGCGGCATCGTATTGTATGACAGGGGCAAAGAGAGTTTTGCCGAGGTGGGTGAAGTAGTGGAAGATCTGGTTGCCGAGGTAAAGGCTGAACTTGCCGAGGCCGCGGACCATCCTGAACCTCCGCAGGCATGATACCCGAAGCCCATATAGTACATCGTGCTCCGAACCGGCTGCGACTCAAGGTTGCGTCGAAAAAAGAACATGAAGGGTACCTGAGGACATTGCCTGAGAAGTTTACTGGCTTCTCGGGAATCGATGAAATTGAAATAAATCCGCTCACCGGGAGCGTTCTTTTCAAGCATGGGGGCAACGGAGAAGAGATAATCGATTTCATGAAAAAGCGCGGAATTTTCGAGATTACAGTCAAATCGCCGCGGCCGCCCTCGGTTCACCGCGGCGCTTCATCGATCTATCAACAGCTTGACGGTCTTGTGCATTCTTTCTCGAACGGTTCTACAAATGCAGGCGGACTCGCCGCTACGGCCCTGCTCGCATATGGCGTGATGCAAATCAGCAGGGGGAACATTGCTGGTCCTGCATGGTACACCGCTTTTTGGTACGCGCTTAATATCTTACTGAAATCGACGCCGGAAGAACTAGTACTCTGATCAGGTAATACCCGATATTGAAGAAGAACATCATGCACATTTAACATAGGGGTAATCAACCGGTAACAATCAGTTGATAAATTTATTATCTATACTATGAAATGAAGTTTAATATCGTAACATCACTGGGAGGTGTCTCATGGCACGCAAGAATTCGCGCAAAGAGCAGGTAATAGAAGAAGTTGAGAGTGTTAAGCAAGATGTTGGTAAGGCCGGAGCGAGCGTCAAGGCTGGCATTATCAGCAGTCTCAAGGGAATTAACGAGATAGAAGCCGAGATAGTCAGTCTTGTCAGAAACACTGTTTCCAACGCCTTACGTGCTACGGGAACGGTTGCGAACGAAGGCCTCGGGATCACCAAAGATGTTGTGAAAGGAGCTATCCAGGCCACTGAAGAAGTCGGCACCGGTCTAATCCTAAGCACCAAGAATGTGGCCAAGGGAGTTGTAATGGGCGTGAGCGACGTGGGTGGCGATGTCGTTAAGGTCGCAGCGCAGACCGTCAAAGGAGCTGTGAAAGGCGCTGCAGAGATCGGTGCAGATGTGGGCCTCGTTGCAAGAAGGGCTGTCGACGGAGTCATTGAAGCTGCAAAGGAGACCGGCGGCAATGTCGAAGAAGTGGCAAAAGTCGCTGTGGGTGGCGCGATCGAGGCAGCCGGAACTATCGGCACATCGGCTGTTAAAACAGTCAGAGAGATGCTCGTGGGAGTAGTCGAAGGGGTTAAGGAAGTCGCCTCTGCCGCTTTACCGAAGGGCACAGGACGCACCTCCACACCTGAAAAAAAGACCTCAGCAGCTGGGGTGACCACAAAGAGAATTCAGCATAAAGGACAGTAGCAGGCGGTGGTTCAGGCTGTCCATTCTACGATCAAAGGCAGGGTCCGATTCAAGGTGGACGGCCTCCACCGCTCAGAGTCGCTCAAGCGCCGTATCGAAAGCGGTTTTGCCGGACTCGAGGGAATCTCTGTCCTTTCCGTCAACACGCTTACAAGCAGCCTGCTGATCTCACATAATTACGGTGAAAACTGGCAGTCGATCATACCGCTCATCGAAGGGATCGTATCGGAGAACGAATCGGCATCACAGTCAGTAAATGCCTCACAAGGCGGCAATGGAAAGAAAGCCGCTTTGGTAAAAACTGCGGCGCGCCGACAGTCCAAATCAACGGACTCTGTTGCTGTCCAAGGCAGGAGAAAACTCAGGAAGCTCGTCGCAGATGCTGAAGAGCAGCCTGTAGAAAAGTGGCATCTTCTTGATGCGGGTACAGTTCTGCGTTTTGTCGCGACTGATGGGGCATTCGGGCTGGCCGACGACACTGCGAAGGAGCGCCTGAAGCAATACGGTCCCAACATGCTTCCTGAATCCGTCCCCCGCTCAGGATTCAGCATCTTCATCGAGCAATTCAAATCATTGCCGGTCGCATTGCTGGGGGTTGCTGCGGCAGTTTCGGTAGTCACCGGCGGTGTCGCCGATGCCCTCGTAATTATGGCGGTTGTAGTTACAAACGCAGGGATCGGTTATGCTACCGAGAGCCAGTCCGAAAAGACCATCAATTCTCTGAAAAGCATGGTAAGACCAACTGCATTCGTTGTCAGGAACGGACAAATACGAGAGATAGGCGCGGAAGCGGTTGTTCTCGGCGACATTCTCGCCTTGAGACCCGGGACGTATATACCTGCGGATGCCCGCCTCATCGACGCAAACCGGCTCAGCGTCGACGAATCGGCTCTAACCGGAGAAAGCCTGCCGGTCCTGAAGATCACTAAAGCACTTAAGCCCAGTGATGATGGGACGACTGCGAACAAAGAAATTCCTCTCGGCGACCGTACGAACATGGTATATATGGGTACGATCGTCACAGGCGGTCAAGGCGCGGCTGTTGTTACGGCCACGGGAAAATACACAGAAATCGGCCATATCCAGACCCTCATAGGGTCCGCCAGACCACCTCAAACGCCGATGGAGCGCCAGCTTGACACAATGGGCGGGCAGCTTGTGCTCATCAGCGGTGCTGTATGCGGAATTGTTTTTCTGATCGGTCTGCTGAGGGGATACGGCTTCCTGCAGATGCTCAAAATATCAATTTCCCTCGCTGTCGCTGCTGTTCCTGAAGGACTTCCTACGGTTGCAACAACAACACTTTCGCTCGGCATACGAAGAATGCGGAAACACAACGTGCTCATTCGCCACCTCGACGCTGTCGAAACGCTCGGTTCCCTTCAGACGATATGCATGGATAAAACCGGAACCATAACCCTCAATAGAATGTCTATCGTTGCGCTGCACACCGGAAGAAAACAGGTGAGAGTATCCGACGGCAAATTCTTCCATGGCAACAGGTCCCTGAACCCATATGAATGCGATGAACTACTCAGACTTATTCATATAGCGGTCCTATGCAACGAAAGCGAAGTCCAACGCTGCACGCCCAAAGAGCCGTGCGAAGGGCTAGTGGTCGATGTGAAGGGAATGGGTCTCTCGGTCGGACTGACTGAAAAACACATTGTTAGCGGCTCGTCCACCGAAAACGCGCTTATTCACATGGCACTGGCCGCCGGGATCGATGTTATTCAGCTCAGACATAAATTTGCCCGTTCGGGTATCGGCCACCGCGCCGAGATGCGCAATTTCATGACGACAATACACGCAGTTCCCGACAATAGAAAACTAGTCGCGCTGAAAGGAAGCCCTGGCGAAGTACTTCAGATGTGCAACCGGCACATTGTAGACGGGGAGGTCATACCTCTCTCGGATGATGACAGGATGAACATAGAGATAGAGAATGAACGAATGGCCGGAAACGCTCTGAGGGTCCTCGGCTTGGCTTACATACTTCTAGAAACCAGCGATAATAATGACGACGCGCGGGAAGACTTCATCTGGCTCGGTCTTACAGGGATGGCCGATCCTGTCAGAAACGGGGTAAAGGAAATCATAGACGTCTTCCATGGCGCCGGCATAGATACAGTTATGATAACAGGGGATCAGAGCGCCACAGCATACGCTATCGGCAAGGAATTGAACCTCAGCCAAAGCGAGCAGTTGGAAATACTGGATTCAACACACCTCACCGACATCGATCCTGAGGTACTTAAAGCCTTGTGCGAAAAAGTCAATGTCTTTGCGCGCGTAAGCCCAGCTAATAAACTCCAGATAGTACAGTCGTTGCAATCGGTAGGCAAGATAGTGGCTATGACAGGAGACGGTATTAATGACGGACCGGCCCTCAAGGCTGCCGATATTGGCATAGCAATGGGACACACAGGCACGGACGTTGCTCGCGAAGTCGCAGATGTTATCCTCGAAGATGACAATCTCGAAACTATGATCATCGCAATCAGCCAGGGACGGACCATTTACAACAACATCAGAAAGTCGGTCCACTTCCTCCTCTCCACCAACATGAGCGAAATCATGGTCATGTTCACTGCAATTGCAGGAGGGATGGGCCATCCTCTGAACGCCATGCAACTGCTTTGGATCAATCTTCTTTCGGATATTGCTCCCGGACTCGCTCTCGCGCTCGAACAGCCTGAGCCGGATGTGCTTGCAAGACCACCCCGGAACCCAGGGGAACCGATCATTAAGACTTCTGATTTTAAGAGGATAGCATTCGAATCTGCCATGCTTTCAGCAGGCTCCATGTCGGCTTATTTCTACGGCATATCACGCTACGGCATGGGCCCGAGCGCCGGTACGATTGCTTTTTCGAGTCTCACCCTGGGTCAGCTCCTGCATGCATACAGCTGCCGGTCTGAAACCCACAGTATTTTCGACAAGGGTAACTTGCCACCGAATCCTTATCTGAATGCCGCGATTGCAGGCTCTGTGGGACTCCAGGTGCTCGCTATGGTTGTCCCGGGACTGAGAACTCTCCTCGGCATCACTCCTATCGGCTTCATCGACTGGCTGGTCGTCGGCGGCAGTGCCGTCTTGCCCCTGATCGTGAACGAAGCGACAAAGACCGGAAAGAAAAAGACGGAAGCGGCGGATGACAAGCATGCACTACCCTCAGTGTTGCAGTCAAGGACTGCCGATGCGCTTTAACATCGGCTAGTGATTATGTATCAGCGGAACATAAGCCTTAGTTAAGGAGACTTCCTTCATGAAAAAAGACTTTATGTTTACCTCGGAATCGGTCACGGAGGGGCATCCCGACAAGCTTTGCGACCAGATAAGCGATGCCATTGTCGATCATTTCCTCCAGAAGGACCCCTGTTCGAGGGTGATTGCCGAATGCGCTGTTTCGACAGCCATAGTGTTTATCGCGGCCCGCTTCAGCTCTGCTGAATCAATCGACTTTTCCAATATCGCCCGTCAGGTCATCAGCCAGGTAGGATACGATCAAAATACATTCAATGCAAAGACCTGCAGCGTCCTGACGAGCCTCAAGGAACTGCCGGCTGAGAAGTGCTCATTCGACGAAAAGACACTCGACGACAAAGCGATAGATAGGATAACTGTAAAGAACCAGGTTAACGTCTTCGGCTTCGCGTGCAATCAGACATCGGCATTGATGCCTTTGCCGATCTGGCTTGCCAGAAAACTCTCAAGGAGACTCGCCTCTGCGAGACTTCAGAAAATACTGACATATCTCTCGCCTGACGGCAAAACTCAGGTTGGGATCGAATATCGCAACCGCAAACCCAAGCGCATCCACAGTATAACTGTTATCGCAAGCCAGAACCAGGAGGATACTCCGAATCTCAAACAACTGAGGGACGAAATACGGCAGGCCGTCATCGAACAGGTATTCCTGGACGAGGAAGTGCAACCGGATGCAAAGACACGGATTTTCGTCAATCCCGACGGGCCCTTCATAATCGGCGGGCCATCAGTGCATTCCGGGTTAACGGGGAGAAAAAACGCCATAGACACCTATGGTGAATACTCGCGCCACAGCGGCGCTGCCTTAAGCGGCAAGGACCCTATGAGAATCGATCGTGTGGGCGCTTACGCTGCAAGGTATGCGGCAAAGAACGTTGTCGTAGCCGGCCTTGCAGATGAGTGCGAGGTGCAGCTCAGTTATTCGATCGGCTTGGCTCGCCCGGTGAGCATCCAAGTCGAGACCTTCGGGACTGGTAAGCTTTCAGATGAGGCGATTGCGGCCCTGGTTGAGCAGCATTTCGATTTCCGGCTTGCTGCTATTGTTAAACAATTCAGCCTTCGCCATCTGCCCTCTATAGTAAAGGGCGGTTTTTACCGGAAACTTGCCGCCTATGGACATGTCGGCCGTATGGATATCGGTCTTCCGTGGGAACTGACCGACCAGGCATCTCTTTTGAGGTAAATCTCTATGGCAAGCAGTGCTAGTGCAATCGATAGTAACAGAGGAAATGAACAGGCGCTGTCCGGCAACGGTGTTGATTCAATCCCTCCCGTTCATCGCGATGCAGTCCTTACTCTTGCAGGCGACATGCGGATTTCAGTCGACCGGGTGCATAAATTATATTGTATTGTTCTCGAAAGACTCTCTAAGGAAGCTAGAATACGTGCTTATCTGCCTATACTCGTGACAAAGAAAGTGAGAAATTTAATGCGGAAACAGTTGGAGATTAAGGATAGGTCGGCAGCGACTCAAGGCCACACAGTCTGAGGGACTGACCTTAGATGAGCAAAGCTAGAAGTGAAAGCGGCGTGCCCTCTAACGCCATACCAAGTACAGACCCAAGGACAGACTTTCCGATAAAACTCCCGGCCTTGGAGGCGGCGCTATGAATATACTCGTCGTGGGTTACGGCTTTTGCTTTATCGAAATATCCGTTCCGATGAAGGAGATCTACAATGTCATCATGTTTGATAACTTTCGGATTGTAATTGATCAGCAGGCTGCCGGTCGTGAGATTAACGTCAACGGTAGCTATGCCGTTCGTGGCACCAAGGATCTTGCGCACTTCATAAGATACGTTCTCATTGCGTTTGACGAGCGGGCTTTTGATCCTGAGTCTGCCGGGTGTATTGTGCATGTAAAAGCTCATTTAACCGTCCTCCTCACTAAGTATCTAATATATTTAACCAAATTTACATTACAGCAGGATGAAGGCAATGTTACAGTTGTGTTACAATTCGGTGCTTTCGACTCCATAAATATCATTAATGCAACCATGGCGTCCAACGTTGTCATTCATGATATAATCTAATGACCCAATGAATCAGAGGAGGTTACCGCCTTGTTTGGAGGTCTTTTCCGACCGCTGCATCTTCTGCTCATATTTGTTGTCATCCTGATCGTGTTTGGTCCCGGCAATCTGCCTCGACTCGGCAAAGTTTTCGGGAAGGGATTGAGGGAATTAAAGCGAATTATCTCTTCCGATAACAGGGACCGTATGAGATCTAGGATGGATTGGACGAAAGCGGTTGTAAAATCTGTGCTTAAATTTTATTACATAGTCTTTTCAAAGAAATAACTGCCGAATACGATAGCGGCAGCAAATCATTCAACAGGAGGATTGAAATGGATATTTTTGGCGGATTTAAGAAGGACATCGAAGATGGGATAAAGCAGGGTGTAGATGCTGTCAAGTCTACAGCGACTATGGTCAAGGAAAAGGCCGAAGAACTCACCGAGAAAGGTAAGACGCAGTATCACCTCTATGAACTCAAGAATAAGGGACAGAAGCAGCGCGCTTTGCTTGGCGAAAAGCTTCGCGAATTAGTAAAAACTAAAAAGATGAAAGTCGCTAACGAAGAGCTGAAGAAACTCCTTTCCGCTATCGACAAAACTGATGAGGCAATAACTAAATTAGAAGGGAAAGCATCAGTTTCAAGCCCGCAAAAGCCAGCTGCAAAAGTGGTCAAACCGACAGCCAAGAAAGCGACTGTGAAAAAAGCAACACCGAAATCGAAGCCTGCTAAAGCTAAGACGTCAAACTGATTTTGCGCCGATAAAAATCATCTGACATCATCCGATATCGCAGGGGGAAGATTCATCTCTCCCTTGCGACTCGTGATTACTTTCATCAGTCCCGTTCGACTCTTTCGCGCTGCAAAGTAGCTGAAACTAACACAACGCCCCTCGCCGTTGTCCTTTAGAAAACTTTACGCTTCTCCCGATCATCATTATGGACAGTCCAGACCCTAATAGTAACGCGGCAGAAGGAATAGGGGTTGGAGCGGGGTCTGCATCCTTCTTCACCCATGCTCTTCCGGCATCAGATGCCACCGATAGTGAACATCTTTATATTCGTCGAGCCATTGCTCACTCTTCCAGCCTAGAAATTGTATTGGATAATCGACTGGTATTTTATTGTTTGTATCGTATTGTACACCATTCGCCCAGCGACCATACCGTCCTGGCTCTTTAGTCACCCCTTGCGATTGCTTTTGGATATCTTCACGTCCTTTTACCCCAGACTCCGCCTTCCAGTCCGGAATCAGTGAGAGCGAATATGGCTGCACCACAGCGGTCCTAATTATGTCTCCATCATAGGAATTGTCCCCTGAGACAACATACGCCTTAGACTGCTCACGCGCTTGATCGGCGATGAAGTAGGCCTGAGTTGATGCGCTGACACTAATAATACCGAATAATACAAGAATAGTCATCACAGTTCTTCTCACTACAGTTTTCATAAATCCTCCTTTTTGATCTTTCCCTGGTATTCGGTATCACATTTATGTTTCATACAGACTTTCCCTTCGATGAAAGCTAACATACTACTTCACAATACCTTAATATTCCCTTCATCACCTTGTAACATCCATCTGATAAATTAATTATCAGTTTAGGGGCGATTCTCGCTATCTTGCTAAGAGTGTTTTTCAGACCGAAGAATGACCTGATGAATCCTGTG
>Ga0182010_10000426_pt1 | contig 24177 bp, 27 predicted proteins | sample 611E1MmetaG_FD_120488 | JGI IMG/M metagenome (GOLD analysis project Ga0182010, IMG submission 120488) | Permafrost microbial communities from Stordalen Mire, Sweden - 611E1M metaG | ecosystem: Environmental > Terrestrial > Soil > Wetlands > Permafrost | place: Sweden: Stordalen | collected... | reverse complement strand
GAACCATGGGCCATCCTCTGCCGCCATCCCCCGGTTCCCGAGGTTGCCCAACATTCATCAGTTACCCCATGTCTCGTGAGCGGGGTACGGAGCAGGGCTTCGGGGCGTGAACTCCCAGTTCAGGGCACCGATAGGCCAATCCACGTCCGGTTCACTGACTGATTCACCCCCCACAAACGTGGTGACCGGACCCCGATAGTTGGTGGATCAGTTCACGGGGACCTGGTTAACAACGCTTGGCTGGCCGGTCTGCTCCCGATAACCCTGGACGAATGCGGACCCGTTGACTGCCACGAGCAGCTGACGAAGTTGAGCAAGCCCTTCATGGCCGAGGTGACGTTCGAGTTCCATTTCGATGTCCGCCACGCTGTCCCGCATGATGCGACGAACCGCATAGCCCCGCTCGGTGAGCTCGATCCGCCGTGAGCGCTTGTCGTCAGGGTCATCGTGGCGCTCTAGATAGCCCAACTGCTCGAGCTCCCCTAGCAGGTAGTTCATCGCCTGCCGACTCATGCCAGCCTCGGCGGCGATGTCGGAGGGACGGCGTCCTTGAGGTCCGGGGTAGCGGAGCACGGCGGAGTGAGCCGGCACGAGGTCGGTGAACCCGGCGGCATGGAGGTCGTCGAGCATCCGTTGTCGGACCGCATCGAGCGGCATCCGCAACAGCGCTCCGAGCAGCGGCCCGTCCTCAAGCGGCTCAGCAGTCATAGTAAACCCACTTTACAACTGTGCTCGGCTGATGTACGGTTGATAAAGCTACTTTACAAACAGAAGAGGTAACGACACCATGAGCACAGCCACCAAGGCCCCGATCCGGCTGCACGCACTCACGGTGACGTTCCTTCTCGACGAGGTCGATACCGGTGGTGCGGCAACCGTCTTCGAGATCCGGGTCCCAGCCGGCGCCTTCGTCCCCCCTCCCCACAGCCATGACAGCTTCGAGGAAGCCGTCTACGTGCTCGAAGGTGATTTCACTTTCGTCATCGACGGCGTCGCCCACGAACTCACCGCCGGTCAGGCGGGGTTCGTCGGACGGGGACAGGTCCACAGCTTCGACAACACCGGCACCACCGAGGGAGCGTTCTTGTCGGTGGCCACACCGGGCATCTTCGGGCCGCGCTACTTCCAAGAGATCGCCGAGGTTCTGGCGGCCTCACCTGGTGGCCCTCCGGATCTCGACGCCCTCTTTCGTGTCATGGCTCGCCACGGCCTCACGCCACCGATCAGTAGTGCACCGGTCGCCGCCGGATAGCTGACTCCGCGACCTAGTGCCTTCGGCTGTCAGCCCTGATAGCTGCCGGCCCTGATGAAGGAGTCTCATTTCGATCCGGTCGTTACCTCCGGGCGCTTCGCAAGGCCAGCGTCGATGAATTCGGCCGATGCGTCCCAGCGCGCTCGTCGGTCACCGAAGAGGGCGCCCCGAAGTGCCGGTCGATGGCAGTTCGCGCTTGGCAAGCACCCGACGCTGGATAGCGCGCCAACAGCCGGCCCTTCGGGGGCAGGCAGCCCCGGTCAGGAGACCACGTCGTAGAAGGTCTGCACCACTCCTTCGTCGAGAGTTGCAAGGACCTTCTCCAGATGACCGCTCGCCATGATCAACTCGCCGAATGCGGCATCGTGCGCTTCGCGCGATGACCACGTTTGCAGGAAGGCGGAGGATCGTGGATCGGCCTGATCATGGAGGATGTCGAATGACTCGCAGCCCTCAGCAGCCAGCATGCGCCGTCGCCCTTCGGACTGCAGCTCGAGAAGCGTCGCCTCTTGGCCTTCAGCGGCGTGGAATCGAGTGACGGTCGTAATGCTCATGAGTGCACCTGGATTCTGAGTCCGGCTGACCAGAACGGTTCAGCAGGGGTTTGCGCAAGCCCGTCGTGGGGCCGCTCCCCGCAAGCTTCGGGCCTTGTTTGGCAGGTCCTCACTATGCGCTAGCTGCAGCGATACGAGCATCGTATCCATCTGCGAGCGTCAGAAGCGCCATGGCTCCGTCCCCGGCGAAGCACGAGCCGTGCATCACCGCCAATGTGGTGGGAGCGAGGTCGGCGAGACTACGGATCGTAGGTCCCGTCTTCGGACTCAGGGTGGAGTAGCCGAAGATGTCCTCGGCCTGCGAAGCAGGTCCGACAATGTCTTCGGTGGAGATGGCGGGCGGGTCACCGAGTTGAGTGAACAAGTCGCCACAGAACAGCGTGTTGGTGGTCTCCTCGAACAGCAGTCTGGCCTCCCAACCGTGAGGGACATGTGGCGTGTCGATGTGGCGGACCCGGTGGTCGCCCAACTCGATGACCTCACCGTCGGCGAGCGGCACCGGCAGACGATCGGCCAAGTCATTGATCGACACCATGCAACCGAGGGCCCCGTGGGCCACCTTGGCATTGGGGGCAGCCGCAAGGAACTCGTTCATCGATCCGCACTCGTCCGCTTCGACGTGGCCGAACGTGATCCAGCGAAGTCGATCGAGCGAGGTCACCGTGGCGATGGCTTCAGACACCAACGGGAACATGGCTCGGTGTCCGGTGTGGAACAGCAACGGTTCCGCGTCGTCGATGAAGTACTGGTTGAACGTGAAGCCCGTTGGTCCGATGTCGGGGACGAACGTCGAGAGGCGGAAGATGCGGTCGGCGACCTCGTCGATGCGAGTGTCCATGTCGTTTCTCCTTGAGAGGCAATCGGGAATCTTGGCCAGATCGGGACGACGGTGGCCAGCAGGCCACTTGCCGGTACCCGCCCGGCAAGTGTGCGGCAGAACTCGACGGCGTCGAGGGAGTCGTGCTCGGCCTCTGGGGCATCCGGATCACTCACGTACGTCGCGCCGACTTGACCGGCGAGTTCGAGCACGAACGGCTGGCCGTGGCGACGTGCCCATTCCGCCACTACGTCGGCCACGATTCGACCATCGTGATCTGCCCTGAGCTCCAACGGCTGGCCGAGTGCATGGGTCACATCGACGCGGTGCATCCAGAGGTCTCGCAGGTAGACGGTGTCGATGAGATACCCGAGCTTCCAGGTCTCGTGCACCGGGCCATCGACTTCCATCTTGGCGTGATTGCGTATGACCGCCGGCGTACGGCTGCGTCCTCGCACCGTCTTCGGTGCGACCGCCGCCAGCCGCTCGACCACCTGGGCGGGGCTGAGGTCGGCGCGCTCGCTGACCTGAACTGATGAGAGAGCAGCTTCGAGAGGACCACCATGCTGCTTCCGGTAGGTCCGGCCCCGGCGCAGTTGATGGACGTTCTCGCGCATCGACGCGCCGGCATCGCATGCACCCAGCACGTGCTTGTACATCGCTCGAATGTCCCACGCTGGGCAATCGGTCGGGGTCGACCACGCGTCGTCGTCCAGCGACCGGAGCATTCGCAGCGTGCATTCCAGCTCGTGCTTCTGCAGCTTCATGGCTTCGTGATGCGTGAGTGGCTCGAGCGTCGCTACGTCGATGGTGGTCATGGTCATGATCGGGGTCCTCTGGTTCGCGTCGTTCGGGAAGAAGGCTTTCGGGGCATTCGGTGCGACTGGGAGTGGGCGAGCAGCATGGTCACCGACTCATCGACCAGCCCCGTCCACCGATCCCCACCGGGATCATTCGAGATCTGCTGGTCAACCAGGCCTGTGATCAGCGCAGTCCACAGATCGACGTGGCCCTCTTTGGTGATGCCGTGGAGGGCAAGCAGGTCATGGGCATTGGCAAGGGCACGGATCGCTGGCGCAAACGACTCTGGCGATGGTTCGAATCCTGGGAGTGTCCGTTGAAAGAGCAATTGGTAGCGCGCGGGGTCGCCGGTACAGAACTCCACGAAGCGGCGCGCATACGCTGCCAGGATCTCGTGAGGTCCGTCGCCGTCGATTGGTTCGGTCATCCTGTCGGCGAACTCGGTTGCAGCCTGGCCGAACATGGCGTCGTAGATGGCGCTCTTCGACTCGAAGTAGGCGTAGACCGTTGGCGTCGTGATTCCTGCGCGACGGGCCAAGTCGCGGAGAGACAAGCCCGCAAGACCTTCCTCGTCCACCAGTGTCCAGGCTGCTCGGACAATCGCATCTCGTGCCGAGCGTCGCCGCCCTTCCCGCCAGTCATCAGGCTCGGAGAGGTCGCTCATTGATCACGATACTTATACGGCGTCTAAGAGAAGTCAATGGGTGTCTAGCTACGCAGCTCTTGTGGGTCCCTCGAGCGATACGCAATAGAGACTGAGGCGTGGGCCATCCTCTGCCGCCATCCCCCGGTTCCCGAGGTTGAAGGAGATTGCCCATGTTTCGTCGGCGACAAGATTCGCTCTGTCGATAGCCGGAGGGCCGGTATTCAGGCGATCCGATTGGGCGCGCTGCTGCCCAACTCTCATCCCAGCGGTTCCGTTCCTCCGTGTCCGGGGGCATCGCCTCGCTTCCGACCCATCTGGAGTCGCACCCTTCCTGGCCTGTAGGAATGGGACGACGTAGGACCGGACACAACCGGACGCTTCGATACGGCGCCCGCTCTCTTTTCCAAGGCGGCGGGATCGAGGCTCGCACGGCCCACCAGTTCAGGGACCATTTACGCATTGGGTCACACTCAGACGCGCTCAATCCGAACAATCGGGAGATGTCACTTCCCACTACCCGGCACTACTACCCGGCCGGGGGCGAACGCACCGCCTACGAAAGCCCAAGACGTCCGCCGGTACGACCTGGTTCGGATCCTGTTCGACGACGCTGAAGAACGCGTCCAGGTCGAAGGTGACGGTCCGCAGGGTCTTCGGTCGGACCCTACCGGCCACGAACTCCAAGTGGCGATCGAGGAGTGACTGGCCACGGAAGTGCCGATCCTCTGACCGTTCGGGGACGCTCAGCGGACGAGGCGGGGGAGAATGCCCATCCCTGCACCCTCCCAATTCGCACGCCGGGTTGCACACCAGTAGAGGCGAACGCTTCAACGAGATGCCATTGCGCTTCCAACTCGATGGCCAACCGTGTTCCCTGGGTTCACTGCCTGCCCCATCCATCCGGCGGCCGGGCTTTCCGCCATACTCATACCATGCTCATTCAGAGTCTGATCAACTCGTTCAGAGTCTGATCAGATCCCCCCGAATGCCGAGTCCGCTCTTGGTCGGCCAGCCTCGGTCGGTCGTGACGAGGACGTCCGCCCCGTTCTGGATGGCCGTCGCGACGACGAGGGCGTCCGGCAACTTGAGCCATTGGCCGTGCCGGGCGCGAAGACCAGCGGCCGCGATAGCAGTATCGATGTCGAGCGCGGGGATGACCAACGGCAATCGGTCGGCGAAATCACGCACGGATTGGACGGCCGCCTCTCCTACTCGTGACGGAGACACGAGCGCCTCAGTGAACGCTGATGCGGGTAACGCCACCCCGTCTCCACGCTGTTGAGTGCGCTTCAATTCGCGTTCTGCCACAAGATGATGGACGTCGTCGGCTTCGAGGAACCCGATCAGGACCCCTGCGTCGATCAGCGTCAGCCCGATTCGCCCCGAAGTGCCTCGAGTTCGCCTTGCTGAAAGACTACCGTGAGGGCTCCGGCGAAATGGCTCAGCACGTCCTCTTCTCGCTCGAGTACGACCCGACCTGGGCCTTCTGCGCGGGCCACCGCTCGCTCCGCGGCTTCCAGACCAGCGTTGCGCATGGCGTCCAGGGGGATCGTCACCTGATGCTTGGAACTGATCCTCGCACTGCGGCGACATTTCTTCGCTTCATTCACAAGAGTGGAGAATGGGCTCGGAGGTGCCTGTGGCGCAAGCCGTACAGGGCAACCCAACTGGTCCGAAAGCATCCCACTTGTGGAGTAGGAGACGGAGCGTCCGTACAACCGCGGCGGGGAAGCACCGGGCCCGAATCTTGATGCCAAGGTGGCGAGATCGAGACTCGCACGGTCCACCACGGACAGTTCGATGGGGACATGGGGGAAGGTCGCATCGACCTTGAAGTGGTCGCGCCACCGCGCCCCACGGAGCACATGGGCGACGCCCCATACGCTCGTCTCACGACTCCAAGAGGGGCAATGCGGGCCGGACGCCACAGGTCGGGCAGTGCGCTCGACCTGTGGCGTCCGTGGTGCCGCATCAATTCCAACCAGCGGTGCGGCGGCGCCTCCGGAATCCTTGGCCGCCGCACCGCTGGGCTGCCTACAGGGCGACAATGCCCTCCCCACCGGCAGCGCCGGCGACGGTCACGGATCCGATTGCGCTGAGGGTTCCGTTGGCATTGACCTGGAACTCGTCGACGATCCCGTTCTTCCCGGTCTGGACGTAGAGGAACTGCCCGTCGGTCGAAGCCGAGGCGTCAACCGTTCCCGGGTCGGTGTCGGTAGCCCCGAGGAGGGTCAGCTGGCCGTTGGGAGCCGCCTGGTAGCCGCTCACACTTGCGCTTCCGGCGTTGGAGGCATAGAAGAACCCTTGAGCAGAAGCGACCCAGCAGGTTGCCGCATAGCCGGTTCCGACGGAGTTGATGAGGCTCACGGTCCCATCGAAGTTGAGCGTGAACGTAGCCAGTGCGTTCGTTCCCGCCTCGGCAATGACGAGGTGGCCTGCCTGGTCGAACGTGATGGCGAAGGGCACCGTTCCGGGCTCAGAGTTCGCAACCGGGGAAGCAGACAGCTGCCCGAAGAAGCCCACACGAAACACGTCGATGTCGTTGCCATTGGCCTTGGTCGTCACGATCAGCCTGGAGCCGTCGGGTGAGAACGCGACCTGACCGGGAGTGTTGACGAACTGTGGCGCTGCCGACGGGTCCAGGCCCAGGGTCCTGTTCGAGCCCGGGAGCGCGAACAGGCGGCCGAAGAACGAGACGTACTCCTGGACCGACCCACCATTCTCGGCATTGAGGACCGAGACGAGGTTGCCGTGCACGGCCACGCTCACCGGGAAGGTGCCGCCCGAGTTCACCACCTGGCGCAGCGTCAGCCGGTCACCCCGGACCGAGAACACCGAGACGGTGTTGCTTCCGGCGTTCACGGCATACAGAAGGGAATTGCCCCGGTCGAAGGTCAGCGAGCCCTGAGAAGCCAGATGGTCCACGACGGACCCACTGAGGACCCCGCCCAACCCACCGGTGTTGTAGGTGTTCGCCAGGGTGAGGGTGCCATTGTCGGCGCGGTCGTAGGCGACGATCTGGTTGCCGGCGACGTTGTCGGTCTGGACGAAGACGACGTGATCGGCGCCCTCCCCGAGATGCGTCTCGCCTTGGTAACCATCAGCGCCGGCGGCACCAGCACCGCTCAGCGCGGCCAGTCCACCCACCGCTGCAGCGGCGACAGTTAGTCGAAGGGCACGGGCGGTATACCGTTTCATGGGTGTGATCTCCTTGGTCGTTCTCTGCATGGGGGACGTCCCCACCTGTTACGTCTTCCAATCAGCGGGACCGTTACGCAGGTGCCGCATCAACTCCCGCCGCCCGTGGTCGTGTGACCGGCCGGGCCGGCCGTGGAGAGGGCGCGGGAGGGGTCGTTCGGCACACGCCGAGTTCCTCATGTTCGAACGAGTCGAGATCACCAATCGCCGATCGCCGGTGTGCCCGTGACTGGGTTCCGCCGAATTCGATCAATGGCGTGAGGTCCACGTCCAACGACGTCAGATCAACGTATCGGGTCGATCCGCGTCGCCGACCTTGCGCCAAGGTGGGAAGGGCGCGGGACCCGGCCACACGTGCGGCCCACGGCCGCCGGCGCCGATCAGCTGCTGGTGACGCTCCGCCGCTCGATCGAGGCGAATCGCTTCTCCCCATCGGGATTGATACCCCAGCTCCAGATCACTTCGGGCTCTATTCGGATGCGCTGCCTGCCTTCGTGCTCCTCCATCGTGGCCGAGCCACGGACTTTCACCCCGCGCGGGCTCCACGGGTTCACCGAGGCGAGGTCGTCGATGACGATGGTGGCTCGTGGATTCTCGCTCAGATGCCTGAAGCGGACTGTCTTGGTCAGGTCCAGCCCGCCGCTGACGATTGCGTCACCGTCCAGCCCGAACCCGACCGCGGACACGTCGGGCAGGCCCGAGGCCGACGCCGTGGCCAGCCGCGCCAGGCGCTGCGATTGCAGGTACTCGACCTCGAGGTCGGTGAACACACCCATGGAACTCCCCTGCTCCGCGCTCTGGACCCCGCTGTGGGCCGTTGCTCCTTGCCGTCGGGCGACCGACGCACCGTTTGCTCTGCCACCTGCAGGTTAGCGACCATCCCCGAGAGTCCGTCCGCCAATGATGTCGCCTTCACGTGACTCCGTCCGCGAGCCCCTCGAGTCTGACGCCATCCGAGGTCCGGAGCGCCTCTGCGTGTTCGACAGTGCGCTGTCTGTCGCCGACCGCCGAAGTTTTCAGAGTTCTGCTGCATCCAACACGGGTACGCCTCCGAACTGTTACCGGTCGCCGTCCGGCGGCAGGCGCGGGCGATCGCCCGTTGCACGACAAAGGAGACTCCCTATGGAGACCCGGTCCTTGGGCCTGGTCGGGGCCGCCGCACTGGCTGCCGGGCTCGCCCTCACCAGCGCAGAGGCCACCGCCGGCGCAGACGCATGGCAACATCAGGGCATCACGCCTGCGGCTTGGCAGGGAGACCACGGACGGTCGGCGCCCACGGCTGACCTCAGCCTCGTCCACGGCGTCCCCGCACTCAACGTCGACATCTACGTGGTCAAGAACCTGTTCTCCTACAAGGAGTTCAAGAACGTGCACTTCGGCACCGCCACCGACGTGTCCACCGACTATCCAGGATGGGTCACGCCCGCTTTCTACGTGGTCGACGTGGTCCCCACCGGCGGCCGGGCCCGCGTGACCGTTCGCCATCTGGCGGTCGCCCCCCGGTCGGCGTCTATGCCGACAGCACAGTGGCCATCACGCCCGCCTTCTCCAATGGACAGACCGCAACCGCGGCCGTCCCGGCGGGCAGCTACCGCGTGACCGTGACCGCACCGAACACCCCCGGCACCGTGTTGGCCGATCTGGGTAGTGTCACCCTGCCGGCGGACACCAATGCGCTGGCGTTCGCCATCGGCATCTACCCGTCGAGCTTCGAGGTGGTGACCCTGGCAGTGCCGACTGCTCACTGAGCACACCTTCTGCCAGCAGCTCTCCGAGCTCAGATTCAACCTACGACTGCACCCAGCCCTTTCGGGCTGGGTGCAGTCTTTTCGGGGCCGCCAATCGTCGCTCCTCCCCTGGTCGCTCCGCGCCTCACCGTGACCCTCGACCACCCTTGTCCGTCAACGCCAACACGGCATCATCGATCTGCGGCCGACCCAGCTCCGCTCGCATCTTCGGAGCGACAGCGCGGCTCGACTACACGCTCTCGGAGGGGGGAATCCGATCGGCCCGAGTGCCTTCGGACCGACTCGAGTGGAGATGTGACCATTGCCTCTATCGCCATGACAATTCGCACCTGCACACTGCATGTGGAGGCCCGCCGGCTTCCGGTGTCATCGGCATCTTTGGATTCCGGTGCGAGGAGCGCTTCATGGCCGACGCGGAGTCAGGATCCGGGGTGACCGAGCGAGATTGGCTCGCCCATCTGCCTCTCGGCGCCAAGGCAACCCGGCCATCCCTTCGGAAAGATCGCCCTAACGCTCACTGGTACGGGGCGCGGTTCGCCGCACCGATCCGCAGGTGGTGAGCCCGTGCATTTGAACCAACCTGGCACAGGGGGTGCCGGCCGGAGTGCCGGACGACCGGATACCGGTGTCCGCTGGATCCAGGCGCTCTCCGTGGCAACGGCGGTGGCGACCTACTTCCTCATCGTTCTCGGGAGCACCGTCCGTGTGACCGAATCGGGAATGGGCTGCCCAGGGTGGCCGCTGTGCTCCGGGCAGGTCGGTCCCATCGGCCGGTTCCATCCGTTGATGGAGCAGTCTCACCGCTATCTGGCGTCTATCGTGACCATCTTGGTCCTGGCCCTCGCCGTCCTCGCCTGGCGAAAAGGCACCAGGGCTCGTCACGTGAGGGTTCCGGCACTGGTGTCCGTCGGGGTGATCGCGGTCCAGGTGGTGCTCGGTGCCGTCACGGTCATCACCCACAACGCACCGGCCACCGTCGCCCTGCACCTCGCCGTCGCCCTGCTGTTCCTCGGGTGCGTGACGGTCACCGCGGTCGCGTCCTTCATCGAACCCGAGGAGTCGTGGTCACTGCTCCACCGACCGGGCCCTCTCGCCTGGGTGGCTGTCGCCGGGCTGTTCCTCGTGCTCGTCTCCGGCTCGTTGGTGGTCGACGGGGGGGCACAAGCGGCGTGCGAGTCGTTTCCGCTGTGCACCGGCAGCAGTGCATCGGGGGGACTGATCGCCCTCCAACTCGCCCATCGCTCGATGGTCCTGATCGGCGGGACGCTCGTTGTCGTCTACCTCGTGACACTCCTGCGAAAGGGAGGCGCCCTCGACGCCAAGCAGGTCCTAGCCCTGATCGGGCTGGTACTCCTGGGGGCGCAGGTCACTGTAGGCATTTTCAACGCACTGCTCGGTGCGCCGGAGGGTGTGGCGGATCTGCACCTCGCTCTGGCCTCGGCGCTTTGGTCCGTCGTCGCCGCCGTTGTCGCCCTGGACTCGGTTGTCAGGAGGGGCGACGCTGCCCTCGGTGGTGCCAGCGGCACCGAGGGAATGACCTCGCAGCCCGACAGGCTCCGTTCCACCGTCGAACACCTTGGCTGAGGGGCCCCTCGGGCTCCGACCGACGAGGAATGGCCCCGAGCATCGAGGCGAGCGGTCTCGGGCATCGAGGCGGTGGCCTCGAACCCCGAACCAGGCCGACCTCCCCGGCCGCTCGACGCCCAGGGGCGGCGGTCGATCCTCGCTCAAGGCGATGAGGGGAATGGTCGACAACAGAGATGCGGGCCGAGAGGCAGGCTGATCGCGTGCGAGGCCTCCCGTCCATCGACAGGAGTGGAAGGGGCAGCGAATGGTGGTGCGATACGGCGGGCGTGTTGCCGATGCATCGACCGCCGCCACGCGTGACCTCCCGACCGCGCGCGTTCCCCCCGTCTCTCGGAGGGCTCGGACCGTCGCTCTTGTCGCTGCAGTCCTGACCGCCAGCGCTGCGACCCTGTGCCCGGCGGCCCACGCTGGCGCAGCCACAGTGCGCCTGACCGTCGCCCATGCACCGACAGCCTTCGCCCAGAGCCAATCGGCACTGGATCGCTGGCACACTTCTCCGATGGTCATAGCGAATTCGCAAACCCCGACTGCTGTGGATGCGCATGGAACGAGCTACCTCCGTTCCGTGAATTGGGCCGGGTATGTCGTTTCGGGCGGGACCGGATCGTTCCGTTCTGCCCAGGCATCCTTCGTCGTCCCCAAGCTGTTGTCCTGTGGTCCCTCCGAGGACTCGGACAGCTCGTACTGGGCGGGACTGGATGGCGCGGGATCGCAGACGGTGGAACAAGAAGGGGTCGACTCGGCCTGTCGGAACGGAGCCGTGTACTACATCCCGTGGTATGAGATGTACCCGGCGGACGCGGTGGAGTACGCCAACATGGTGGTCAGAGGCGGCGACTCCATCGTCGCAACCACCACTTACGAGACTGGTGGCCGCTACGTCCTGAATGTCGCTGACTCGACGAACCGTACCAGTGCGACGGCGACGATCACGGATCCCGGATTGGAGAACATCTCGGCGGAATGCATCGCCGAGGACCCCGGCATGGCGCCACAGGCTCCGTATGCCAACTACGGATCCGTCACGTTCTCCGGCTGCATGGTGAATGGCGTGCCCATCGGCACGCTCTCGCCCGACGCCATTGACATGGTCAACTCGCAGGGCGAAGTCGACGCCAGTACCACGACCCTGACCGACAACACGTCGTTCACGGTCACCCAGGTCACTCCGGCTCCCACGCCCACGCCCACGCCGCCGACGCCCACGCCGTCCCCGCCGCCCGTCCCCGTCGTCTCCTTCCTCCTTCCGGCAGTGGGCATGGCTTCCACGCCATCGGGCAGCGGCTACTGGCTGACCGACGGGCAAGGGGCGGTTTCGGCTCATGGCGGTGCCCAATACCACGGGTCCATGGCCACCGTTGTGCTCAACTCACCCATCGCCCACATCGTCTCCACCAGCGACGGCAATGGCTACTGGCTCGTGGCCGCCGACGGAGGAACCTTCGCGTTCGGTGATGCAGGCTTCCACGGGTCCATGGCCGGGCAGCATCTGAATGCCCCGGTGATGGACATGGCCCCCACCGCTGACGATCGGGGCTACTGGCTGGTGGCTTCTGACGGTGGGATCTTCGCCTTCGGAGATGCGGCATTCCACGGCTCGATGGGCGGCATACCGATCAACAGGCCGGTAATCGGTATCAGCAGTGACAACCAGACCGGTGGGTACTGGGAGGTGGCCTCCGATGGTGGGGTCTTCTCGTTCGATGCCCCTTTCCACGGTTCCACCGGTGCGCTCAGCCTGAATCGGCCCATCGTTTCGATGGCGTCGGCAGCTGACGGTTCGGGCTACTGGTTCGTGGCCTCGGACGGGGGGATCTTCGCCTTCGACGTGCCCTTTTACGGCTCCGAGGGCGCGCACCCGATCCCGGCACCCGTCGTCGGTATGGCGGGGGACGCGAGCACCGGCGGCTATTGGATGGTCGGGGGAGACGGAACCGTCTACGGCTTCAACGCTCCCGATCTGGGATCTGGTTGATCCCGCGGGGAACCCTCTGATCCCGTCGGGTGCCGTCGATCCGCCGGCCTGCTGACCTTCCGGCACCTCCGGCCTCAATCAGGAGGCGGACATGCCGATACCTGAGAGTCGGCACAGGTGCAGTTCAGGTGTGGGCTACTCCGCCCATCGCTGGCGGAATTGGGAAGATCGAAGATGCAGCTTCGAACCCATGGGCGTCGATGTGGTTCAGGGTCCACGGGCCTTGCCGGGGCGCCCTTCCCATCGGCTTGCTGCCACCGTCCCGGAACACCACGACGACGGCACAAGGTGCCACCGTGGCTCCGTTCAGCGGCCTCAGCAATGGAACGTCCTTCTCCATGACGAGGGAGTTGCCGGCTCCTCCCCCGACACCCCCGGGGCCGACTGAGCCGCTCGACGCTCCGGACCGCTCCACTCACGCTGGCGACGAGATGCAGACCCCTCGCCCCTTCCCACCTGGGATTTCTCCATCTGCCCTCGATCCACCCAGGTGACCATCAGGCAGGCGCCGTCCCGTGCCCACCAGCCACACTGGGCCGCATCGTGGGGTCCGTCGGTCACCGCCCTTGGCGAACCGCCAACTTTTCTCGAATTTCTTGTAAAGGTGTGGCCGTCTCGTGCCGATAAGGCAAGTGGACCGGACCGCAGGGGGCTGTGGTGGTCGCTCCGACAGGCCCGATCCGAGGCGATCGCACTCCGTGGCCGATGGCGGGCAGCGACGGCCGGGAACGGTCACGGTCGGTCCCCCGCACCGGGCCGGGCCCTCGAGCGGGGCGGTGCGTCCGCATCATCCTTCGCCGTGCGGTTGCCCCAGCGGGGCGCAACTACTCGGGCCAACGCTCGCCAACCCAGGATCTCCAGCCCCAGGAACCCCAACGCCACCGCCACGAAGGCGACGGCGGTGCCCTGGCCGGCCGCCACCCGCACCAGCATGCCGACGACAACAGTGGACAGCCAGACGACGATGCCCGTGGGGACGATATCCATCGGCCGCAACCAGGCTCGCGCCACGGCCCAGCCGACCGCGGCCCCGACCAGGAATGGCCAGGACGTGCCGGCCACGCCGTCGAGGCTCAGTCCCTCGGTGTGGGACGACCGACCGATGACCACGAAGACGATGATGCAGGCGGCGTCGAGGGCCCCTGCGCGCACGCGCTGCATGCGGCCCGATCGTACCGGGGACCGGGGACCGGGGACGACGGTGCCGTGTTCCCTAATCGCGCAGGGCGGGGTGGTACTTGGCCAGCATCGGGACCAGGACGCTTCGTGGCGAGAGCCAGCCGGCAACCGCAGAGGCCCGATTGGCCATGCCGGGGATGACCACAGCTCGATTGGCGTCCATCCCGTCGACAGCGGCCTTGGCCACAGCGCCCACCGGCACCCACATGAATCGGGGCATCGCCCCCGAGGCTTCGGCATCGCTGATCCCTGCGGCGGCGGCAAAGCCCGTCTCCACCGGTCCGGGGCAGAGAATGGTCACCGTCACGCCGCTGGGCCGCAACTCCCCCCGAATGGCATGGCTGTACGAGAGCACGAAGGCCTTGCTGGCTGCGTAACCGGCCTGTCCGGGAAGCGGTTGGAAGGCGGCGGTCGAGGCCACATTGAGGACTGCCCCGCTCCGGCGCTCGACCATCCCCGGGAGGAAGAGCGAACACAGGTGCACCACCGCCTCGACATTGGTCCGGACCATGGCGACCTCGCCGGCGGGGTCCGAACGGGACACCGGGCCCATGGTGGAGAACCCCGCGTCGTTGACGAGCACATTGACCTTCAGCCCCCGGCCCTCGAGCTCCGTGGCGATCGCCGTGCGTGAGGGCTCATCGGTCAGGTCGGCCACGATGGCCTCGGCCCGGACCCCGTGGGTCGAACTGAGCTCCTCGGCCAACGTCTTGAGCTTGGCCTCACTACGCGCCACCAGTGTCACCCCCAGCCCACGCCCGGCCAGCAGTCTTGCGATCTCCTCGCCGATGCCGGACGAGGCTCCGGTCACGAGGCAGGTGCGGTCAGGGTCGGGGGCAGGAAGCGTCATGTCCACAGCGTAGGTCGGGTGTCCCGCCCCGGCGCACGTGGCCCGCCGGAAGCTCAGTGCCGGTGGGTGGTGGCGTAGATGGCTCGGGCCCGAAAGCGAAGGGGCCGTTCCTCCAGCTCTTCGAGATAGTGGGCCACCCATCCGGCCACCCGCGCCACCGTGAAGAGGACCTGGCCGGCATCGGGCGGCATCCCCGTGGCCCACGCCATGGCGGCCAATCCGAGGTCGACATTGGGTGGCGGGATGGTGTGTTCGGCGGCGAGCTCGAGCAGCGACCCGATCAGCTCGGCATACGGTGGCGCGCCAAGCCGCGCCCTCGACATGCTGGACAGCATCGGCACCCCCGACCGGGCCGAGGCGGGGGTCCGCGACGCGGTGGCGCGGGGCGATCGGATCATGGGCTTCGGTCACCGCGTCTACAAGACCGACGACCCGCGCTCGCGCTTCCTCCGTGAGTTGGCCGCCTCGCTCGGCGGCCCCTTGGTCGAGTTCGCCCAGCAGGTCGAGCAGACCACCGTCGGCGTGCTCGCCGAGTTGAAGCCCGGACGCCGGCTCTACGCCAACGTCGAGTTCTTCGCCGGAGTGGTCATGCACTCCTGCAGGATCCCTCGCGAAATGTTCACGCCCACCTTCGCCTCCGGCCGGATCATCGGCTGGTCCGCTCACGTGATGGAACAGGTCGCCGACAACCGGCTCATCCGGCCGGCTGCCCGCTACGTCGGCCCACCTCCTCCCCAACCGGTACCAGCCCGCTGAAGGCGGGCGGCCGGAGGACAGGGCAGCGCCTACCGCTGGCCCCGGCCGGTGGCGGGGAGGGCGCGCACGGTGACGGAATGCTCCTCCACCCACAAGAGGTGGAGCACCCGCCGCAGGAACTTCCACCCCGACCCGGTGAGCCGGTACTCGTCGGCATACCGGATGAACCACACGACGTCGGTGCCAGGGCCGCCTCCCCCGGTGGCGGCCGCTGTCGGGTCCTCAGCCAGGAGGTGGTGGGCGACGCAACGGACCGCGCCGGTGGCCGCGCCCCCCGCGATTGCAAACCGGTGGTCCGATACCTGGTGGAACGTGCGTGCATAGCGTCGCAGGCCTTCGGGAACCTTCCGGATGGCATCGTGGCCGGTCCGTGTCACCACCGGTCGGAGATCCTCGGGGAAGTTCGGCACCACCAGCTCACCATCGGGCACGAACAGCTCGGCCAGCTCATCGCCGTCGAGCTCGTCCACTGCCGTGGCGTAGGCGATCGTCAGGTGGCGCAGCGCCTGCTCGTCCGCCCCGGGTGCAAGCCGTAGCCGGTCGGGCCCGGTTGCGGGCGCCCGCCCACCGGCACCGGTACCGATGCCGGTCACAGCCGGTCGGCCCCGTCCGTGTGGCGCGGACCGGCGTCCGCGCGCAGGCCGAATCGCTCGGCGAACGCGGACAGCTCATCGCGGACCAGGTCGAGGTCCTCGGTCATCGAGGTGGACACCAACATCCGTGCCACCCCCTCCGACTCGGCATCGGCCACGTCCCGTTCGGAGGTGGTCGGGAGATAACCGGACACCGTGAGTTCGATGGCACCGGGGTCGCGGCCCGCTTCCTCGGCCGACTCGCGCAACTGGGCCATGCGGACAGCGAGGACCTCCGCGGCGAGCCCGAGCGGTTGGAACCCGTCCCCGATGCGCCCGGCCCGGCGGGCGGCAGCTTCGCTGTGGCCGCCGATGTGGATGGGAACACCACCCGGTCGCGCCGGCTTGGGAAACGAGTGGGCGTGGTGGAACGCGAAGAACTCGCCGTCGAAGTCGGCCCCGGTCGGCCCGGCGTCTGCCCACAGCGCCCGCATGGCGGCGATCGCCTCATCGGTTCGCCGACCCCTGCTGCGCGGATCAGCCCCCGTGGCCCGCAGCTCCTCTTCCATCCACCCGACCCCCACGCACATCCGGACCCGGCCCCGGGACAGCACGTCGACGGTGGCGATCCGCTTGGCCAACACCACCGGGTGGTGATTGGGCAACACCAACACACCGGTGGCCAGGGTGATCCGATCGGTCACGCCCGCCAGGAAGGCCATCAGGTCGAGGGGATCGGGGATCGCACAGTCGTCTGGGAGCGGCATCTTCCCCGAGGACGAGTACGGATAGGTGCTCCGATAGTCCGACACCACCACCGCATGCTCCACGAGGACGATCGACTCGAAGCCGCATCCTTCCGCATGGCGGGCGAACGCGATCATCCAGGCCGGGTCGGCGGTGACCCCGGTGCGGACAGGGGGGATGACTCCGAACCTCATGACGTGCTCACTTTCGTCCATGGGCCGGACGGACCGGGGAGCCCCCCGTCGCCCGGACTGCGACATCCCCGAGCGTAAGCGTGGCCCCTGCCCGGCGCCACCTTCATCGATCCGGGTCGGGACGATTCGTGCGGACGGATGACCGGGCACCCCGGGGACGCAGCAGCCCGGGACGCGCGATGCGTCCCGGGCCGGCGATGTGGCCCACGAAGAGCTGGGCCGGGCGACGACCGATCGCTCCCGCGCCTCCGCCCGATGGGCGGCTGCCTCAGCTCATTCGCTGAGCGTGATGGGTTGGTCGTCCAGCGAGAGGGCGCCGACCGGATCGTGTGCCCCGGCTGCCTCTTCTGCCTTGACGGCGTTCTGGGCGGCCAGATGCTCCCGGATCCGCTCGTCGATTTCGGCCATCAGCTGCGGGTTCTCGGTCAGGAAGGTCTTGACGTTCTCACGACCCTGTCCCAACTGCTCTCCCTCGTAGGTGAACCATGCCCCCGACTTATTGATGAAGCCGAGTTCGACTCCGACATCGAGCAGCGATCCTTCGCGGCTGATGCCCCTGCCGAACGTGATGTCGAACTCTGCCTGTTTGAACGGCGGCGAGCACTTGTTCTTGACCACCTTGACCCGGGTCCGGTTGCCCACCTGGTCGGCACCGTCCTTGATCGTCTCGATGCGGCGGATGTCCAGCCGGATGGACGAGTAGAACTTGAGCGCCCGACCACCGGGGGTCACTTCGGGCGACCCGTACATGACGCCGATCTTCTCTCTGAGCTGGTTGATGAAGATGGCGATGGTCCGTGACTTGGACAGGGTGCCGGTCAGCTTGCGCAGCGCCTGGGACATCAGCCGGGCCTGGAGGCCGACATGGGTGTCGCCCATCTCCCCTTCGATCTCCGCCCGGGGGGTCAGTGCGGCCACCGAGTCGATGACCAGCACGTCGAGCGCACCGGACCGGATCAACATGTCGGAGATCTCCAACGCCTGCTCGCCGGTGTCGGGCTGGGAGATCAGCAGATCGTCGATGTTCACGCCGATGGCCTTGGCGTAGACGGGGTCCATGGCGTGCTCGGCGTCCACGTAGGCGCAGATGCCACCGTTGCGTTGGGCCTCGGCCACCACATGCATGGCCAGGGTCGACTTGCCCGAGGACTCGGGGCCAAAGATCTCCACGATGCGGCCACGCGGGAGGCCGCCGATGCCGAGAGCCAGGTCGAGGGCGAGCGCCCCGGTGGGGATGGCCTCGATGTTCATGTGGAGGTTCTCCCCCATGCGCATGATGGATCCCTTGCCGAACTGCTTCTCTATCTGGCCCAGGGCCATGTCGAGTGCCTTGTCACGTTCCATGTTCTCTATTCTCTCCTCGATGCTGTCGCTCACTTGACCGGACTGACCCTATGGAGGGGGTGTGACACTCGGTTCGGGGTACGAGCCCGTCCTCTGCTGTCGGCTACCGCACGACGAGGTCACTCTAGGCCCGAACGCATGTTCGATGTTGGATCCCCTGGCATGCCTGCGCCTGCGGCAGGCTGCGACCGATCCGCTGCCGACTCAGCGGGCCGATCCACTGCCCACTCGGCCACCGGGCGGTCGGCCCACCGTGCGGCGCAACAGGTCGAGGGCGGCGATGGTGGCGTACTGGCGCACCCGATCACGGTCCCCCGGAACGGTGAAGGCGAACGACTCGGTGTCGCTCCCCGGTCGGGCCAACCCGACGAACACGGTACCGGGAGGCTGGTCGTCCTGGGGATCAGGCCCGGCCACGCCGGTGATGGACAGCCCCACGTCGGCCCCCAGCACCCGGCGGACGCCGTCCGCCATCGCCCGGGCCGCCTCCTCGGAGACCACCGGACCCTCCGGGACCCCGAGGACGCTGAACTTCACCTCCGATGCGTAGGAGACCACCGAGCCCCGGAACCAACTGCTGGCACCGGGCACGTTCACCAACCGTGACGCGGCCAGGCCGCCGGTGAGCGACTCCGCCAACCCGACGGTCAGTCCGTCGACGGCCAGGGCGCGGGCCACTGCGTCCTCGATGGCCTCGTCGTCGACGCCGAAGACCACGTCGCCGGCAGCCGCGGTGAGGATGTCCCTGATCCGCGCCTCCTCCTCGTCCAGCAGCGCCGATGCCACTTCGGCGTCGGCGGCCCGGACGGTGACCCGGACCTTGATCCCCTCGATCCCGCTGGCCAGGAAGGCGACGGTGGCCGCTCCCCCGGCGCGCTGGGTCCCGGCCGGACCCCCGGCGCGCTGCGGTGCCGCATCGAGGTGGTCAATGTGGTCGGCCAGGGTCTCGGCCAGACCGGACTCGCTCATCCCCCAGGTCCGGATCACCCGGCTGGCGATGACTCCGGTGGTCTCACCGCGGTCGGCCATCCGGCCCACGAGGTCGGGGGCGATGGCACGGTCGAACATGTCGGACATCTCGTACGGCACGCCGGGGACGGCGTAGACGACCTTGTGGCCCACAGGGCAGACCAGGCCCGGAGCGGTCCCCTTGGTCTGCGGGATGACGACCGCCCCCACAGGCACGTCGGCCTGCCGCAGATTCGAGTCCGGCATCTCCCGTCCCCGGGAGGAGAACAGGGCACGGATCTTCTCCACCACCCCATCGTCCCGTTCCAACGGGACGTTCATCACCTCGGCGATGGCGTCGCGGGTGATGTCGTCGTGGGTGGGCCCCAGCCCGCCGCACACGATCACCCCGTCGCTTCGGGCCAACGCCGTCCGGAGGGCCAGTACGATGCGCTCCTGGTTGTCGCCCACCGCCTGGTGGAAGTGCGAGGCGACACCGATGGCGGCCAGGTGCTCTCCCATCCACCTGGAGTTGGTGTCGGCGATCTGCCCGAGAAGCAGTTCGGTGCCGACGGCGACGATCTCGATGCGCACGGTGGTGTCAGACGGCCGGACTCGAGCCGCCGGCCGCCCCGCCTCGCCCCGCCCGTGCCACGCGCCGACCGTCGAGGTAGTACTGCCCGCCGGTGAACACCGTCATGGCCGTGGCCACCCAGATCGCCGTGGCCAACACTGTCTGATGGGTGGCCAGGGGCGGTGCAAGGCACATGCCGATGGCCACGTCCTGCAGCAGGGTCTTCACCTTCGCCGTGGTGCGGGCCGGGACGGACACGCCGCGTCGGCCGACCACCGCCCGATAGACGCTCATGGCCACTTCGCGTACGGCGATGATCACCACCGGCAGCCACCACACGATTCCTTTTGCCACCAGGGCGAAGAGCGCACCCAGCACGACAACCTTGTCGGCCAGCGGATCGAGGAATGCCCCGGAGCGAGTCGTCCCCTGCTTCCGGGCCAGCCAACCGTCGATGCCGTCGGACGCGGCCAGCAGGCCGCCGAGGACGAACGTGGTCCAGCTCGCACCCCACAGCACGATCAGGGCGATGACGACGGGTGTGGCCAGCAGCCGCAGCACGGTGATAGCGTTGGCCGGGGTGAGCATCGCCGAGGGGCCGAATGTGGTGGCGTGTGACGCAGTGCCGCCGGGGCCCGGGACGGGAGCGTGCGCCCCGGGGGAGATGGCGCCTTCGCTCATCGGACCGCTCCCGACGCTGCAGCAGCAGGCTCTGGCGAGTCGACCACCGCATCGGCCGGTGGGGCGGCCAGAAGATCGGGCCCGTCGGCTCCGGCTACCACCACCTCGACGAAAGACCCGACCGGAAGGTCGTGCGGCACGCCGACGATGCCGTCTATCTCCGGGGCCTCGCGGTAGGTCCGGCCCTCGCCGGGTGCGTCGATCAGCACCTCGACGGTCGTCCCGATCAACTGCTCGCGCCTGGTGGCGGTGATGGCGTCCTGGAGCTCGGTGCACTCGCCGATGCGCTCGGCCACCAGTTCAGCGGGGACCTGATCGGCGAGGCCGGAGGCATACGTGCCGGCCTCGTTGCTGAACGGGAAGAATCCCACCCAGTCGAGCTGGGCCTCCTCGATCCACTCCAGTAGGAGATCGTGATCGGACTCCGTCTCCCCCGGGTAGCCGACGATGAACGACGAACGGAAGGCCGCCGTCGGCTCGGCGCCCCGGATCGAGCTGATCCGCTCGAGGAACCGTTCGCCCTCCCCCCACCGGCGCATGCGCTTGAGCAGCGGACGCGAGACGTGCTGCAACGAGAGGTCGAAGTAGGGGACGCCCGTGGCCAGGATGGCCTCGACCAGCGCATCGTCGAGCGTCGACGGGTAGAGGTAGAGCAGGCGGGTCCACGGCACCCGGGCGGCCACAGCGGCAACCAGGTCGACGATCGGGCGGTTGCCACCGGTTGCCGGCCCGTCGATCCGGGGCTCGATCCTGCCGGTCGATCGGTCGAGCGCGAACGAGGAGAGGTCCTGGGCCACCAGCACCACCTCACGCAGGTGGCCGGTCGGGCCCCCGAGCTGGTCGATCTCGGCCAGGATGGAGCCGGTGGTCCGCGAGCGTTGCTTTCCCCGGAAGGAGGGGATGGCACAGAAGCCACAGTTGCGGTCGCACCCTTCGGCAACCTTGACGTAGGACCAGGGGGCCGAGGAGGCCGGGCGGGGCAGGTTCAACAGGTCGAACGACGGGACCCGGCCTGACGTGTCCGGGATCGCGGGCTTGCGACCGAGTGCGACCGGGGTGGAGGCCGCTCCGGCTCGGGGCGCGCCGGTGAGCGGCATCCCGAAGGGAGCCACCAGATCGACCTCGGGGAGCGCGTCGGCCAATTCGTCGCCGTACCGCTCGGCCATGCAACCGGTCACCACGAGCCGCGCACCGGAACGGCGGGCGTCGGAGAGCGCCAGCACCGTGTCGATCGACTCCTGGCGGGCCGCCTCGATGAAGGCACAGGTATTGACCACCACCAGGTCGGCCTCTTCGGGGGAGTCGGCCGGCTCGAACCCGTCGAGGGCCAACGTCCCGACCAACTTGTCCGAGTCGACCTGATTCTTCGGGCAGCCCAACGTCTCGATCCAATACCGCTCGGCCACCACGACAATCTACCGGGGGAGAGTGTCCGAGGCTTCCGAGTTGCCCGGCGGCGCAGGGACGACGGGGCCGGAGGGGCCGCAACCGGGCCCCGTGGAAGCCCGCCGGCCACGTGGTGCGGGTCACGGGCGGGTGATGCCACAGGTGATGCCACGGGTGATGGTGAAGATTCGTGTGTCCACGATGTCCAGCGACATCACACGAGCGGAGAGGGAGGGATTTGAACCCTCGGACCCAGTTACCCAGGTCAACTCATTAGCAGTGAGTCCGATTCGGCCGCTCTCGCACCTCTCCTTGCGACTCAAGCCTATAACGCGCCTATATTTTCCGTATGCCTCGTGCAGAAAATGGTCGGCGCCAAGACCGTCGTCGCCCAAAGGGTAGTGGATCGATACAAGAAGTGGCGCCGGGCAAGTACCGACTGCGCGTCTTCGTGGGCACCGATCCGGTCACCGGATCACCGCGGCAGATCACGCGCACCGTGCAGGCGAAGACGCAGCGTCAGGCACAACACATCCTCGACGCGTTGCGCGACGACGTCGCCACGGCCGAGCCGACCGGGAACACGGCCACCGTTCGGTCGCTGATCGAGGAGTGGCTGGAGCACTCCAAAGCCCGGGGCCGCGCCCCCAAGACTCTCCACGAGGCCCGTCGGTCGGCGGAGACGGTCATCTTCCCCGCCCTCGGCGACGTACCCGTCGTCGACCTTACGCCCCGCCACCTCGACGAGCTCTACCGGCGCCTGGCCACGGGCGAAGGGCGGTCCCGGCCGCTCAAGCCAGCCAGTATCCGCAGGCACCATGCCGTGCTGTCGGCCTCGCTCGGCCAGGCGGTGCGTTGGGGCTGGCTGGACCGGAACCCGGCCGAGCGGTCCCAGCCGCCGGAGCTGGGCCAGGCCTCCCTCCGCGTCCCCACGTCCGACGATGTCCGCGCCCTCCTCGCCCGTGCCCAGGCAGACAGCGACCGCTGGGGGGTGCTCGTTGCGCTCGCACTGCTGACCGGGGCCCGACGGGGTGAGCTGTGCGGGCTCAGGTGGAGCGACATCGACGGCGACGTGATCCGCATCCGGCGTTCAGTCTACCGGGCCGGCAAGGACCGAGGCGAAAAGGGAACGAAGGGCGGTCGGGAGCGGCAGATCCTGGTCGGAGCACCCGGCGTCGAGCTTCTCCGACAGTGGCGTATCCGTTGCCAGGACCGTGCGGCAGACGCCGGCGTCCAGTTGGCTGCGGACGGATTCGTAGTCTCCCCGTTCCCGGATGGGAGTCGACCGGTCAATCCCGACAGCTTCTCCTCCGCGGTTCACCGTCTCTGTGGCGACCTCGAGATGCCGCACGTCCACCTGCACTCGCTCCGTCGCTTCGCCGCAACCGAGATGCTGTCGGCCGGTATCGACGCCCGGAACGCCGGCGAGGTGCTCGGCCACGCCAACCCCTCATTGACCCTGACCGTCTACGCCCACGCGACCGCCGATCGCCAACGCCACGCCGCCGATGGGCTGGGACGGATGCTCGCGGCGGAGCCTTCCCGCGACGCGCTGGTGCCTGCTGGGCCGCCCGTCGATGCAGCCGTCATCGACCAGGCCTCGACGTCAACTTCTCCGGCGCACCGTCCGAAGCGATCGGCCCGGGTACGGCTGCCTGGCGGGTCGAGTTAGCGGATCTTCGGTGTGGCCCCACCGGTGCCCGTCGTCGGAGCACCGTCGAGTTGCTCCGACAACTTGCGGACATGGACCAGCCAACGACCCGCGATCTTGACCCCGGGGATCTTCCCGGCACGACACTGGCGGACCACGCCGAGGGGCGTCATGGACAGGAGAAGCGCAACCTCGTCGGGGGTTGCCAACTGCGGCAGTGACTCCGACAAGTGGGGGTAGGGGCTCATGGTCGACGCTGGGGGTCCGGAACCTTCCGGGCGTTCATCACCGGACGCGACAGGGTGGGAAGCCGCACCCCGGAGCCACCGGCTGATCGCCTGTCGTTGCATATCGGCCGCCGGACGGCTGCGGTCCAGTGAGACTCTCGTTCGATCCCAGCATCGGGCACCTTCGATCTGTGCCGCGGCCTCGTACCTCGGCTCGGTCCATTGTCCGAACCGACATCACCCGCAGCGTCACCCTCGAACGTCACCCTCGAACGTCACCCTCTGGAAACTCCCAGGGTCCGGGTAGGTGAAATCGACATCACCCTGACTCCGATGAACGTCACCCTGGCACCTACCGACGTCACCCTGACCCCGTACACCTTCCCAATTACCGCCCGCAGCGACAGAGCGGAGGGCTGCCGCCGAATGGGACTCGGTAGCGCCGGATGGCGCCAAGAGTCGCCGAGGTGCGCGGCCACCGTGATGACCG
>Ga0182010_10000425_pt1 | contig 24321 bp, 15 predicted proteins | sample 611E1MmetaG_FD_120488 | JGI IMG/M metagenome (GOLD analysis project Ga0182010, IMG submission 120488) | Permafrost microbial communities from Stordalen Mire, Sweden - 611E1M metaG | ecosystem: Environmental > Terrestrial > Soil > Wetlands > Permafrost | place: Sweden: Stordalen | collected... | reverse complement strand
GCGAGCGGCCTGCAGGAAGGTGATCGCGGTCAGGTCGTTGGCGCAGAAGATCGCCGTCACCTCCGGGTGCGCGAGGACGTATTGCACGGCCGCCTCCGCGGCACGTTCGTGATCGTAGTAGGGGACGTCCACGTAGTGCGGCGTCAGGCGCGCTTCGCTCACCACTTGCTCATATGCGACTCGACGCTCACGGACGCTGGGAAATGCATTAGGCGCAGTCCCGACCATCGCGATCTCGCGGTGCCCGCGGCTCATCAGATAGCGCACCGCCGTGCGAGCGCCGGAGGCATTGTCGATATCGACCGAGTCGAGCGCCTCGTCCTCGGCATACCCGTCCACGAGCACCGTAGGAACCGCGTCGACGCGGAGCAACGACGTCCATCGAGTGCCGATGTCGGCTCCGACCAGTATCAGCCCATCGGTGGGATGGTCGGTTACCGAACGCGGGACTTCGAGCGGATGATTGCGCTCGTCGACCGGCATGATGGCGAAGACAAGGCGGATATTGAGTCCGCGGCACCGCTCCTCGATCCCCGAAAGAATCGGGCCGTAGAAGACGTTGGTGGTTGGCCGTTCGGGGAGCGCCCGGATCACCAGCGTCACGGTCAGGGGATCGCGGCTGCGTCTGGGGAGCGTGGACGCGACCTGGTAGCCCATCTTGGCCGACGCCTCGAGAACCCGAGCCCTGGTTGCGCTCGAGACTCCAGGCTTGCCGCGGAGCGCCACCGAGACGGCGGCCGGTGACAGACCGAGGGCGGCCGCGAGGTCGCCGATGGTTGTTGCCTTGTCTGTGCACCGCTTCAAGGACTCGTCTCCGTCACTGGCGGATCAACCTGCCAAGTCTACTCGCGCGAACCCCGGCGCCTTGACGCTCTCGACGACGTTCGCCACCTCGGTCATCGTCGCGGTCAGAAGTGCCGAGCCGCAGATGATGGCGCAGTGCGAACCCTCACCCTCGCCCCACTTCGCCAGCGGGCGATGGGCGTGATCGACTACGGGTTGTTGGAGGCGGGCCTCGTCATAATGGCCCTGCCCTGCATGCTGCTGCTTCTCGGGCTCCAGGGACGGTACGTGCGAGGGCTTCATGTCCGGAGCAAGCAAGGGCTGATCGACGGGGAGTGCGCGGTTGGGGCCCCCGATCGATCGAGACCCTAGATAGTTTGGAGTAGCTGAGTTGAAGGCGCTCGGAGAATTCGAGGTCTGGTTCGTAACGGGCAGCCAGGACCTCTACGGCGAAGAGACGCTCCGCCAGGTGGCCGAGAACTCGGGCAAGATCGCGGCCGCCCTCGACTCCGGCGAGTCGATCCCGGTTCGAGTGGTCTGGAAGCCCGTTGTGAAGAACTCGGAAGCGATCCTGGCGACTCTCATCGAGGCGGGCGCCAAGGACAGCTGTGTCGGCGTCATCGCCTGGATGCACACCTTCTCTCCGGCGAAGATGTGGATCGCCGGCCTGCAGGCCCTGCAGAAGCCCCTCCTCCACCTGCACACCCAGTACAACCGCGATCTCCCGTGGGCAGAGATCGACATGGACTTCATGAACCTCAACCAGGCCGCGCACGGCGACCGTGAGTTCGCCCACATCGAGGCCAGGCTGGGGTTGCGGCGCAAGACGGTTGCCGGCCATTGGCAGGAGAAGGCGGTCCAGGAACGGATCGGAACGTGGTGCCGGGCCGCGTGCGGACTGCACGAGTCACGCCACCTCAAGCTGGCCCGCTTCGGCGACAACATGCGCAACGTGGCCGTCACCGAAGGCGACAAGGTCTCCGCCCAGATGCAGTTCGGAGTCACGGTCAACGGCTTCGGCGTATCTGATCTAAGCGACGCGGTGCGGGCCGTGGCGGACGCAAAGGTCGACGAACTGGTTCGGGCCTATGAAGCCACATACGAAGTCGCACCGTCCCTCCGAGCCGGCGGCGCAGATCGCGAGACCCTCCGCGAAGCGGCCCGGATTGAGGCCGCACTTCGGGAGTTCATGACCGCGGGCGGCTTCAGCGCCATCACGGACACCTTCGAGAACCTCGATGGGCTCAAGCAGCTTCCCGGCATCGCCGCTCAGCGTTTGATGGCAGACGGCTACGGGTTTGGTGCGGAAGGCGACTGGAAGACCGCCGTCATGGTCCGTCTGGTCAAGGTCATGGCGAAGGGGCTGCCGGGCGGAACGTCGTTCATGGAGGACTACACATACCATCTCGATCCCGCAGGGCCGAAGGTGCTGGGCGCGCATATGCTCGAGGTCTGCCCCTCGATCTCCGACGGCAAGGTCTCCTGCGAGATTCATCCGCTGTCTATCGGCGGTAGAAGCGACCCCGTCCGGCTGGTCTTTGACGCGGGATCCGGCCCGGCCGTGGTCACGGCTTTGATGGACATGGGCGACCGATTCCGGATCGTCGCCAACGAGATCGACCTCGTGCCGCCGGACGAGCCGATGGGCAAACTGCCCGTTGGGCGCGCGGTTTGGAAGCCACGCCCGAACTTCGCCACCGCAACCGAGAGCTGGCTCACAGCAGGTGGCTCTCACCACACGGTGCTGACCCGGGCCGTGGGTGTCGGAGTGATCGCCGACTTCGCCGAGATGGCCGGCTGCGAGTTTCTGCTTATCGACAGCGACACGACCGTCGCCAGCTTCAAGAAGGAGCTTCGCTGGAACGAGGCTTACTACCACCTGGCCCGCGGCCTTCGATGAAAGCGGCCGTGCCCTGCGAACGGAGGAGGCCAATTGTCGTCGCTTTCGCTGACTGAGCTGCGGGAAGAGGTCCTGCGAGCCAACCAGGCGCTCGTTCGTGCCGGGCTCGTGACCCTTTCATTCGGCAACGCCAGCGGCGTCGACCGAGATGCCGGCGTCCTCGTCATCAAACCGAGCGGGGTTCCATACGACGAGCTCCGACCGGAGAGTCTGGTCGTCGTCTCGCTCGAGGACGGCCGGGTAGTCGAAGGCCAGCTGAGCCCGTCTTCTGACACGCCGACTCACCTGGTCCTCTATCGCCGCTTCCCCGAGATTGGTGGCGTGGTCCACTCGCACTCACCCGCAGCCACGGCCTGGGCTCCGGCCGGACGATCGATCCCTCCTCTGGGAACGACGCACGCCGACCACTTCCTCGGCCCCGTGCCGGTGACGCGGCAAATGACCTCGGGCGAAGTCGCGGGCGAGTACGAGGCCGAGACCGGCGCAGTGATCATCGAGGCGCTGGGGCGGCTTGGGCTGAGCGCCACCGAGATGCCGGCCGTGCTGGTGGCCTCGCATGGGCCCTTTACCTGGGGCCGCGACGCCTCGGAGGCCGCGGACAACGCCACCGCCCTCGAGGCCGTGGCGGCGATGGCGGCTCAGACGCTCGCTCTCAACCCGAATGCCGAGCCGATGGCCGACTACCTGCTGGAGCGCCACTTTCGGCGTAAGCACGGCCCCAACGCTTACTACGGGCAGCGAGGCGGCGGATGAGCACCTCGACCGCGCCGGGGAGTGATCAGGCAGAAGAGGGAGCAGGACAGGGAGAAGGCGCCGCGGCTGAACCTCGCTACACGATAGGTGTCGATTTCGGGACCGAATCAGCGCGGGCCGTGCTGGTCGACGTCGCGGATGGGCGAGAGCTGGGTGTGGGGGTCTACAGGTATCGCAACGGCGTCATCGACGAGCGCCTGCCAGACCCTGACGCAGATGTAATCCTCGCCCCGGACTGGGCGCTCCAGGATCCGAACGACTACCTGGAAACGTTCAAGCAGGCGGTGCCCGGTGCAGTCACGAAGGCGGGCATCGACCCGGCCGCGGTGATCGGTATCGGCATCGATTTCACGGCGTGCACGATGCTACCCACCACCAGCGATGGCACGCCGCTGTGCTTCTTGGACCAATATCGCCGTCAGCCGCATGCGTGGGTGAAGCTCTGGAAGCATCATGCAGCTCAGCCCGAGGCGGACGACATCAACCGCGTCGCGGCCGAGAGGGGGGAGACTTGGCCTGCCCGCTACGGAGGCAGGATCTCGTCTGAGTGGTTCTTTCCCAAAGCCCTGCAGATCCTGCGAGAGGCACCGGAGATCTACGCAGCGGCCGACCGCCTGATCGAGGCGGCCGATTGGGTGGTCTGGCAGCTGACCGGGGTCGAGACGCGCAATAACTGCACCGCCGGCTACAAAGCCATCTGGTCGGCCGAGGAAGGCTTCCCAGGGCGGGAGTTCTTCGCCGCACTTCATCCCCAGTTTGCCGCGGTCGTGGACTCGAAGATGTCCCGCTCGATCGCTCGTCTGGGCGAGGTCGCTGGACGCCTGAGTGAGCGAGCGGCCGGATGGACCGGCTTGCGCCCCGGCATTGCGGTCGCGGTCGCCAACGTTGACGCCCACGTGTCGGCGCCGGCAGCGACGGTCACCGAGGTAGGCACCCTCGTCGCGATCATGGGTACGAGTACGTGCCACATCGTCCTATCGGAGACGGCACCGATCATCCCGGGAGCTTGCGGTGTCGTCCGCGACGGTGTCATCCCCGGACTCTTCGGCTATGAGGCGGGCCAGTCGGCCGTCGGCGACATCTTCGCCTGGTTCGTCGAGCAATGCGTCCCACCCGTCTACTACGAGCGCGCCCGGGAGCGCGGCGTTGGCGTCCACGAGATCCTCGAGCAAGACGCGGCCGCGCTTGAGCCCGGCCAGTCCGGGCTGCTTGCTCTCGACTGGTGGAACGGCAACCGCTCGGTCCTCGTCGACACGGACCTTTCGGGACTGTTGATGGGCATGACGCTCGCCACCACGGCCCCGGAGATCTACAGGGCCCTGATCGAAGCCACCGCTTTCGGGACGCGCGCGATCATCGACGCCTTCGAGAAAGGAGGGGTCCGGATCGATCGGGTCGTGGCCTGCGGCGGCCTGCCCGAACGCAACCGCCTGCTGATGCAGATCTACGCCGACGTAACTGGTCGAACGTTCCGGATTGCGGCCTCGGCGCAGACGCCGGCTCTCGGATCGGCCATGTTCGCCGCGGTAGCCGCAGGACCAGGGGTCGGCGGCTACTCTTCGATCCAGATCGCCGCTCGGCGCATGGCGCACCTTCGCGACGAGGCCTACGAACCGTTCGAGGCGAACCGCCGGGCGTACGACCTCCTCTACGCCGAATACGTCCGCCTGCACGATCTGTTTGGGCGCGGTGGCGATCCTGCGGTGAAGACACTCAGGCGGCTTCGCAAGCAGATAGCCATGGCGCGAGTTCAATCCTAGCCAGAGAACTGGCTGCTCCTCGAGCATCGTTCCCGCGGGCTTGGCATCTCGGCTCGATACTTGATCAAAAGCTCATCGGCGGTCATTGGCGTAACCACTCTCCAACCGTCTGGCGTACGTCGCGGTGGCTGCCGAGGCAGTGGCTCACTTATGATCGTCGCGATGACTCGACCCATGCTCGGCCGCTTGACGCGCGACGCCGAGGCGCCCTTGCTGTTTGAGAGCCTCTTCGTCGCGGCGGTCGCTTCATTCCTCGGGATCCGCTGGTTCCTGGCTTCCACCGGCTACCCCCGGGTAGGGTCCAACGGGGTGCACATCGCCCACATGCTTTGGGGCGGCCTCCTCATGCTCCTTGCACTCATGCTTCTGATCGCCTTCCTCGACCGTTCCGTCCAGCATCTGGCGGCCGTGATCGCAGGACTGGGGTTCGGCACGTTCATCGACGAGATCGGGAAGTTCGTCACCTCGGACAACAACTACTTCTACCGACCCGCGATCGCCTTGATCTACTGCCTGTTCGTAGTCGCGTTTCTCGTTGCCCGGATCCTCATCGGCCAACGGCGGCTGAGCGAGACCGAGGCGCTTGCGAATGCCCTCGACCTCCTGGAGGGGACGCTGGACGGGCCGATCGAACCGGAAGATCGAACTCGGATCGAGCGACTCCTCGAACTCGCCAATCCGAAGGCACCGCTCGTCGTGTTTGCGAAGCACTACCTCGCGGAGCTCCCTCAGGCGGCAGCGCGCCCGAGCCGTGTCGCGACCGTCCGTCGGCGACTCGTCGCCGGCTATGAGGTGGTTATGGCGAACCCGTGGGCGGAACGGGTCCTGGGCGTCGGAGTTGTCGCCTACGCCGCGGCGGCGGTCCTGGGCGTCACCCTCGTCGCCATCGAGACTCCCGTCGGTGGGGTGGCCGAGACTTCGGCCGTTGCGACGATCGCGCAGGTCGCCTCGACGATCGCTGGCGCGGCACTCGTCGGCCGAGGCGTCCTGAGCCTCCGCAGCTCCAGGGCGGCCGCCTATCACTGGTTCATGCGCGGCCTCCTGGTGTGGATCCTCGTCACGCAGGTGTTCGTCTTCTATAGCTCCCAGCTCGCCGGCCTCGGCGGGCTCGTCGTGGACCTTGTCGCCTACGGCAGCCTGCGGTTCGCCATTACCCGCGAGATCGTCGCCGGACGAGGCCCAAGCGAAGCCGCCTCTCGCCAGGCGTGACAGCCGCTGGCTGATCGGCACAAAGCGACGGTCCGGCGAATGCTACCGGGCAGCAGCGCGACTGCAGGCTGAGCTGGCTCGACGGCCGCTGCGGATGCCTCGTGCGATACTGGACGGCGAGGCCGGCAGGTCCCAGCGCGAGCAACTGGAGTCAGACGATGATCAGATACGGTGTCGGGTTCGGGCCAGCAGGACTCGCATGGAGCCTCGTCGGGCTACTCCTTGTCGTCGCGCTGGTGGTTCTGATCGTTTGGGCCCTCTCGCGTTCGACGCATCGCGTTTCGTCCTCGGGCCCAGATCGCGTGGATGCTCTTGAGATCCTGCGGCTGCGTTTCGCACGCGGGGAGATCACTGAGGCTGAATTCGCGCAGGCGAAGAAGGTTCTGGGGTACGAGCGCTGAAGGGTAGCGCACCCCGCCTCGCGGCAATGGACGCGAGCACGGGCCGGTCGCGGGCAGCATCGCCATGCGCCGAGAGTGAAAGGTGAGTTCGAACCAGCCCTTCCGAGACTCGCCTCGGCGCGGTCGGCGACGGGTGCATCCGGAGGCCGAATCTGAAGAGCCGATCCTTGCCGAGCTCTTCAGCGTCGAGCGGCTGGAGCAGCATGCGCGGACTCTCGCCGCCGCCCAGGTGGTCACCAACACGCCGCGTCGGGGACACGCCGTCGGACCTCGTATCGCCGAGAACGGCCGCGTCCTGCTGGAGTCGTATCGCGTCCTGGCCAGTGCGATCAAGGACGAACGGTCGATCACGCCGGCCGCGGAATGGCTGGTCGACAACTTTCACGTCGTCGACGAGCAGCTCCGCGAGATCCGCGACGACCTGCCCCCGGACTACTACCGCGAGCTCCCCAAGCTGGCCCAAGGCCATCTCGCGGGCTACCCGCGGGTTATGGGTCTCGCCTGGGCCTACATCGCGCACACGGATAGCCGCTTCGAACCGGAGAGCCTGCGGCGCATGGTACGGGCCTACCAGGGCGTCGAGCCGCTGACCATCGGCGAGCTGTGGGCGATCGCGATCAGCCTCCGGATCCTCCTCGTCGACAACCTCCGCCGCATCGCGGAGGAGATTGTGCTCAGCCGGGCAGCGAGGCAGAAGGCGGACGACCTCGCCGACGGCCTTCTCGGCCTCGGCCCAGACAGCCCGGAGGTCGCGGCGGCCGCCCTGCGTCGGCTCTCGCCCGAGACGCTGCCGACGGCGGCTCGCGTCCAGCTCTTCCAGCGCCTGCGCGATCAGGACCCTGCGGTCACCCCCGTCCTCCGCTGGCAGGAGGGGCTTCTCGCTGCCCAGGGGACCAACGCCGAGGAGATGGTCCGCATCGAGCACCAGCGCCAGGCGACGGTGAACGTGACGGTCCGAAACGTGATCACGAGCATGCGCCTCATCTCGTGGTTCGACTGGGCCCAGTTCGTCGAAAGCGTCAGCCTGGTCGATGAGGTCCTTCGCGCGCGAAGTTCCTTCGGGGACATGGACTTCGCGACTCGAGATCGCTACCGGCACGCCGTAGAAGAGCTGGCGCGAGGTTCGGGCCTGACCGAGGTCGAGGTCGCCCGGAAGGCCGCGGCGATGGCCGGTGCCGCGCCGTCGGCTGACGACGTCGAACCGTCCGTGGTCGGTCGGCGCCGAGATCCCGGCTACTACTTGATCTCCGACGGCCGATTTGCGTTCGAGCGCGCTCTGCACGTCCGGGCGCCGTTGGCGGGCCGGCTGCGGCGAGCCTACGTCCGGACCGCCGCGAGTGGTTACCTCGGGACGCTCGCGCTGGTCGCGGCGCTCATCCTCAGCGTACCAATCCTACTGTCGTGGCAAGGAGGCGCCCCGGGTCCCGGCATCCTCGTCGTCGCGATACTCGCGCTCGCCCCGGCCTCCGACCTCGCGATCGCCCTCGTCAACCGGGCGGTCGCCAAAGTGCTGGGCCCTAGACCGCTGCCCCGGCTCGATCTCGCCGATGGCGTGCCGTCCCGGCTGCGGACCCTCGTCGTCGTGCCGACGCTCCTCACCAGTGTGACGGATGTAGAGGCCCAGGTCGGTGGCCTGGAAGTCCATTACCTGGGGAACCGCGAGGGCGATCTTCGGTTCGCCCTGCTGTCGGACTGGCTCGACGCCCCGACCGAGGATGTCCCCGGCGACGACGAGCTGCTCTCGGCTGCGGCGGCGGCCATCGACCGACTCAACGAGCGCCACGGCGAGGCCCCCGGGGGAGGCGCCCGGTTCCTGCTCTTCCACCGGAAGCGAAGCTGGAACGAAGCCGAGGGCTGCTGGATGGGCTGGGAGCGCAAGCGCGGCAAGCTCGACGAACTCAATGCCCTCCTGCGCGGCTCGGCGACTACCGGAATCATGACCACCGGGCGGACTGCGTCAACTCCGCCGACGGACGTGCGTTACGTGGTTACGCTCGACGCCGATACACGGCTGCCCCGCGGCGCGGTGGGGCGCCTCGTAGGAACGATCGCCCATCCGCTCAACCAGCCAACCTTCGATTCGCGGGTCGGCCGGGTGACCCAGGGCTACGGCGTGCTCCAGCCACGGATCACCTCGACGCTCCCGGCCGAGCACGACGCATCGATCTTCCAGCGGAGCTTCTCCGGAGCCGGCGGGATCGACCCGTATGCATCCGCCGTCTCCGACGTCTACCAGGACCTGTTCCGGGAGGGGAGCTTCACTGGCAAGGGGATCTACGACCTCGACGCCTTTGCCGCGGCGATGGCGGACCGTGTACCCGAGAACACGCTCCTGAGCCACGACCTGCTTGAGGGCGTCTTCGCCCGGGCCGGGCTGGTGACCGATGTCGAGCTCTTCGATGAATTCCCTTCGAACTACCTTGTCTCGGCGGCCCGCCAGCACCGCTGGGCGCGCGGCGACTGGCAGCTTATGCCGTGGATCCTTGGCCGGGCCCGCGACGCTACGGGCCGGCGGAGCGCGAGTTCCATGCCCGGCATCGCCCGCTGGAAGATGGTCGACAACCTGCGGCGGACCATGTCTGCGCCGCTCACGCTGGCCACGCTTGTCGCGGCTTGGACACTCCCTTCAGTCTCGGCCGGACTTTGGACCACATTCGTCCTGGCTTCGGTTATCGTCCCGCAGGCGTTGCCCGTCCTGGCCGGACTGCTGCCGCGTCGGCAGGGCATCTCCAAGCGCAGCCACCTGCTAGCCGTGGGTGCGGACGTCGCCACTGCCTCGGCCCACGTGGGCCTCGGCATCACGCTCCTCGCGCACCAGGCGTGGCTGATGGTCGACGCAATCGTGCGAACCACGACGCGGTTGTATGTCACGCGGAGAAATCTCCTCGAATGGACGACCGCCGCGCAGGCCAAGGCCAGCCACGGCCTAGGCCTCGTGAGCTTCTACCGGCAGATGGCGGGCGGCGTCGCGATCGCGGCAGCAACCGCGGTCCTCGTCCTCGCCGTGAAGCCGGGCGCGGGCTGGATCGCCGCGCCGTTCGTCGTCCTGTGGCTGCTCTCGCCCCTCATCGCCCGATGGGTCAGCCTGCCACCCCCCGAATCGGCCGCGGAGAAGCTCTCGCCCGCCGACGTCGGGGCACTCCGGCTGACCGCTCGCCGGACCTGGCGGTTCTTCGAGACCTTCGTGCGTCCGGAGGACCAGGGGCTGCCGCCCGACAACTTCCAGGACGATCCCGCGCCGCTCGTCGCGCATCGCACCTCGCCGACGAACATCGGGATGTACCTGCTGGCGACCGTGACGGCTCGCGACTTCGGTTGGATCGGGACGCTCGAGATGGTGGAACGCCTGGAGGCGACGCTCGCGACCATCGGTAGCCTGGAGCGCTTCCACGGGCACCTGTACAACTGGTACGACACGCGCGACCTGCACCCGCTCGAGCCGGCCTACATATCGTCGGTCGACAGCGGCAATCTCGCCGGCCACCTCCTCGCCCTGTCCAATGCCTGTCGCCAGATGATCGACCAGCCGCTTCCGGTCGTCGCCGCGCTGGCCGGGATCGGTGACGCGATCGCGTTGACCCGCCAGGCCGCCGGCGCGATCGCCGACGACAGGAGAAGCCAGACGCTCACCCGGCGGCACCTCGACGAAGCTCTCGAGCTGCCCGCGGGGGACAGCGCCGTCGTCCCCGCGACGCCCGAGCTCTGGGCGGCCCGCCTGGGCGAACTCTCCGCGTACGCCCGGACGCTGTCGGACGTTGTCGCGGCCCTCACCGCAGAGCGTGGTGAGGGTACCGACGGCGAGCTTGCGACCTGGGCCGAGGCGGCTCGGTTGACCGTGAACAGCCATGTTCGAGACCTCGCGCTGCTCCAACCTCCTGTGCAAGTGACCGCCTTCCCGACGATCGCCGAGCTGTCGGATCCGCCGGGCCTCGAAGCCGGCGACGCATCGCCGGCCGCGGCGATGCTCGCCAGACGACTCCGGGCGATCGCCGACCAGGCCCAGCGGCTCTTCCGGGAGACGGACTTCAGCTTCTTGTTCGACCCGACCCGTAAGCTCTTCTCGATCGGCTTTCGGGTCCGGGACGGCACGTTGGATCCGAGCTACTACGACCTCCTCGCCTCCGAGGCCCGCCTCGCGAGCTTTGTCGCGATCGCCAAGGGGGATGTCGCCCCGGACCACTGGTTCCGGCTCGGCCGCGCGCTGACGCCCGTCGGTCGTGGCTCCGCCCTGATCTCGTGGTCGGGGTCCATGTTCGAGTATCTGATGCCGGCCCTGGTGATGCGCGCTCCCACCCTCAGCCTGCTCGACCACACGTACCGGCTGGTCGTGGCTCGCCAGATCAGCTACGCGGCCGGGCTCGGCGTGCCCTGGGGCATCTCCGAGTCGGCATTCAACGCGCGTGCCCTCGATCAGACGTACCAGTACTCGAGCTTCGGCGTACCCGGCCTCGGCCTGAAACGGGGTCTCAGCGAGGATGTCGTCGTGGCCCCGTACGCGACCGCCCTCGGAGCGATGATCCAGCCCGAGGCCGCGGTGCGGAACTTCGCCCGGTTGAGTAATGCCGGAGCGAGCGGGCGGTACGGCTTCCGTGAGGCGCTCGACTACACGGCGCGCCGGCTCCCCGAAGGCGCGTCGGTCGCGATCGTGAACAGCTACATGGCCCATCACCAGGGGATGGCGCTGGTGGCCCTCGGCAACGTCCTTAACGACCACGCGATGGTGGAGCGATTCCATGCCGACCCGATCGTCGAGGCGACGGAGTTGCTGCTCCAGGAGCGGATGCCGCGCGACGTGCTCGTGGCCAGGCCACGTGCCGAAGAGGTGAAGAGCGCCGCCGACGTGCGCGATCTCGTGCCGCCGGTCGTTCGTCGCTTTACCTCGCCCCACGGCTCGATCCCACAGACGCACGTGCTGTCGAATGGGCGGTACGCGGTCATGGTGACGGCCGCGGGATCCGGCTACAGCCGCTGGCAAGACGTGGCGGTCACCCGCTGGCGCGAGGACGTCACTCGTGACTCGTGGGGCAGCTATCTCTTCCTGCGCGATATGCAGACCGGCGCGGTGTGGTCGGCGGGCCACCAGCCCAGCGGCAGGGAAGCGGACAGCTACGAGGTCTCCTATACCGAGGATCACGCTGAGTTCTCCCGTCGCGACGGCCCGATCGCGACGCGCTTGATCGTTGTGGTGTCGGCGGAGCACGACGCGGAGATCCGCCGCGTGTCGCTGACCAATCTCGGCTCGCACGGTCGCGAGATCGAGCTGACGTCATATGCGGAGATCGCTTTGGCGCCGCAGGCGGCCGATGCCGCTCACCCGGCCTTCCAGAACCTGTTCGTGCAGACCGAGTTCGCCCCCGATATTGGAGCCCTCCTGGCGACCCGCCGTCCACGGTCCAGCGACGAGAAGCCGATCTGGGCCGCACATGTTGCGGCGGTCGAAGGGGAGACCGGCGGGGTCCTCCAGTACGAAACGGATCGCGCCCGCTTCCTCGGCCGGGGCCGGTCGGTCCGCTCACCGGTCTCGGTCATCGACGGGCGTCCGCTCTCGAACACCGTCGGCGCCGTGCTGGATCCGATCTTCAGCCTTCGGTGCCGGGTCAGGCTCGCCCCCGGCGCGACCGCCCACGCGATCTTCTCCACGGTCGTCGCCGAGTCGCGCGAGCAGGTCTTGGACCTGGCCGATAAGTACCGTGAGTCGGCCACCTTCGAACGGGCGGCGACCCTGGCCTGGACGCAGGCCCAGGTCCAGCTCCATCACCTGGGGATCGAACCCGACGAGGCCCACCTCTTCCAGCGCCTGGCCAACGGGATCCTCTACTCCGATCCGTTGCTGCGGCCGGCGGCAAGCCTGCTGGCCCGCAACGAGCGGGGAGCGCCCGGCTTGTGGGCCCACGGCATCTCGGGCGACCTGCCCATCGTCCTGGTGCGGATCGACGAAGCCGAGGAGATCGACATCGTTCGGCAGCTGCTCCGGGCCCACGAGTACTGGCGGCTCAAGCTCATCGACGTTGACCTCGTGATCCTCAACGAGCATGGCACCACCTACGCCCAGGGCCTCCAGGATTCGCTCGAGACGCTCGTCCGCACGAGCCAGTCCACCCTGGTCCACGAGGGCCATCCGGGCCACGGCGGGGTATACATCCTGCGCGGCGACCAGCTCTCCGCCGAGGACCGCACGCTCCTCCAGACGGCCGCGCGGGCCGTCCTGCTGAGCCGCCGGGGCAGTCTTGCGGATCAGGTCATCCGCTTGGAGCGTCCCGAGAGGATCGCTCCGCCCGCCGCGCCGCCCGGTTCGAGGCAGACCAAGAGCGAGGTAGCCGCGCCGCGTCCGGAGCTGGAGTTCTTCAACGGGCTTGGTGGCTTTGCCGATGGCGGGCGTGAGTACGTCGTCATCCTCGGCCCGGGACAATCCACCCCGGCGCCCTGGTTGAATGTGATCGCCAACGCGTCGTTCGGGTTCCAGGTCTCCGAATCCGGGTCAGGCTATACGTGGTCCGGGAACAGCCGCGAGAACCAGCTCACCCCATGGTCCAACGATCCCGTCAGCGACCCGGTGAGCGAGGCGATCTACGTTCGGGATGACGACAGCGGCGAGTTGTGGGGTCCAACGGCCCAGCCCATCCGTTGCGAGGAATCCACGTACGTCGCCCGTCACGGCGCCGGCTACAGCCGGTTCGAGCACCTGCATGGCGGCATCGGGCTCAACCTCGTCCAGTTCGTCCCGCTCGACGATCCCCTGAAGATCTCGGTTTTGACCGTCGAGAACCGATCCGGCCGCTCCAGGCGCCTGTCCGTGACCGCCTATGCCGAGTGGGCTCTGGGCACCTCGCGCGGGGACAGCGCCCCCAGGATCGTCACGGCGCTGGAGCCGGAGACGCAGGCGCTCCTCGTACGCAACCCGTGGAACACCGAATTCGCCGGACGAGTCGCCTTCCTCGACCTCGGCGGGCGGCAGACAGCGTGGACGGCCGATCGGACCGAATTCCTCGGCCGCAACGGCGCCCCGGACCGGCCCGCCGGCCTGGACCGCGGATACCGGCTGCAGGGAGCTGTCGGCGCCGGGATGGATCCTTGCGCCGCCCTGCAGACCAGCTTCGTGCTCGCCAACGGAGCGCGGACCCAGGTTCTGGTGCTGCTCGGCGAGGCTGACGGGGCCACGGCGGCGGCCGACCTGATCCGGCGCGGGCGAACGGCGGACCACGAGGCGATACTGCGCGACGTGGCGAGCTACTGGGACGGTATCCAGGGCACTGTCCAGGTGCGGACACCCGACCGCTCGATGGATATCCTGCTTAACGGCTGGCTCATCTACCAGACGCTCGCGTGCCGGCTGTGGGCGAGGACGGCGTTTTAACAGGCAGGCGGCGCCTACGGGTTCCGCGACCAGCTCCAGGACGTGATCGCCCTGGTGACCCCGAAGCGCGAGCTCGCCCGAGAGCACCTCCTGAGGGCTGCGGCGCATCAGTTCGCCGAGGGGGACGTCCAGCACTGGTGGCATCCGCCTTCGGGTCGGGGCCTCCGAAGCCGCATCTCGGACGATCGCCTCTGGCTGCCTTATGCGGTCGGTCGCTACCTCGCGGTCACGGGCGACGCGGCGGTCCTCGACGAGACGGTCCCATACCTCGAGGGACCGCCCCTGCGACCGGACCAGACGGACGCCTACTTCCAGCCAGAATCCTCACCGGCGTCGGCTTCGCTGTTCGACCACTGCGTGGCGGCTCTGGACCGGAGCCTGGCGGTGGGCGCCCACGGGCTGCCGCTCATCGGGACGGGCGACTGGAACGACGGCATGAACCGGGTGGGCAACAAGGGCCGGGGCGAGAGCGTCTGGCTGGGCTGGTTCCTGCACACTGTGCTGGCCGCCTTCGCGCCTATCGCGGAGGCTCGCGGCCAGCGTTCCAGCGCAGCGCGCTGGCGGGCCCACATGAAGTCGCTCCGACGGGCGCTAGAACGCGACGGCTGGGACGGCGACTGGTACCGACGAGCCTACTTCGACGATGGCACCCCGCTCGGCTCGGCCACGAACGCCGAGTGCCGGATCGACTCGATCGCCCAGTCGTGGAGCGTCCTGTCGGGAGCCGCCGATCCTCCCCACGCGGAGCGGGCGATGGCCGCGGCGGAGGAGTATCTCGTCCGACGCGGTGACGGTCTCGTCCTGCTGTTCACCCCGCCGTTCGACCATTCCGACGTAGATCCGGGCTACATCAAGGGATATCTGCCGGGCATCCGGGAGAACGGCGGCCAGTACACCCACGGAGCCATCTGGTCGGTCCTCGCCTTCGCGGCGCTGGGCGATGGCGACAAGGCGGGTGAGCTGTTCTCCATCCTCAACCCCATCAACCATGCCAGCACCCGGGCCGGGGTCCAGCGCTACAAGGTGGAGCCGTACGTCATGGCGGCCGACGTCTACACCGAACCGCCGCACGTCGGCCGCGGCGGTTGGACCTGGTACACGGGGTCGGCGGGCTGGATGTATCAGGCTGGCGTCGAGTGGATCCTTGGATTCCGTTTGCGCGGAACGACGCTCCTTCTCGACCCCTGCATCCCCCGCGCCTGGCCGCACTACGAGATCGATTTCCGCTACCACTCCGCCACATACGAGATCGTCGTGGAGAACCCGCAGGGGGTCAGTCGCGGGGTGGCATCCTCGGAGCTCGACGGACAGGCGCTGATGGGCGGCGGCGCCGCGATCCCGCTCATCGACGACGGCGGCACGCACCGGGTCCGGGTAGTCCTCGGCTAGGCCTCGCCTGGGCCGTCGGCCGTCACACCCTGCGCTATGGCCGCATCGTTTGGGCCAACGCCTAGAATTGGCAGCGCTTCGGGGCCCTTCCAAGCGGCAGGTCGAGGCGCGTTCGCGACCTGCTTGCACCTAACGGTTGAAATCACCGAGGCCGATCAGAGGTAGCGATGCAGGTCGGGGTGCTGGTGCCGCAGGGCTGGAAACATGAGTACGACGGATGGGATCCGGCACGGGCTTGGGCCCGGACCCTGGAGCTGGCGCGGCAGGCCGAGGCCCTCGGCTTCGAGTCCGAGTGGGTGTTCGATCACTTCCATACGACGCCGGATACGACTGACGAGATCACCTTCGAGTCGTTCACCACGCTGACGGCGATCGCGGGTGCGACCTCTCGGGTGCGGCTCGGGCACATGGTCATCTGCGCCGGCTACCGCAACCCAGCGCTCGTCGCGAAGCTCGTGTCCACGCTCGACGTCGCGAGCGGCGGCCGGTTCGAGGTGGGCATCGGCGGCGGGTGGAAAGAGGATGAGTGGCTCGCCTATGGGTACGGGTTCCCCGAGACGAAAGATCGGCTGTCCGCCCTGCGCGACGCGCTCGAGGTCATCACGCGGATGCTCGAACCAGGCCGGGCCACCTTCGAGGGACGGTTTGCGAGCGTCCACGCCGCGGTGAACGTGCCGAAGGGGATCCAGCAACCGCGCCCGCCGATCATCGTGGGTGGAAACGGCCACGAGGTCACGTGGCGGTTGGCGGCACGTTTTGCGGACGAACTCAACGTCGTGTTCCTGTCGCCCGAACAGATCGCCGAGTCGCTCCCGGTGATCCGCGCCCGGTGCGAGGAGATCGGCCGCGACCCGACGACGCTTCGGCTCTCGGTCTATGCGTCGGACGACGAGATGCGCGAGCCGGGCCAGGCCCGCGTCGATCTGATCGGTCGGTACGCACAGGTCGGGTTGGCGAGACTCATGGCGTTCCCCGCCCGCTGGTCGCCTACCGAGGAGACGCACCCCCGCTTTGCCGAGGACTGCCTCGCGGCTGGGATCGAGCTCGAGCGCGCGTGAGCCGCCAGACGCGCGCCTGACGCCAGTTCCGCCGGGCGGCTTGACGGACTCTGAGCCAGGTCAGAGTATTTGGTCTGGAGTCGTCGGCGCAGACACCGTACCGGCAGAGGGAGCCGAGAGATGGCGACACGCTCTCGAACAAGTCGGTCCTTCGCCTCGCGCGTCATCGGTTCCGCATGGCTGAGCCGCGGGCCGTCCTATCGGGCGACCTGCTTCTCGCTGGTCGGTCTCCTCGCCGTCTCTGCTTTGGCCGGGTGCGGCGGGGGCTCCAAATGGCCGGTCGTCGCACCGCTCGTCAGTGGACAACCTGCCGGGCCCACTGCGACCCTCGCTCACGGACCGGCCGGGTTCAGCGCCACCGGATCGATGACCGCAGCGCGCGACGGCAGCACCGCCACCCTGCTCGCCGACGGGCGAGTCCTCATCGCCGGAGGAGTTGGCGACTCGGGACAGCTTGCCACAGCCGAGCTATATGACCCGGCCACCGGCTCCTTCAGCCCGACTGATTCGATGGCCACCGCTCGCGCTGACAATACCGCCGTGCTATTGGCCGACGGTCGCGTCCTGGTCGCCGGCGGTGAAAACGACGCATCGTTGTATCTCGCTTCGGCCGAGCTATACCAGCCGTAGCCTTCGGCTCGCCGACGACGGGCTGGCAACTGATGGTGCGCGGCGAGGGGAGGGGCGGCATCTACCACGCTCGGCTGGGGAAGCGGACACTCTGCCAGCTCAGTTACTCCCGCCCGGGAGTTGGCGGAACGAGTCTGTGCGTCCAGCAGATTACCGTCGACAGGCACAGACAAGGCGCCTGAGGCGGGGTGCACAGGCAACGACAGACCGGGTTGGCTAAGATCCGGCAATGATGAATTTCGGCCTCGTGCTCAGAAACACCGGGGCAGCCTCCGGCCCGGAGATGATCGAGGCCGGTGCGGAGACGGCCGAGCGCCTGGGCTGGCGTTCTGTATGGACCACCGACCATGTCATCGTCCCGCGGTCGTCGGTGGTGGCGACGGAGTACGGCAGGACCTTCGAAGCGATCGAGACATTGGCCTGGGTGGGCTCGCGTCATTCGCGCGTGAGGTTGGGAACGAGCGTCATTGTGGTTCCGCAGCGAAATGCAGTTCTGCTGGCCAAGGAGCTGGCCACGCTAGACGTGCTCAGTGGTGGCCGCGTGGTCGCCGGTGTCGGGCTGGGGTGGATCGAAGGCGAGTTCGCCAACCTGGGAGCCACGGATCGCTTTCACCAACGCGGGTCTTACCTCAACGAGACGATCCGCCTGTGGCGACACCTCTGGTCCGGCTCCGCAGAGCCGTTCCACGGTGAATTCCACGACCTGAGCGACTACCTCTTCGGGCCGCTGCCGGCCCAGGGCGGTGGGCTCGCGATCGTTGTCGGTGGCTTTGCGGAGGCGGCGCTGCGGCGTGCCGGGTCGCTGGCCGACGGCTACCAGGCAACGGGGATCGGACCGGAGGCGCTGGCGTCGAAGATCCCGGCCATTCGGGCTGCCGCGGAGACAGCCGGCCGACCGATGCCGCGGCTGTCGGCCCGCGTGGATGTGGCCACCAATGGCGACAATGGAGGCCGCTTCGCCTTCTCAGACAACGGGGCTTCCAATGTGACGGCCGTCCGTGCCTTCATGGACCTGGGCGTGGACGAGGTGATCGTCGCCTTCCGGCCGAACGATGCTGAGGGGCTGGTTACGTCGATCGAGCGTTTTCACCGGGACGTCGTCAGCGCATTCGCGGGCTGATTCACCCCAGAGTCGAGGTCGTGGGTGCTACGTCCACGCAGTCAGCTGCGTTCGCCTGTGCAACTGATACCGCCGGCGGTGAACTCGTACACCGGCTCGGCCCTGAGGCTTTGACCGCCCTTCACGCCTGGTGCAAGGGGTCCTCGTCTTCGGGCCGATCCATCCAGTCGAGCACGGCCACGACTCGGTTGGCCCATTCGAGGCGGGCACCCGGCCGTCCCGGAGGCGTTGCGGCCAGCACCTCGAGACACTGCAGGACGGCCAGCAGGTTGAGCTGCGCGAGTGTGCCCGCGTTCTGCTCGATGCCGGCCGCGGGAAAGAAAGCTCGACTGGCCTCTGGCCAGCGCGTGGGGTGGTGATGACGGATGATCCAGCTCGACCACGCGGCATCGAAGAGCATGTGCGCGAGACGGGCCCGCTCGAGATCGAGCAGTGCCACCACTGCACCGTCGCGGATGAGGACGTTCACCGGCGTGAGGTCCCCGTGTGCGAGGACCGACGGAACGCCCGCGAAGACCTCGGGCAGGCGTTCGATGAGGCCGTGGACTGGACGGGCTACGGTCGGATCGACGAAGGAGCCAGCCACCTTGAGCCACCGCCCCGCGGCTGCCCCAAGGCGATCCGGATCGCTCCACGTCCGGGACAGGCGAAGGCCCGCCGTCGGGACGCCGGCTATGTCGCGTGCTGCCCGGCCGATCGCAGCGCCAACCAACGCCGCACCCGCGTCATCGCCGAGCATTTCGCGCCCGGAGATTCCCGATACGAACCTGGAAACGACGTAGGGCGTCGGGCCGTGGCTGTCGCCACCGAGCACCTCGGGGATGGGCAGCCTGGGCGCGAGGCGCGCGACTTGACGCCCGAGTCGGAGGCGTCGATCCATGGCCCGCCGGTCGGTCGCGCGAGCGCTGACCGACCACTGAACGACGAACCCGGCCTTCGAGGTCGCCGTCTCGACGAGGACGCTCCGCGTCGAGACGGCCCATCGGTGAGTGAGGTCATCGACGATCCTGAACCTCTCGCCGAGGATCGCCGTGACGCCCGCGGCCGCCTCGGCCGGAAGGATGCTAGAAAGCACCTACGCAAGCCGATCGACGAACATCCCCGCCTCGTCGAAGGCGATCGGGCGTAGCGGCTCGACGACCTCGCAATTCCCCGCGACCAGCAGGTCAGGGAGCGCGGGCGCGCTGACGTAGAGCAACTCCAGGTGTTTCGTGTCGCGCACGCGAACGATACGGGCATCCCGTGGCTCCACTTTGAGGCAGCAGGCGAGAGCGATGTCGAGCGCCTCCCGGTCCGTGTCGACTGTGATCGGGACGCGGGCGCCCTCCGGAGTCTTGGCCGTGATGCAGTTCATGTACGTCTTTCGTCGATCGATCTTCTCGACGGCCCGGCGGAGGACGACGTCCGCAATCCCAATTCCGACCGCGTTGCCCTCGGTCTGGACGGTCAGGTCGCGGACCACGATGCGCTGGACGGCCGGCGGAACTCCGGTCGGCCCCAGGTAGTAGCGCCCCACGACGTTTGAGTCCAGGCCGAGGCCGCTGATGTCCTTGCCGATCTCGTCGAGGACCAGCACATCGATCGTCGGGACCGGGATTCGTGCCAGCGCTTCGGTCGCCATGACGAGCAGCTCCGCCTCGCGAGTGGCGATCCGGTCTGCCGGGACTGCCTCGATGTGGAGAAGCCGCGCACGGTCGTTCTCGACGAGCGCCAGCCCGAACGGGATCGGTGCGCGCGCCAGCGTGTGCGCCGCAACCGCCGGGATCAGCTCGTGGAAGACGGCGAAGCCCTGGCGGTGGAGCGTATCGGCGCCCTTCTGCTTTCCGAGGCCGATCGCGATCATCTTCATCAGCCCGCTCTCGATGGGGCCGGTGAAGTCGGTGTGAACCTTGACGCGGTTGATCGGGACGATGACGTCGGCGCCCTCGAAGGCGTTCCGGTCTACGAAAACCGGGACACCGGGCCTGACCTCGCCAAGTTCGACCGTCTCCATGCTCGAGCGGATGTCGCAGCCCATCGACTCGGGAGTAATCCCGAAGTCTGCGAGCACTTCGAGTTGACCCTCGGCGGTTGCGCCGCCGTGGCTGCCCATCGAGGGGACGATGAAGACGCTCGCCCCCGCCTCGCGGACCCGCTCGACGACCGCCCGTACCACCCCGTCGATCCGGTCGATGCCGCGGCTTCCGACGGCCAGACAGACCCGTGCCCCCGGCTGGATCGTCACCATGACCGGGTCGAGCGCGGACCGGACGGCATCGCGGACGTCGGCGATCTCAGTGGGATCGAACCTCAGCCGAACCAGAGCCCACTCTGGCAGCGTCCCTCGCGCGAACTCGGGAAAGGTCGGCCTACCCGGCGCGGCTGGAGCCGGCGGCTCTGCGGCGGGCGGCAAGACCGGCGGGTCGCTCAAACGGTCATCGCCGTATCCCGAGTCCCTGCGGCTGCTTGCGCGGTCGTTGGCGGTCATATCGTCATCGCGCTGAAGCCGCCGTCCACTCGGACGATTGCTCCGGTCACGAACCCGGACGCTCGCCCGGATGCGAGCCAGATCGCCGCGCCTATGAGCTCGTCGGCCTCGCCGAGCCGGCCGGCCGGCGTGTGCTCGACGATCGTCCGGACGCGCTCCTCCGAGAGGAGCCTTCGATTCTGCTCGGCCGGGAAGAATCCAGGCGCGATCGCGTTGACGCGAATTCGATGTGGGGCGAGCTCAAGTGCTAGGTACTGGGTCAGGTTGTTCAGCCCGGCCTTGCTGACGGAGTACGTGAGTACCTTGGAGAGGGGCGGGCCGGACGAGGCCGACGAAAGGTTGATGATCGAGCCGCCGTTGCCGTTTGCGATCATCGACCGGGCGAAGACCTGGCAGGCAAGGAAGACAGCGGTCAGGTTCGCGTCGATGATCCGATGCCATTCGTCCAGGCCAATCTCGAGGAACGGCGTCGAACTGTTGACGCCCGGGGCGTTGACGAGGACGTTCACCTGCCCGAGGCGCTCCTCGGCGGTGTGTCGGGCGGTCTCGAGGGAGTCGGGGTCCGTCGCGTCGACCTCGACGAACGCAGCTTGGATCCCCTCGGCCTCCAGGGCTGCCACGCGAGCCCGGCCGCGTTCGGTCGAGCGACCCATGACGGCGATCGCGGCGCCTCCTCGGCCGAGGCCGTGGCAGATCGTACCGCCGAGGACGCCCGTGCCGCCGATGACTGCGGCGACGCTGCCGGTCAGATCGAAGAGGTCCATGGTGCGCTCCTAGTCGCGTTGCCGGCCCGCGCTGCCGTCGAGCCGGTAGGCGCGCTTGGCGAGTCCGTAGGCCATCTCATTCGCCATGATGCGAGCCTCTGACTCGCCAACGATCCCGCGGACGACCAAGCCGGCAAGCCAGTTGGAACTTGCGCGACGCCAGACGTCGTGGCGGACGGGAATCGAGCAGAAGGCGCGCGTGTCGTCGTTGAACCCGACCGTGTTGTACAGCCCGGCCGTCTCGATGACCTGATCGAAGTAGCGGGCCATCCCATTCAGGCTGTCGTAGAACCACCATGGTGGCCCGACCCGGACGGCAGGGTAGTGGCCCGCGAGCGGGGCAAGCTCGCGCGCGTAGGCGGTTTCGTCGAGCGTGAACAGGACGAGAGTCAGGCGCGGATCGTTGCCGAAACGGTCCAGCAGGGGCTTCAGGTTTCGGGTGAACTCCGCGGCGACGGGGATATCCGCGCCGATATCGGTTCCAAACCGCTCGAACAGGGCACGGTTGTGGTTGCGGAACGAGCCGACGTGCAGCTGCATGACCAGCCCGTCTTCGACGCTCATCCGCGCCAGCTCGATCAACATGTGACCGCCGAAGCGCCGCGCGTCGTCGCGCGTGGCGTCGCCGCGAAGGGCCCGGGCGAGGATGGCGTCCGCCTCCGCGCTGCTCAAGGGCTCCGTATACGCCGACTCGACGCCATGGTCTGTCGCGACCGCGCCCATCGCGCGGAAGAATGAGCGTCGCTCCTCGAGGGCCTCGACGAGTGCGGAGGTGCCGTTGATCTCGCGGCCGACCGCGGCCGAGAGGGAGTTCAGGCGGTCTCGCCAGCCTGGTGCGAGGAGGTTGGTCAGGCCATCGGGCCGGAACGTGGGGCGCACGTCGCCGGTCCAGCCGGACGCACGGATGGCGCGGTGGCCGGCGAGCGGGTCGGCTGCGTCATCGGTCGTGCACAGGGTTTCGATGCCGAAGCGTTCGAAGAGGGCGCGGGGCCGGAACTCCGGGCGGCCGATCTTCCCCGACAGCTCGTCGTACACGGCTCCCGCGTTCTCGCTCGAGAGCGGCTCATCGATCCGGAACACGCCGCGCAGCACGTCGGCCAGCCACAGGCCGGAGGGTGTCGCCCTGAAGAGGAAGAGGTTGTCGGCGAAGAACTGCCAGGCGCGACGGTGGTCGGTTTCGGTCGCGTCGCCAGCCGGGCCCCCCTCTCGGACCGGAACCCCGAGCGCCTCGAGCGGGATCCCTTGCGAATAGAGCATCCGCAGGACGTAGTGGTCTGGGAGGACGAACAGTTCCGTGGGCGTCCCGAAGGTCGCGTTCGGGTCGGCAAGGAGTTGCGGGTCGACGTGGCAGTGCGGGCTGACGATCGGCAGGCCGGCGACGCCGTCGTAGATTTCGCGGGCGAGCCTTCGCTGGGCCTGATCCGGCGCGAAGTAGCGGTCGGCTGCCGAGGTAGGTTCGAGCTTCATGGGCGCCCTTCGCACACGACTTCATTCGTAGTCTACGCTCGGGCCTGCTGGAGCTGGCACGCCGAGGCGTCGACCGGGTATCGACTCCACAGAACCCACGGCAGCCCACTGCGTCCATCAGACCCAGGGCGCTTCATGAATCTCGACTTCATGAATCTCGGCTTGACGGACTCTGAGCCAGGTCAGAGTATTTGGTCTGGAGTCGTCGGCGCTGACACCGTACCGGCAGAGGGAGCCGAGAGATGGCGACACGTTGTCGAACAACTAGATCCTTCGGCTGGCACGTAATCGGTTCCGCATGGCGGCGCCGCGGACCGTCCTATCGGGCGACCTGCCTCTCGCTGGCCGGTCTCCTCGCCGTCTCTGCTTTGGCCGGGTGCGGCGGGGGCTCCAAATGGCCGGTCGTCGCACCCCTCGTCAGTGGACAACCTGCAGCGCCCACGACCACCACGCAACCCGGCGGGACCGCTGCGGGGCCAATCGCCACGACGCAACCGGGCGAGCCCCCCACCGCGCCCGCGACCACCACGCAACCGGGCGAGACCGCCGCCGCTCCCGCCGCGACCCTCGCTCACGGACCAACCGGGTTCAGCGCCACCGGATCGATGGCAGACGCTCGCTTCGCCCACACCGCGACGCTTCTCGCCGACGGGCGCGTCCTCATCGCCGGAGGCCTCAGCGCTGACTTCAGGGTGTTCGCCTCGGCCGAGCTGTACGACCCCACGACCGGCTCGTTCAGCGCCACCGGATCGATGACGCAGGCTTGCGCCTACGCTACCGCGACCCTGCTGTCGGACGGCCGCGTGCTGATCGTCGGTGGGCTGGACGACAAAGGGGATAGCCTCGCCTCGGCCGAGCTGTACGACCCCGCGACCGGGAAGTTCAGCCCGACCGGCTCGATGACGACCGCTCGCAGTTGGGACACGGCCACGCTCCTGCCCGACGGCCGTGTCCTGATCGCCGGAGGCCAGGCAAACGGTGATGCCGTGCTTGCCTCGGCGGAGCTGTACGACCCGGCGTCCGGCAAGTTCAGCCCGACCGGCTCGATGACGGCCGCTCTCAGTTCACACACCGCGACGCTTCTTCCCGACGGGCGCGTCCTGATCGCCGGAGGCGTTAGCACCGACCTTGAGGCGCTCGCCTCGGCCGAGCTGTACGACCCCGCGACGGGGAAGTTCAGCCCGACCGGCTCGATGACGACGGCTCGCTACTCGCAGTCTGCCACTCCGCTCTCCGACGGCCGCGTGTTCATCGCGGGCGGCAAGG
>Ga0182010_10000420_pt1 | contig 24473 bp, 25 predicted proteins | sample 611E1MmetaG_FD_120488 | JGI IMG/M metagenome (GOLD analysis project Ga0182010, IMG submission 120488) | Permafrost microbial communities from Stordalen Mire, Sweden - 611E1M metaG | ecosystem: Environmental > Terrestrial > Soil > Wetlands > Permafrost | place: Sweden: Stordalen | collected... | reverse complement strand
GAGCGGAGGAGATATTATCTTCAACCCAAGCAGTAACAATTCTGGACACACAAAAGGCACTAGTCAGAAGCAGGCACACCAAAAGCAGCTTCGGTAATCGAGTCTGCCGCAAATAGTATTTCCATGGATACAAATCCAATTAACACTTCCCACTTGGCTCACTAAACTTTAAAATGAACTATCTTAAGAATAGTATCCATAAAAACATGTAACTCGAAGATAGTAGCTTTGTTCAAATGGCATGGAAGACATGGTTCTGAGTCATCGATACAAATAGCGACTGCACCTCCTACACACAGTTTGCCGTTTGCTACAAAATTATTACCCGAATCCGTTTGTATGCCCCGCGTCTTGGCGCGTGTGAATCTTGCGTCGTTGGGGTCGAGGGCGTCGGAGCTCGAAGAGCGGAGAACCGTGGTCAAGCACGGGGTTTAATGCCCCATGCGCGAAACCGAGGAAGGCGCAGAGCGTAGCGATGTGCCGACCGAGCTTACTTCTTAGATAATCAGTTAGGCGCTGGTCAAAAGATTCCCAATATCCTGTGCATCGTCCAAGCCTTTGGCATATATAACTGCTACAATATGAGAGTGCAAAATATGCCGGATTTAAGCGCCCTGAAGGAAACTAAAGATTTGTCTAGTCGCACTCAACGTGATCGCGAGCCACCAGAATGCGAGCCACCAGAACGCGACTGCGACGGAATAGATGGCATCGAGTGGGAAGCAGGGGCTGATCTGTAAGCTCGCGCAGATGTGTGGCCACCTCCACTGGTTGGACGATGGTCGCCGCCGCGATACGGCCCCACATGGTAGCCAGAGTCCCAGCCACCGTAGACGACACCGGCGGGTTCATAGTAACCCGGTCCAATAAACCCGTCGTCGTAGTATCCGCCACCATTTACCCCAATGCAGCCGGGCAACAGGACCGTCGTTGTACAGGCCAAGAAGGCAAGCGCTAATCCCCGTAAGAGTGAGATATTCATTTTGACACCTCTTTACTGTCAGTGTCCGTCCATTCAAGCAATCCGAAGGGTGCCCCCAAAGGGTCGGCGATAATCGTGACCTTGCCGCCGTGACGATCAATCCGCGGCTCAACCAGCACGTGGCCACCGAGTGCCACGGCTTTTTCTGTCATCTTGACCGCATCTTCGACGCGTATGTAGTTGAGCCAGTGGGAATGAGCTTTGGGCCCCTTCGCAGTCAGCGTATTCACGCTCGCTCGAGCATAGTCGTCGCTTGCAAGCAATAGATGTTTGGCGCCCTCACTCGCCGGTAACTCGAAGACGTCATAGTCGAATAGCTTCTGGTAGAAAGCAGCAGCGGTGTCCGGATCGCTCGTGATTAATGAGCTCCAAATCCATTCTCCGGGTGCTGCCAGGACATCAGACGGATCACCGCTACTAGAAGCGAGGACTGCAAAAACGGCTCCCTGCGGATCCGAGAAGACTGCTTCCCGGCCGCGGTCAGGGATGCTATGAGGTTCGAACAGCATCTTAGCGACATTTTGCAAAGCAACCTTTTTGACTGCATCGACATCGCGCACGGCGAAGAAGCTCAGCCAAGCTGGCTGTCGCTGCTCGTTCGCCGGGAATTTCTTGTGAATCAGTCCTGCGACAGGACGACCGTCGAGAAATGCCTCGGCGTACTCTGTCCCACCGGACTGAATATCGCGAAATGTCCAGCCAAACAGTCCCGCATAGAACTGTTTTGCCGCAGCGAGGTCCGGCGTTACCAATTCAACAAGTATAATTTTGCCAACGTGATGTTCTTGGCTAGCCGGCTCAGCAATCGCTGGCAGCTGGATTGGTGCAGCCATGACCGACACCGCACACGCAACGCCGAGAAATACTGCGAGCAATCCTTGCCTGAGAAAGTATTTGACTCGATCAGTCTGCATCCTTTGCGGACTAATTTGATTTGGTCTTATTAAGTCAATCAGGTTCGATCTGTGTTGCCGATGCATCATGGTCTCCATATTGCGCTCCGTAATATCATCCATTAATAGAATCTGTATTTATTTATACAATAAAAAAAGGCGTTGTCAAGTTTTTGGTGGAACTTTGCATCTTATGAGCGGATGGTATTATGGGTATCTGACAAAGGATGTTTCTCAACTGGGCGAGATGGAGCAAAACAATGACGGTCCACAACCAGGATGTGAAATAGGCATAATTGGATTGAACCTCATAGGGCTCAATCTCCCGCTAAACATTGCCTGCCAAGGCTTCCCGGTAGCGGGTGGTGTAACAAGTAACGGGAGATAGTCACTATGCTAACAGTTATAAGAACATCTGTAGCGGAGAGCTCGATATCACCTCCGCGCCCGTCCCCAACACACCGCGGTGCTCCATGTTACCCCCTGGACAGGACTCACACACGACGAGGTGGCCACTCGGCACGCAACAATCGGCAGGTAAAATTGACATCCCTCAGGCTTGATGTTACGTTTACTTAAAAAACAGCAACTAATAGTGCTGAAGTGTCGTTTTCCTGACTTGTCATACGAAATATAATAAATAGATTATGGACAAAAGGAAATTGCCGTCTTTGTTGCACAACTGGAGAAGCGTCGTCGGATTTGTCCTGGCGCTTGTTACGTCCCTCATTATTCTGTTCCTGCTCGGAATAAATTTCATAGTCGGAATAGAGAGCCCCTGACTTTTAGCTGATGCAATTTCTTTAAACATACATCCCAATGTTGAGAAGCAGCTTGAGGAGTTCATGTCGAAATGCATAATTGACGGTCAAATTTAGCTTAAGTGCGATTGTGGTTGTCCTGCCAATTAACTTGATTTACTAAGCTTATTTACGTAAAGTTCTGATATGTAACATCGTCTGTGATACTATTTGTACGCTATATTGCTGCTAAACACCCATTGTCATCAGTCAAATCTGTTTGACCAAATGCTCATTTGACAGCCCTTCCACAATCCAGCAATGAACCGATATTAACAAACTAAATCCTAGTTTTAGTAAATAGCAAGACGAACTTCTCGAATATATCTTTATGGAAGTGGTGAAGCATTTGAGTACTCATTATTTTCACAGCATCAATAGAAGATAGCCTAGCTTTATAAGAACGATCGGATGTCAAAGAGTCGTAAACATCCACGATAGAACACATACGGCCATAAATATGAATCTGATCGCTTTTACGTCCTCTTGGATATCCTGTGCCATCTTCTCGTTCGTGGTGTTGCAAGGCGATAATGGCACATTCCTCCGATAACTGGTCGCTTTCTTTAAGTATTTTATAACTCTGGTAAGGATGAGTTTTCATCTGTTTCATCTCTTCTTCAGTGAGTTTGCTAGTCTTGTTGATTATTCCCGGATCAACACGAACTTTGCCGAGGTCATGGAGAAAAAAACCTGCCCCTACTTCGTGCATGTTATGAGCATCGCTTTCTCTCAACAGCTCTTTAGAAAGCAATAACCCGAGAATACCGACATTAACGGAATGAGTATAAGTGTAATAGTCATGGGCTGTTATCCTGAGCAGATAATTTGCAGTGTCATCCTGAGAAAAAACCATGTCTACAATATCGGCAATGCCTTTTTTGGCTTCACCAATATTTTCAGCCTTTGGATCATCCAGCAGTCTAGCCATAAGCCGAACCGAAGCTTTATATACCACAGTCGCTTTTTTCTCTGGCGATAGTTTTTTGTCACGGATTGCTTCACGCAGCTCTGCAGGGACCAGTTTGTCGGGTTCCCACTTCCGTGAAATATCTTTTTGGTCGTCGTCACGATTGTATTTCTCATGCTCAACCACGCTGAAGCCCTTGGAATCATCAATTTTGACCTCCGCAAAGCCGCTATCGATGATCTTCTGTATTTGATCTTTCGAGTTTATGTCAAACTGACCCATGGCAAAGGGATGATTTATCCATGATGCAGGTATGATGACATGCATTCCGACCTTGAGATCTTTTGTCCTGATGGTTCTGATCATATTAATTAGTGCAAGTACTCACTATTAGACAAGTTTTAGGATAGAGAGTGCTTGTATCAATCTAGCCTTGTCGTACGGTTTGATTAAATAATAGTCACATTGGTTTTCAGTGGCCCTCATAACGTTAGCCTTATCGGCGAGTGACGTGGTCATGATAATTTTTACACGGTCCGGACCTGCTACGACGTACTCGTCCTCTATCAGCCGAATTTCTTTCAGCGCTTCCTGCCCGTCCATTTCTGGCATCAAGACGTCCAAACAGATCAGTTGGTAGGGATTACCTGCCTTCATAGCTAGGCGGACTGCCTCAACCGCCTCTTTGCCGTTAACCGCTATATGTGGCAGTCCATAGCTTTTCAGGAGTTCCTGTAGAAATAGGCGGCTCGTGAAATTGTCTTCAGCAATTAATATGTTCATTTTATCCACCTTATCTAGTTTTTACAGTGCTTTTGCTATCTCTTGCTTCAGCAGGCAAAACTGTGCTTGCAGCTCGGTCATGCTGGCTTTGATAGTGTCCAGGTTGCCGGCAGCTCCATCCATTTCCATCTTGTAAGCCACTGCGCGCAGGACTTCGGCGCTCACATTAGCTGCTGCCCCTTTGATGGAGTGTGCTTTGTATCTCGCCCCGGTGGTATCGCCAGCTTCCAGATACTCCTTCAACGCAGAAAATTCCTCTGGGAAGTCCTCTAAAAAACCTTTGACCAGCACTCGCGCCATGTCTTCATCGTCCATAAGCCGGGCCATCAAGCCAGCTCGGTCAAACACAGGGACCTCCTGTATCCGATCAGAATCAGTAATAGTTTCCTCTCGTAACCCCGACGTTCGATTTGTCATTATTCCCTCTGGATCCCTGATTAGCCATTTGTCCAGTGCCTCGGCCATCGCCCGTGGAGAAACCGGCTTAGTAACGTATTCATTCATGCCTGCCTGCAGACAGCGTTCTCGGTCTCCCGACATGGCTGAGGCCGTCATGGCGACAATGGGGATCTGGTGATTGAGGACCGTCGATTGGAGATCGCGGATTTGGCGCGTCGCCTCCAGTCCATCCATTATAGGCATATGCACATCCATCAGTACAAGATCGTAAGGTATTGTCTCAAGGGCGTGAAGCGCTTCGGCACCATTGGCGACAGCGTCCGCGAGTAGTCCCTGTTTCTTCAAAATTCCTAGAGCAACCTGCTGGTTAGTTATGTTGTCCTCGGCCAGCAGTACACGCGCGTTACAATCAGCGAATAAGTTCAATGTTTCATCATCAGTATAGCGCTTTACGCTGGGTTGTTGTGTAATTTCCGCACCATGCCAGTCTATCTTTGCATTCCTGGATTGTGTGCCAAATCGCGCGGTGAACCAGAACTCTGACCCTTTACCCTCTGCACTTATTACCCCGGTCTCGCCGCCCATCAATTCGGCTAGTTGTTTGGATATGGCCAGACCCAGACCCGTGCCGCCATATTGTCGCGTAATCGAGGCATCAACTTGACTGAACTTGTTGAAAAGCAGTCCGATCTTGTCTGCCGGGATGCCTATGCCCGTATCGCATACAGAAATATGCAAGAGAACGTCATTCTCATTCCTGTCGGCAATTGAGATGCGAATTGTAACCTCTCCAATAGATGTGAACTTGATTGCATTACCTGTCAAATTAGTAAGAATTTGCCGCAGACGACCTGGATCGCCCCGTAGGTTAGTAGGAACAGAAGGATCTATGATGTGGCGTAAAAATAACCTTTTTTCATGAGCCAGTACAGCCATTGTGGCTGCAAAGTCGTCAAGCAGGTTCGGCAGATCGAAGTCCATCTCTTCTAGATCCAGCTTGTTTGCCTCGATCTTGGAGAAATCAAGTATGTCATTTATCAGACCGAGTAGGGACTCGCCACTAGAACGCACACTTTCGGCATAGCGCCTCTGTTCAGCGTTTAGCTCTGTGCTCAACAGCAATCCCGTCATACCTATGACCCCATTTATAGGGGTGCGGATCTCATGGCTCATGATACTCATGAATTCGCTCTTGGCAGCATTGGCCGTCTCGGCCTTTACGGTCATTTCGTTTGCCCGAATCATGGTCTCTTCGAGTTGGCGGTTTGTTTCCAATAGGGCAGACTCCGCTTTCTTGCGGTCAGAAACATCTACGAAACATTCAAGCAATTTCTCTTGCCCATTCAGCTTAATCCGCTTCACCGTTTTCAAAATAGAAAGAAGGCTGCCATCCGCTCGCAACATCGTTCGGTCCGAATTGTCCACATCCTGCTTTAAGTCACACACAGGGCAGGCCCCCTCGCTTGCAGGACACAAGAATGAATGGCAACGCCGTCCCAACAGATGATCTCCTGGAGCTCCAAATAAGGCGGCCGCATAATCATTCACCCGCTCTATAACACGGGTTGATGGGTCAACTATTACCACTCCCACAGACATATTGTCGAGCAACAGACGTTGCAATGCCTCACTCTCTCGCAGTTCGTGAGTTCGCTCGTCAACTAAATGCAAGAGCTTCTCACGCCGACGGAACGTCAAATTAATCACTGCGGAGAGTGCTAAAGTAAGTACCAATCCCGTCAAGATGGACAGCCACCCCGCTCGCACTGAATGCATGCGCATGAATTCTTGCCCCGCATGGGCAGTTGCGGCGAAGGTTTTGCCGAAGGCTAGTACTGGACGCATTGCGGAAAGTCCTGATGTGGGAGAACTGTCTGCATCCCAAGTCTCCGCAATCGGCTCGGAGGGTTCATTGCTGTTAAGTAGAGAAAGTTCCATAAGTGCCGACTTGTCCGATCCCTCGCTTTTTAACAGTGTCCCCATCTGAAGAACAGCCAGAGCAAAGCCGCGTAGTCGCCTAGAACCATCGTTACTGAATACAGGCCGGAAAATCAGTATCCCTTTCTGAGTGCCTGTTTCCTGCACTAAAACAACGGGGTTAGTGCCGGTTGTTTGACCAGTTCGCGCAGCTTCTTCTAACGCCGCGCGGCGTAAAGGCTCCGATCCCAGGTCATAGCCCAAGGCACGCGCATTGCCATCCAAAGGAGCCACTCGAAAGACCGGATAGTACATTGCACGCCCAGAGACTGGAACCCGTTTCCCTTGGCCATCTTTATTCCAGATCTCAAATCCCGCCAAACCTGCGTTGTGGGCTGCAAGTTCAAAACTGGCTTTGTCATATGATGGGACTACAGGAATCCATTCCCAGGCCGAGACCGATGGATTATTCGTCAGATATGTTGCGAACTGCTGAAAATCCTCAGATGTAATCCGTTTTTGGGCAGAACATAACTGCGCTAAACTTTCCAGTTGGACATCTCGAATGTTTTGTATTGTTCTAGCAATTGTTGCCGTCTGATTTTCAGCCAGTTGTAGAAAAGCTTCTCTGCGATCGTGGACCTCTCGTTTATGAGCAGTCCAAGCGACAAAAAGAGTCAGGACTAGCCCAACTGTAACCACTAAACATAGTTCAAGACGGCGCATCAAGAATGATGGTTTGCATTTCAAGCTAGATCGCCGAGATAGTAACACCATGCCTACAAAGAGAATTGCGGTAAGCGCCACCGTAAACAAAATGGACGGCCAAGCTGCACGGGCAATTGTCCAGTTCCAATCACTAGCATCAATGTCCATGCCGAGTACTGCAAGAATCTCTCCGTCTCCCTTGTACGCTCCAGAACAGATGATAAGATCGTCTATTCCATCGACATAGGTGGTTTTATGATCATGTTGCCCATTGACAGGGTTTTCATATTCGAATTCCACCCACCCACTGCCTTTGGATAGCGCGACTTGCTGGATCTCCCGGCGGAAATACTTGCCTCCAGCCCAATCTTTCTTGTCTATCCAATTCTGCCCAACGAGTTCGGGTCTGGCAGGATGGGCCAGCCAGGTCATATTTCGGTCGTAGGCAAAAGCATAGAGGTCGTTTTTACGAAATTCCCCTTCTGGCTTGTTCATTTCCTTCAGTAGGCGATCCCGCCCGTTCTTACGGTAAAAATCAACTGCCTTGCGCACCATAGCTTGGGCGTCGTCCTTAGTGGCCAAGCCGTACATTGCCGTTTTTGGATCGAGGATGGGGACTAGTGCCGTAACCCATCTGCCCCAGCGGTCCGATACAGGACCGTCGACAGCCTCACTCCTTGAGGCAAAAACACGATGGATAGCTTTAGATGCCTCACCAAAAACCTGACCGGGAGGAGAATAGTCCTTAGAGTCGGGAGACTCGCTGTCCACGAAAAAAAATACAGTGCTGCCATTGTTGCGGCCCATGAGATAGATAAAGCGGATTTGCGGCTTAGCCGAACGAACGGCAGCGAGCTGTTCTTTGAGTCTCAGGTAAATATGAGAATTGATATCTTTGTCCGTTCCAGAAAGAGATCGAATGCGCTGAATGTTTACAGCCTGAGCCACCTGGCGCGCCTGCTGAAGCAGGTCGGCACGCATTTCATGGTCAGTATTGACAGCCGACAACCAGGTAAGCAGCGCACCTATGGTAAGAATGGCTAGTAGCAATGCTGCTGGCCATAGATTCTTTGTTTTGAGCCGTTCGGGTGCTTGGTTATCTTTCATCGGTCACATGCTTCATGAAATGGGTGTTCCGCTAATTATCCATCACCCAGTTCGTCATCCTGCCGGCGTGGGCATTATAACGCATAGTAGTGCCTTTCGATCTGTAATATTGGATTAGGCGTTTCTATTATTATCGGTAAAAGTCATACTTTCTTAACGAGAGGAGCAATGCTTAAGGAACAGCTCCAACTTTTCAAGCTCGTATCTCGACGCTAACCACCTCAAAGTTTACGCCTCCAAAGATTTACAAGCCCAAGTTAGAACCAGGCAAATCCGAAGTCCGCATCTCTTCGTTACGTATGCCGACAAACAAAAGAAGAATTCTACATCATTGGCTGATATCGTTTGATTTTATTAAGGAGAGTTTTGTAATCAATGTCAAGTTCCTGGGATGCCTTCATCTTGTTGCCACCCGCTCTTAACAAAGCCCTCTTGATTGCATACCGCTCAATATCAGCAAGCGTTAGAGGTTCCTCAGGGCTCGGTGCGAGTACATGTTTAACATCGTTTTTTATGTCCGGAAGATGAGAAGGGGAGATTATGTCTCCGTCACACACCGCCAGAGCATGGCGCATTACGTTCTTAAGTTCACGAATATTGCCTGGCCAAGAGTATCCCCGTAGGAGAGCCATAGCTTCAGGAGAAATTGTGGGAGAATGCATCTGCATTTCATCGGCAGCCTGCTCAACAACCTTTTGAGCGATTAAAGGTATGTCCTCAAAACGATCGCGCAATGCTGGGACGGTAATTGATGACTCATGGATTCTATAGAACAAATCTTCTCTAAATTTATTCTGTTCGACCAGTGAAGGCAAGTTAGCATTAGTTGCGCTAATAAGTCGGAAATCTGCCGGTATTGATATCATCATCCATCTGGTACTGCGCACACACATCGCAGATTTTGCTTTTGGCAGAAGCAAGCTTCGCCTTGGCAGCCTTTGGGCTTTTATCATCTACGTTCGGATACTTAGGCGTGCCGTTCACAGTTGCGTAGACTTCCTTCAGGTTTTTTGACCTTCCTTGGCAGCCTGCCAGTCTTTGGCGACCTCGGGTTTTATTGCGGCCTCTTCTTTAATCTTCTGCGCCATTTTGTGGCGGTCACCACAGAAAGCGGATTTTTAAGTACGTTAAGAGGCGTGGCAGTTAGAACATGCGTCAGAGTCTTAGCGTACGATTTTTAACAAAGCGTGAGCTGACCCCTATTACTCCTTTCAGTGCTGCTTTGATCGAGCAGAGCTGATTTTATTGAGTTCGTCGTCAAAAGAAAAGAGGCACATTTCTGCGGTTGCCGCTTTCATGCACAGGACACAATCGACAATATCGATGTTGCGCTCTGAAAAAAGAGCGAGTGCTTGAATAAGTTCCTTCCGATCGTGGTTTGCGATTCCCTTGTAGTGCAGAATATCAATTAAGCTCGCCGCCGCCTCGTTTCTTGGCACCTTGTATATTTTCGTAAGGACATAGATACACTCTGCGATCACGCTTTCAATAATTACGGCCTTGACGCTCCCGGTTTTGACCTTGTCAAAGAAATCCCTCGCCTGCAGGTAAAGCGGCTCATCATCTCTGACGAGATACCTAATAATCGTATTCGTATCAGGAAGGCTTTTCCCCGGCTTTTTCATGCGTCGCCACCTCCCATGCCTTTTCTTTGATCTGCTTCATAGAAGTCCCGGGGGTTACGTTCTTGGCATATCTGTTAAGAGATCCGGCAACGTCTTTCACTGCTTTAACCGTGACTACGTCATCCACAACATCAAAATAGATCGTGTTGGCATTGAGCTTCTCCCGGATATTCTTTGGAATAGTGATTTGCCCTTTCTTGGTAATTCTTATCGCACCTGTCGTCATATTAATAATCACCTTACCTTTCTTTATATCATCAAGTTAATAACATTGTAATGCAAATAATATATTACGTCAAATATGTGATAATAGATTACAACATGATATTACCTTACAGCAACTGGAAAAACAACGTGGATGTACACTAGGCATCCCTCTAGGCCGTCAGATTGAAGTGTACTCCAGCCTGATGTCAGCCGTTGGCGCGAATTACGTCAGATTAGAGTCGATAGCGGCATTGTCTGATGCCATCGACGCGACATCTCAGGCTTTAACCTGACAGATTTGCACTACCGCGCCCATTATCTCAGCCTTAACGTGCTTTATATTCCGTTTCGTGAGGTGACCCCAGATACAACTGTTGCCAGACTTATGCAGTGTAATCAGGAAATCAAAGGACTGAAATACAATGGCCGAGCAGAGAGAACTAAATACAGAATAAAAGGCAGGACAATAACATTGCTGTTATTAGGTCAGTTCTCGGTATCCCTCCATAGCAAAACCGACGACAAGACCGCACCAGTTTTCGAAGCTAAAAGTTGCGACGGGCCGTCGCGCCCAGCGGGGAGGAGAGGTTTAAATAGCTTACCCGGCAATTTACCCGGCAACCCTTCAGTGTTGCTGTCAGGTATTTACATATATATTCCAATCTGTTATCTCCTCTACCTTCTGTCCGATTTTCTTGATTCACACCCGTCTAACCGATATAATTAAGGTATATTTTTTCACCAACATCCTATTTTCTCCCTAATCCTCAGCCTTCTGAGTCCCCTAATATCTCTCTCCTCTTTTTTCAACCTCAACCCTTGATATTCGTCAATCTCTTTAAATTTCCTATGACGCTTCTCTCCCATCCCGTTTCCTGCCCATTTTCCCCGATTTACAACTCACTTCCTGCATGCCCCTTCAAATTACGTCAACATCCCCCATAAAACCATGCAGAAAACACTCACCAGGACAGTTCTCAAGATTAAATCCAATACCAGCATCCCTTCCAAAAACTCCGGCTTTACTTCTTCTAGCTCTACCTCGCCAGCCGCCACCAACGCCTCAACCCTTTCCCTAGTCTCAGCAAATTCCATTGGCGTCTTCATCTAGTTCACCTTGTAGCTCATCACCGAGAAAATCCAGAGTCCGAAGAATCTTATGATTGTTATCATCATGCCTATACATATGTTTATCGTCGATTCTATCAAATTAAGAAGATAGGGGAAGGGTGATCTTTATCGCCTGAAACTTTAGTATAGGCCCATTGCGATTATCAAGTCGGAATCTATGCGTCTCGCTTCGCGGCTAAAATTGTTTCAGGAATCTGATCAGGAGATAGCAGTCTCAGTCTATCAGTAACCCGTGTAGCACCAGCTTCCATTGGATCACGTACTTCTGCGGCCAAAACCGAACGGCGATCCAGATAGCAAACGCTGGGAATGGAATGAATATGACGATGCCCACGACTAGCGGGTAATCGAAAGTGGTCAGGATGATGGTTGATATAAAAAGGATCTTCTTCATCTTTCTTTAAAAGCTACTAAAGAGACTTACGGCGAGTTGTCAAATTGAAAATGATCGGCGACGGTAAAATACCACAGTTTAAGAAGCCCGACCATTATTTGAACCGATTAGAGATAGGATGAAGTGAGTGAGCTTCTGTTGAAATACCTGCCGCAGTATGCGCGTTGCTTCGTCAATGACAACATCCACAGATGACCTTGGGAATGTCATTGTAACCGATCAACCTGCTATGATGGCTGATTCGTTAGCGGTAAGATTTTTGAGGTTGAGGGTAAGGGAGATCAGATCTTTTGGTTAGGAAGTTCGTCGTGGCCTCGAATTTCTTCTTTGCTTTGCCAACTATCCCATTAGCTTTCATAAGTCGTGCAACCCGGTTGGTTCTGACATCTCACATTTGTCTATTTTGTCCACCAGATTTGTTGTAATGGACACAATCGGCGTTTTTTGTCCATTACAATGTATCAACTTGTCAACTGTTCACATCGGCAACTAGATCGGCATTGCTCTGCATATAATTCTTATGTATGCTATTATTATCAATACATAACATCGGCAATAAGATCGGCAATATAAGACATGAAGACGCTACATCACCATATGATCCCTATAGTTCCGGATCTTGATACGGAACTGGAAGGTCTAACCGTGTCTTTAATTGAGAAAATCGCTCTTCTCCGGGGGGGAATCCATCCCGTTACTTGTGACACAATGGCAAAGCTTGTCGAGACGATGAATAGCTATTACAGCAATCTCATCGAAGGGCACGACACTATGCCGGCCGAGATTGATCAGGCGCTTCGTGGCGAATACTCTGCAGATCCGGCAAGGCGAGAACTGCAGATCGAAAGCGTTGCCCATATCGAAGTCCATCGACTTCTCGCTGAGAGACTCAAACAGAGTGGCATATTAGAATCTCCTTGCACCCAGGAATTCATCTGTTGGCTTCATAAGGAGTTCTATATTCGAATGCCGGAAGAGTTCAAGATAGTCAGATCTCTGTCTGGTGATCGGGAATTGATTGTTGAGCCGGGGGAATTGCGAAAAAATGACGTCACTGTGGGAAAGTATGTTCCTCCCAAGCCGGGGGCAATCTCCGATTTGCTTAAATTCTTCGCTGAACAATACGACCCATCACGTTACGATCGTGTCCGCCAGGTGATTGCTATGGCCGCAATGCACCACCGTTTCCTGTGGATTCACCCGTTTGTCGACGGCAACGGGCGTATAGCAAGGTTCCTTATCGAAGCTTATTTATTAAAATGCGGGCTGGATGCCGGCGGTGTTTGGTCCCCAGTCAGAGGACTGTCAAGATCCCATGATGACTATAAACGAATGCTTTCTCTGGCTGATATACCAAGACAAGGAGACCTTGATGGCCGAGGCAATCTTTCAGCTCGTGCCTTGCGGGATTTCTGCCGGTTCTTTATCACCGTCTGCATTGATCAGGTAGATTTCATGCGGGAGCTCCTGGCGCCGGAGTCACTTACCAGACGAGTGGAAGGGTACGTGCAAAAGCGGGCCTTTGAAAAAACTCTGCGCGCGGAAGCGAGGCATATATTAACCGAACTTATATATAGAGGTGAGCTGACGCGAGGTGATGCCGTCCGGATCTCCGGTCTAAAGGAAAGGACTGCCAGAGATATGATCGGCCAGATGCTTGTTGAAGGGCTTTTATCATCGGATACTCCGAAAGGGAAGCTGCGCATCGCTTTCCCTGATGCCGTTCGCGAGTCTTATTTGCCACGATTGTTTCTGCTAACTCATTGATTAACGCACCGCTGCCGCAAAACGGATCGATAACAGAAAAAGAAAGGGTGGTTGCCCAGCCCTTTCTTCCTGCCCTTACAGCTGTTTGTGTGGCCGATACTCTGCATTTCGTGAGTATATGGAAAGATCGGGCCTTGATAGTGGGGTTTGAAGTCCAATGGAATGTTCCCCACACACGTGGTGATGAACCAATAGATATCAATGAAAAACCGCTGTAGTATTGCTTCCGTGCAGATACCCATTCAACCAGCAATATCGAGATGCACACTCACCTGCTCACAGTAACAAACGGATCTAATTATCATGGTCATTCTGTTGAGTTCAATCGAAAGTGTCGTGACATATCCACGTAGTTGTTTCATTCTCACATAACACTTTTCATGAGGAAAATAATCAGCCGATATTATCCACAGCGGGATGCAAAAAGCGGGCTACGCTTATGGAACACATCACGCATGTAATAATGGCTATGCTTAATGTATTAACAATGTCTCACTGAGGTATATATTGACTTGTGACCCCAAAAGTAAATAGACTATCAATAAGAGGGAAAAGAAATGTGGCTAAAGATAGCATAGAAGTAATATTAGCAAAATTATTAGGAGCTTCAGAAGAGCCTTCAGTGCAGGTATTAACTTTATACCTCCCCGATAAGGACAAGGACGGGAAGCCGATAAAGAACCTGAACAAATGGATCACTGAAGCACAAAAAGTATTGTCCGCCATTGGGGGAGGGTGTACCTCAATGGCACCTGCAGACGGCACATGGTTCAATCCAGAAAATAAAAATATTGTCTTCGAAAAGACTGTCATTATGTATACATACATTGATCCTGATCTTTTTGAAGAAAACGCTAAAGTTCTTAGAGAATTCCTGCACAGGTTTGGCAGAGAAACGAACCAGGGTGAAGTTGCACTTGAGTTTGATGGGAAGTTTTACCGTATCCGGAAATATGATCAAGAGAGGTGATTGCAATGGTGAAGAAAGTTAAGGACAAGGGGGCAACTAAGAGGTTGATTGGGCATGCTGATTTTGCCAAAGCTTTAGGTGCGCAAGAAACTGATGTTGAAATTAACACCCAACTAGATCCTTTCTCCCTTTCTTCTTTACGACAGTTTCTCGCTGGCAGACTACGTTCTACGGGAGGCCGCCCCAGACTAGAGGGGACACTGAAAAAACGCAATAAGGTGCCCTTTTTCAGTGAAGACTGGGAAATACTTGAAATGATTTCAAAGTATTATGGAGAAAAGGAAGGCTTACGAGTAAGTTCAGGGCAAATAGCTTCTGCGCTAATTCATACGTTTATATCTAAAATTGACACATCCAGTATGAAGCTAAAGCCTTGTGGCGCTACATTTAAGAAAGACAAAGACGACAAATACTTAATCGCAAAATAAAACCGATTAAGTAAAGGAGCTCAACCGGGGCTTTTGCTTTTGTAATAACCATGGTGATTGACTTATTCATACTCCGCAGCTTGCTGCGGACACCTTGTGTCGTCGGGGTCCAGGGCGTCGCAGCTCGAAAAGCGGAGACCCCTTGGTCAAGTGCAGGGTAAATACCCTGTACGCGAAGTGCGAGGAAGGCGAGAGCGAAGCGACGTGCCGAACGAGTTTATTTCCTTTCTTTAGGATGCCTTTGTTCTGGCGCTATGTTCCCCACACACGTGGGGATGTGTTCAGGATCACCTCTCCCGTGAAGAAAAAAGTATTGATTCAGTAACTCGTTCAGAAAATGGGCTGAACCCCGACTATCAAGGCTATCTGCGTATTCAAATATCACGGTAATGCCTAAGGCAGCCTATGAATTATTTTGAACCCATATGAATGGCCTATGAAGGTTTTGGCGTGTGCCCCGCAGACCCGCATTGTACCATAGGAAGTCATTGAAGTATAAAAGAAAAGAGACTGAAAAATCTCAGTCTCTCCGTTTTAAAAAGACCTTATAAATCAATGAAAAAAATGGTAGGCGATGGGGGTATCGAACCCTCGACCCCTTTTGGAGCAATTATTGAAGTAGTCACCTCTTGCAATAAGCACAATTCCCCTACTGGAAAAAGGATCCCACACCCAAAATTCGCCCAGCAGCCTTATAACTATTGATTTGTAGGATATTGACTTGGATATTGAGTCCACATTGCTAGTTCCATACTGAAAGTGGGCTATGTCTCACCTTTCGCGCACTGCCCATAGTCCGTAGACTTCCCTTTGGCTGATTTCCTCTTTAACTGTCCGCTTTAAAAATATCGAAGTAAATCTAAAAGATCCCTGAAGGTTGGTGGCGGAAATTCCAGGACTATGGGCAGTGCTAGATACGGCGCCAACAGTGCAGGCAATTTAAGCGGGAAATGGCGAGAAATGGTGTTCGGAACAGACCCCGGACATAAGGATAATATTTTTCATTAAGGAGACAGCCTGAATTATTCACAGTATTGAGTAAAATTACTTAACAAAGACCGAGTATCGGAGTCCTGGAGATGCTTTACTCCGAACTCGCTTGCATGACTCGCGCTGTTTTATTCAGGTAGTTGCCGGACCGCGGCAGATTGGCAAGACAACAATGGCCAGGCAGGTCCTTGAAAGTATTAGCAACTCTCTCCAATTCGTGGCCGATTCCCTGTCCTAGATACGACCTCGCCAGTGCAGGCGATCGAAGCGGAAATTGTGCTTAATGCAGACCTATTAGTCCATCTTGACTAATATGACCAATAGTGTTATTATGATCATAGCCATAATGGTCCAGGGGGAGACAGATCATGAACACGATTAATCTTGCAGAAGCAAAGGCAAAGCTGTCGGAATTGGTGACAGATGCCGAATATAAGGGCGGCCGTACAGTCATAGCCAGGCGCAATAAGCCGGCAGCCGTTGTGATCGGGTACGACGACTTTAAGAAGTTCGAGCTTTTAGAGGATATCTATGAGTCCAGAATGCTTGAAGAGTCCCTGAAAAAAGGAAAGTTTGTGACTATCGAGGAAGCCGCCAAGAGGCTCAAAATTGAGCTATAGACTTGATCTTTCGGAAGATGTGCTGTCAAAGCTGGAGGATTTAAGCAGGGCTGATGCGAAGATTTTGAAACAAATCTTGATCAAGTGTCTCTCACTGCGTCGGACCCCGAAGCCGCAGGACTGCAAGGAACTCCAGAATTTCAACTATCAGAGACTTAAAGGCTTCCGCGTTGATCAGGGAGAATATCGTATCGTTTATGCCGTTGATGAGGATATCAAGGCTGTAAAAATCGGCTACATCCTCAATAGAAACCAGAACTATAAAGAATTGAAGAACAAAAAATGATATAATTCATGTCATTCCATTACAAACCCTTTCAGGAGGATCCATGAACAAATCAGAACTCGTAGACAAAATCGCTGCAGATGCAGGCATTACAAAAACGCAGGCAGAAGCCGCCATCTCATCTTTTACCGAAGCGGTCGCTAAGACTTGCAAGAAGGATGGTAAAGTTATCATAGTTGGCTTCGGATCGTTTTCGCTGACAAAGAGGAAAGCAAGGACCGGCCGCAACCCACAGACTGGCGCAGCTCTCAAGATAAAGGCTAGCAAGACTGTAAAGTTTAGTGCCGGCAAGACCCTCAAGGACTCCCTGTAGAGGCTATCATCTTCTAATTTAGACGGTGATGCGGTGGTGACAGGAGAAAACCCGCCGCCACGAAAGCATGCTCAACCCACAGGATAGAAGAAAGATTATCGAGGTATACGAGTCGGATCCAAAAAGGTCTATTGCCGCGATCATCAGGGAGACGCGCCACTGTAGAAACAGTGTCTGCAAGGTCTTGTCAGAGTATAAGGCCGGCCGCCTTGATAGGGATGGTTTTGTATATGTGAAACCACTTGTGGATTTTGACTTTGCTGGGAGTGGCAGAAGGCGATGACTGCCCCCTTGCCAACGGCCAGGGTGTCAGGCCAGCGGAGAGTTGGAATTCATATGTCAACAAATAATCATTCCGTAACCAGGTATATGTAATGCGCATTGGAGATGACATAACTGTTTTGGCGGTTTTTGGCATGCCCTTCCACATAAAACCCCTCAGTTTCACATGGTCGGGCAGAACAATTGAGATAAGAGAAGTGACTTACACCTGGAAAACGAAAGAGGGTCAAAAAGACTTGCATCACTTTTCCGTAACAGACGGCAACACTCTGTATGAACTCACGTTTGATGCGGTCTCGTTACTTTGGACAATTGAATCACTCGAGGCCTAACGATGTCTCCTATAATAATGTGCATAGATATGGACGCCTTCTTTGCCTCTGTGGAGCAGCAGGTTAATCCCAAGCTCAGAGGCAAACCCATAGCGGTCATCGGTTCCGGAGGCAGGACAGTTATCACCACCCGTTCTTATGAGGCACGAGCGTTTGGGGTAAAGACAGGAATGAATACCTATGAGGCAAAAAAACTCTGTCCTGATCTCATTCTGGTGGTCGGGGATAACGAGAAGTATGCCCATACCTGTAGTGAACTTTCAATTATCTACAGGAAGTATACGCCCGATATTGAAATTTACTCTATAGACGAAGCTTTTCTTGACATAACGACAACCCAGCACCTCTTCGGAGGCCCGGAGGCAATAGGATTCTCTATCAAGAAAGAGGTAAAGGATCAGTTCGGTATCAATTGCACTGTCGGAATAGCACCCAATATCCTTATGGCAAAACTCGCCAGTGACATCGCAAAGCCAGATGGCCTTAAATGGATTAAGCCTGAAGATAATGAAACCCTTCTTGAAGACCTTCCTGTCAAGGATCTTTGGGGGATCGGCTCAGCCACTGCAGAAAAACTCGAGCAATTAGGCATCAGAACATGTGGGGAGCTGGGCAAAGCACCGGCAAGTCTGTTAAGGAACAAGTTCGGTATCATCGGGGAAACATTGAAGCATATGGGCCAGGGACTCTGTGACAGACTCCTTACGGTTAGGGAAGAAGATCCGAAATCCATAGGACATAGCATGACTCTGCCAATAGATATTTCTGACAGGGAAGCTATAAAGGCTGAACTGCTGAAATTAAGCTCGATGGTATGCAGCCGGGCAAGGAAGTACGGTTTTGTCGGAAAGAAGATAACGCTAACTGTCAGATATTCTGATTTTGTGACATTCACAAAACAAGCCACGCTGCAAGTTCCTAGTAACTCTACTCATGAGATTTACCACAATGTCTCAGATATTTTGGCTTCGATAAGACTTGTTGATAAGGTCAGGTTGATTGGCGTCAGTCTCTCTCAGTTAATGCCGGAGAATGACGATCAAATGGATTTGTTCGCTACCGACGCAAAGACAAAGTCCGTGTTAAAGGCGGTTGACAGTCTCAATGATAAATTTGGTGATTCTACGATTACGTGGGCGTCGTATCTTAAAACAACGGAATCTCCAAGCGTCATATCCCCCGCATGGAAGCCAAGTGGAGTCCGGAACACTAATATAAAAAATTGATACTCTTTTTTCAAAACCCCGCTCGTTCGGCAAGACTCGATCTCAAATACTTTTACTGAAAGTCATTCATTTTACCAATATGCGGAATTTGGTGATTGCCCAAAAAAACGATCACCGCACAAAAGGCCATTCACCAGATTTTACTAGTCTGCGTTCAAAATCATCCGATTGAAAAGCTCAGCCCTTGCCTCACATGGCGTAATTTTCATTTGCAACATAGTTGTCAGACAAATACCGTCGATTATGATGAAATATCCTACAAAGAAATCAGACTTTACCTGATAGCGCCTTGAGCATCAAAGATTTATAGTAAATGTAGTGACTTGGATGGCAGGTCTGTTGTGTGTCTCGTTACGTGTTAGTGGATAAAGACGGCAAAAGGAGGGCATTTCGATGAGTGATATTATTCTTTATGGAGTCCTATCACTGGCGGCCTTATATGCAATCTATTGGGTAGACCCGGAACATTCGCAAGGTAAACACAACGCGATTTGGTCTTTTTATCGCTCAATCCTTTTCGGTCAAAAGAGGACTAATGCATAGTGATTGGTGCCTGGTCGAGTGATTGCGACAGGGTAGGTAGAAAAGGGATAATAACTGCTTTTATGACTTTTTAAACGCTGCTGAGCACCATCTAAAGTTTCAAGTAAAAATATCAATAATAATAGTAATAGGAAAAGAGGTAACACCACAATACTCCCCCGACCAGAGTCCAAAACTGTCGGGGACTTTGCTCTCTGTGTGGATCCGCTGCAAGAAGTTAACTACTGAAAGTCAACCACCTTGGCCATCTCACCGAATATAATGATTTCTGAAAAAATCCAATATTTCAAAGCAGTCTTGTAAAACATTGCTTTTAGTTCTCGGCAGCCGCCTATTTCTGTTACCAGCTCTTTCCTTTTACTTTCAAAACCGCATAACACGGTTGAAATTGATATACTTGTAGAGACCCTATATGGCTGCTGCTATTGATGCAAGGTGAGTGATGAATCTACCGCAACGTATGAGCTACATCGAAGCAAGTGGAGCCGGTGAGCCGGACATTCTTCATCTAGCAGTGGGGCCTGTCCCAAAGCCCAAACCTGACGAAGTTCTGATTCGCGTGTTTGCGGCTGGAGTGAACCGTCCTGATGTATTGCAGCGCAAGGGGCTCTATCCACTGCCGTTCAACGCAAATCCAATCATCGGCCTTGAAGTCGCTGGTGAAGTGGTGGCAATTGGCGAGAAGGTAGCGGAGCTCAAGCCAGGTGACCGGATTTGCGCACTGACCAATGGTGGCGGCTATGCCGAATATTGCACCGTACCGGCGCTGCAATGCTTGCCTTGGCCTGAAGATTATGATGACATCAGGGCGGCCGCATTGCCTGAGACGTATTTCACAGTCTGGGCGAACATATTTCAGATCGGACACTTGGCTTTAGGTGAGTCTTTGCTTGTGCATGGTGGTACAAGCGGCATAGGCGTCACCGCCATCCAACTGGCGAGTGAATTCGGCTGTCGCATTTATGCCACGGCTGGAAGTCAGGAGAAGTGCAATGCTTGTATAAAGCTTGGTGCGGATGCTGCAATCAATTACCATGAAGCCAATTTCGCGGAGGGGATACTTGAACTTACCTCTGGCTGGGGTGTGGATGTTGTGCTTGATATGGTCGGCGCACCGTATACAATAAGTAACCTGAGATGTTTAGCGATGGACGGACGGCTGATCCAAATTGGCACAATGCAGGGATCAATAGTTGAAAACTTTGACCTCACGTACATTATGATGCACCGGTTAGTAGTCACAGGGTCGGCCATGAGACCCCGTACCATAGAGGAGAAGGGTCGTATCGCCAAGGAGTTGAGAGATACAGTTTGGCCTGTGTTGGATGCTGGCCATTGTAGCCCGGTGATCTATAAAGTATTTCCTTTGGGGGAGGCTGCTGCCGCGCACAGACTCATGGAAAGCAGCGCTCATATTGGTAAGATCGTTCTCAAAGTCTCCACCTGAGCCTTCTGGACACAAAGACAAAATCCAATTCCGGATCGGGCATATTAAGCCGCGTTTTGAGTGTTCAGCGTATAAACGCGGTTGAGGGAAAGGCCACATCGGAGAGGTGCGGAAAGGACCAGGTCGGCAAGCAGATGCGAGTGCCTTATAAGGCCATGTATTATTTCTATATATTTCACGGGCGTAAGCTTTGGAGCCGAACCACGATGAAATTACTCAAACTGGAGGGTTAATGAAAAAGCTGCATCTAGGACATTCTGGACTGGAAGTATCCCCGATAGCCCTTGGAGGCAACGTTTTTGGTTGGACAGTGGATGAGGCGATGTCTTTTAAAATCCTGGACGCATTTCTAGCTGCCGGGTTCAATTTTATCGACACGGCTGATTCATACTCCAGATGGGTGCCGAGTAACAGGGGAGGCGAATCCGAGACTATAATCGGCAATTGGCTGAAGCGAGGAGTGGATAGACAAAAAGTCGTAATAGCCACCAAAGTCGGAAGTGAAATGGGTCCGCGCCAGAAAGGGCTGTCAAAAAAATATATATTGAGTGCCGCAGAGGCATCACTCAAACGCCTTCAAACAGATTATATCGATCTATATCAGTCTCACTTTGACGATCCGGACACTCCGATGGAGGAAACCCTGGAGGCATATGCGCAATTAATCAAACAAGGGAAGGTAAAAGCTATCGGTGCCTCTAATTTCAGCGCAGACCGACTTTCACAGGCATTGAAAGCAGGCAAACAGCATGGATATCCCATATATCAGAGCCTTCAGACCTTATACAATCTGTATGACCGAGCGGACTACGAAACAAACCTCGAACCAGTATGCCGAAAACATGGACTCGGCGTAATTACCTATTTTTCTTTAGCAAGCGGATTTCTTACCGGCAAATACAGGTCTAATGTTGATTTATCCAAGAGCAAGAGAGGAGAGATGGTAGGTAAATATATTAATGAGCGGGGGGTGCGGATACTGAGTGCCCTTGATCAAATCGCAAGACAGCTCAACTCGACTCCATCTAAAATCTCGCTCGCTTGGCTCATGGCACGTCGCGGCATTACCGCACCTATTTCTAGCGTGACGAACCTTGAACAGCTTGATGAACTGCTGGAATCGGTAAATCTCAAGCTGGATCATTCTTCAGTGGATTTGCTGGATAAAGCCGGCGCTTACTAAGCTTCAAAAACACTAATCGAATCTGCCTGGGAACCTGGAAAGACAGAAGAAATGACACGGTTAAGCAGTTGATGTAAAGTTATGACCGATCTGACTAGACTTTTCTTGAAGTCGATGCCACGCAATATGCTCCGCGTCTTTTCGGGGCGGAATGCACTGTGGCATATTCTTGCGATCTGCGCTACCCTGTTAATCGTTATTTCCGGCTGTGACTGGATATATTTTGGAGCCACAAGACCATTTGCTGGATATCTATTTCCTGCGGTTATTTTGGGCTGGTATGCACCTATAGTATTTCTAGTCGCGTCATATATCGTCGGGCTTGTCAGGAAGGACCAGCGCGCGATCTTTAGCGCGTATTCAGCGGCACAGGCTGCTGTCATCGGGCTAGTCATCGCAGCACTATACAAGGCATTCACCGGAAGACCCGGGCCAGGACACTACGTCGGCACCTTAATTGATACCAGTAGAGAGTTCCATTTCGGATTCTTGAAAGGTGGTGTGTATTATGGCTGGCCTTCGTCCCACACCACAGTGGCATTTGCTATGTCATCAGCAGTAGTGATGTTATACCCAAGCAGCAAAGTGATGCAAGGAATTGTTATCCTCTATGCTGTGTACATCGGCATGGGCGTTTCAATGACTATCCACTGGTTTTCGGATGTCGTTGCCGGAGCTATTATTGGAGCAGTTATCGGAGTAACCGTTGGAAATGTTTTCAAGGAGCAACTGATTAGGACAAAGAAATGACATTTTCGAAAAACGGGACATTATTTGCTGAAAGTCATTTCTCGAGTCAGTGTTGCAAATATGATGATAGCTTCAATAATCTGATAATCACGGTTAGTCGTTGAGCCGAGACCATAGATACATCTATACGAAATTGACATGAATAATAAAAAAAAAGCAGAGATATTGGCAAGAAATCTCCCCGCCAACTTAACTGAGCTTGCTGATCAAATCGCGCGTAAGCCCACGAAAATAGATTCGCGATGGGCGAAATCTATCACGGAAGCATTCTCACTTTACACAAGAACTAGCACGGTCAACTTGTTCTTTGCCATGGGGGATTTATTACGTGAATCTGGATGGCCTTTTCCTGTCTATCTTAACCTTGAATCAGAGCGTAAAAGGCTACTGCGGGCTATGCAGTTTAATAGGCCTTTACTTTATAATCTGTTTTCTATGATGTCAATGGACTTGACTGTGGTAAATCTTAGTGTTGGTAGAATGGGTGAATCGCAACAACAAATACTGTGGCGACAAGAATATAAAGATAAGTATATGTCCATTCGGTTCCGCAGAGCGTCAAAGAAAGTCTTTGCGTCGTGGAAAACCAGTCCGTTGCTGCAATCAAAAAAGAAGATAATCCTGGATTTAGAGAAGGCCTATAACGGCAAACTATGGGGAACCTGTATTCCGTCGATTCTGCCTTTAATTGATTATTTGATGCGTGAATATTTTCAAACTAACGATCTCACTTCCTCGGTGGACATTCTTTGGCAAGCATTCAAGATCGCGAATATCATACCTGAGGATACATCTCATCTAGAATCTGGAATAAAGCCTGGTTATGGAACTTGGGAAATCGATAGCAAGAAAAGCAATCTAATCAAAGTATCTCATAACGAGGAAGAGGATCTCAGGTTGTCGGGCGTGTATTTAACCTCTTTGGTAGATTTTGCTCGACGTTACTATTCCTTTCATCGGACTGCCTCTAATCCAACAGAAGTAAATAGGCATGCAATTCTGCATGGAGATATGAACTATTGGTCTGTGGTGCAAACAACAAAAGTTTTGATGTTTTTCGATCTATTGATTCAGCTAGAGCCTGTCTTGCGAATTGTTATTGGGGACTCTTTCAAAGACCATACGGAGTCATAGGGCAAGATAACGAGTAATAAGGGAGCTTAAGATGAGGGGTGTTGGGCGGTTCCCGTCGATATCTCCCGCTTGAAATCTGAATGTAATTGATGCATGTTTCTTAACGATCGTTTCTGTTAGGACCTGAAGCCAAATGCTTCTACTGAAAATATTCAGATTCCCAAGTGCTACACATTTGATGATTTGACGAAAAACAATCATCGTATCGAATCATTATACAAAGTCACTAGTGTCCGCTAAAAATTGAAGCGCATAGTCTGAGCGACTCAGATGTTAGATTATAAAGGGCGACCAAACCCAAATCTGACAAGGAGGCACAGGCCATGCACACATGTTATACCATATT
>Ga0182010_10000419_pt1 | contig 24473 bp, 22 predicted proteins | sample 611E1MmetaG_FD_120488 | JGI IMG/M metagenome (GOLD analysis project Ga0182010, IMG submission 120488) | Permafrost microbial communities from Stordalen Mire, Sweden - 611E1M metaG | ecosystem: Environmental > Terrestrial > Soil > Wetlands > Permafrost | place: Sweden: Stordalen | collected... | reverse complement strand
GGGCCGGATGCCCGACGACGCGACCGCCTCGGCCTCCACCGCCGATGCCCGCACCGCCGCCGAGGCGTTCATGGGCCGGACCGGCATGAGTACGGATGGGCTCACGGAGTCCGTCCAGGCGGTCCGGGGGGCCGGAGTTGCCGCCTATCAGGTTGAGTGGAAGCAAGCCGGCGGCATGCAGGACGCCCAATTCGAAGTGCTCGTGAATGCGTCCACCGGATCCGTCTTCGCGTTCGTCGACCAGCGGATGCAGCTGAACGTGAGCGCGCCGATGGTTGGCCAAGGTAGGGCGACCGAGCTGGCCATTGCCGCGCTCGGCGTCCCGGGCGATCAGGCGACCTCCGCCGAGCTGTCGATCGACTTCTCGACGGGCTCGCAGGCATCAGCCTGGCAGATAGGCCTCGGCGTCCCGAGTGCCACTCAGGCGGACGTCTTCGAGCACGGTGCCCTGGTTCGAATCGACGCGATCACGGGCGAGGCGACGATCATCAAGTCATAGGCGTGGGGCCGACCGGGCTCAGCCGATCTAGAGCCGCGGTCAGGGCAGGACCGGCTCCGAAACCCACCGCCCGAGATCTGAATCCCAGCCCGCGATGGCACGCACGGCCGAGGCGTCCTCGACCGTCTCCCGACGGGCGCGAGCCTCCGCGACCGACTGGGTCCAGCCGGGCGGTATCAGGTCCGGGGCCAGATCCGACAATGGAGCCAGCACGAAGAGCCGGCGGCCCGCTTCAGGGTGCGGAACCTCCAGCAGCCGCGTGGCCTTGGCGGGGTCGGGAGAGCGGCCCACCTCGGGCCGTTCCACTCTCATCCGTTCCTCGCCAAAGAGCAGCAGGTCCAGGTCCAGCTCACGCGGGCCGTAGCGAGCCCGAACCTGCCGGCCGAAGGCCCGCTCGATCGACTTGAGGGCGAGCAGCAGCGCGATCGGGCCGGTGTTGGCGCCCGGGCCCGCGGGCACATCCAGGACGACGACCGCGTTGTGGAAATCGGGTTGGTCCGTCACCTCGACCGGGGCGGTTACGTACAGGCGCGAGACGCCGGCGAGGCTCGCACCGGGAAGCGCGGCGAGGGCGTGAACGGCCGCCGTCAGCGTCGCCTGGGCGTCGCCGAGATTGGCCCCGAGCCCAATGTATGCCCGAACCATGCGCATCGACTGGCTCCCCAGTTGCCGGCGGCAGTACGAGAGTCGTGAGTGCCGCGCGGCCGTGCGCCGCGGCTAGACTCCGCTCGTGCGCCCGGTGTTCGTGCTCATTCTCCACCCGGTGGCCCCGCTAGATGCCGGGCCGCTGGTCCGCGCGCTCGCAGACGCTCGCCGAGCGCTTGCGGAGCGGCAGCGGGGCGCGTTCCTGGCCGCCGGCGCCGACGCGGCCGAGATCGTGGCCGGCCCGCCGGACGGGCTCTCGTTCGGCGAGCGGCTGGCGGCGGAGGTCCGGGCGAGGGGCGTAGAAGCGGGCGAGCAAACGGCGGCCGGCGGCGTCATCGTGCTCGGCTCCGGCGGCCTTCCCCTGGCGCGGGCGGCGGATCTGCGACGCTTCGTGGAGGTCGCCGCGGGGCCCGGCGGGCACGCTCTCGCGAACAACCGCTATTCCGCGGACGTGGTGGCGGTCTCGCGGGCTGCGGATCTGGCGGGGCTGCCGCCACTCCCCGCCGACAACGCCCTTCCCCGATGGCTGGAAGAACGGGCTGGAGTGACCGTCACGGACCTCCGGTCGCGCTGGCGGTTGGGCGTCGACATCGACACACCGCTGGATCTGATCGTGCTGCGTGATCCGGCGGCGCGCCAACTCCACGACACGGCGCCACTCATCCGCGAGCGGCTGGCGGCACTCGCCGACGTAACCTCGAACCGCCGTGCCGAGCTGCTGGTTGCGGGCCGCGTGTCGGCGAGGACGCTGGCCTGGCTGGAGCGTGGCGTCGCCTGCCGCGTCCGGGCTCTGATCGAAGAGCGCGGCCTGCGGGCCGCGTCGGCGCTCGCCCAATCCGGCGCCACGGGCAATGCCCGGGCCACGGGCAATGCCCGCCCGCCGCGCTCGATCCTCGGCGAGCTGCTCGACCGCGACGGCCCGGAATCGCTGGCCCGTACGGTGTCAAGGCTGGCCGACGCCGCCGTCATCGACACGCGCGTCCTCTTCGCCCATCGGGCCGGCGCTACCGAAGCGGCGTTGCCGCCGACCGCCTGGCCGCACGCCGAGGAACGCTACGCCTCGGATCTCCTGCTGCCCGCGTCCATCGCCGATCCCTGGCTTCGCGCCCTCACCGCCTCGGCCGCCACGTCGCCCCCCGACCACCCGATCCTGCTGGGCGGCCACACGATGCTGAACGGCGGACTGCGACTGCTCGCGGAGCGAGCCCGTGCGGGGGCCCGATGACGTTCGATCGCCGTCCTCCTTCGCCGGACTTGCCGCTGCCGTCCAATCTCCCGTCTCAGTCCGAGCCTTCGACCGACCGTTCGGCCGAGCTCGTCTCTCTCATCCGCGCCGAGATCGAGGCGAGTCCCGAGCGCCGAATCACCTTCGCCCGATACATGGAACGGGCCCTCTACGAGCCCGGACTGGGCTACTACAGCCAGCCCGCCGACCGCCCCACCGACGCTGGCGACTTCCTCACCGCACCCGAGACGCACCCCATCTTCGGCTGGACCGTTGCCCGCCGGATCGAGGCGATGTGGATCGAGCTGGGCCGCCCGCGGCCTTTTACCCTGATCGAGCACGGCGCCGGGTCCGGCACGCTCGCCCTGTCGATCGTCGACGGACTGCGCCGCCGCAACTCGGCCGACCTGCTCGAAGCGATTCGATACGAGCCGGTTGAATCGAACCCGAACCGACTGGCGGACCTGCGCCGCCGATTCGAAGAAGCCGGCCTGGCCGATCGACTGCTGATTTCGAGCGCTCCACTGAACGCCCGGCCTCATGACGTCGGACCGCCTGCCTCCGAGCCAACCGCCTCTGCCATGCCAACCGCATCGGCCGGGGGCGTGCCCGTCACCGGCGTCATCATTGCCAACGAGTTCCTCGACGCCCTGCCCGTCCACCGCGTCGTCGTTCGCGGCGGAGATCTGCTCGAGCTCTTCGTCGTCTGGCCCGACGAGCCGCGAGCCGAACCGCGAGCCGAACCACGAGCCGAAAGCGGCGGCTTCGCCGAAGTCGCCGCCGAACCGTCCACACTGGAGCTCGCCGCCCGTCTCGCCGAGGACGGGATCGACATCGGCCAGCTTGCCGAGGGCCAGATCGGCGAGATCTCCCTGGGCCTCGACCCGTGGCTCCGGGGAGTGGCCGCGCGTCTCGACCGAGGTTTCGCGCTGGTGATCGATTACGGCTACGACGCTGCCGAGCTGTACGGCCCCCGCCGCCTCGCCGGCACGCTGCTCGGGTATCGCAGCCACCGCGTCGAGGCGAACCCGTTCGCGGCCCCGGGCCTGGTCGACCTCACCGCCCACGTGGATTTCACCGCCGTGGGGCGACTCGCCGCGAGCCACGGCTTTCGGACGGTAGCCCTTACGACGCAGTCTGAGTTCCTCGTAGCCGCCGGCCTCGAGGACGAGCTGCGCGCTCTCCAGACCTCGCCGGACCTGACCCTGGCCGACTACACCCGCGCTCGTTCCGGCATCGTCCGTATGCTCGACCCGCGCCACATGGGCCGCTTCCGCGTCCTGGTTCTGGCCCGCGACGAGCTTCGATAGGCCAATTCCCGTATTGCCGCGCCGTGGCGTTGACCGGCAGTCTGAGATCGGAACAGGGAACCGCGGCTCGGCGGTCGCCTCAGGTGTCGACCGATCCGGCCCGTCGGGACGCGTCGCTCCACTCGAGTCGCATTCCGTCTGCAACCGCCAGTCCTACCCCGCTGGCGGAACGGCCGGTCAAAGCGGGCGGTACCACGGCCACCGGGCCGCCCGCAGCCGGCTCCCCACTCCCGACCCTGGGCGGCGTGGGCCTGCGCGCCCCACGATCCGGCCGATGCCGGCGGCGGCGGCCAGAGAGCGGCCCCCCTGGTAGACTCTCCCGTGGATCGCGAGGGAGCGGGCATCGAACCCGGCCCCGTGACCGCCTGAGAGCAACCTTGAGCCCAACGCCGCGGACGCCGCACCGCGGGTCACGGGCCGGCTGGAGAACGATGACCGGCATCTGGTACGTAGTCGGCTTGGCGTTCGCAGGGGTTTCTTTCGTCTTTCTCGTGATCGGCCTGGCCTGGCTGATTTCGCACCGCAACCGCGGCGACCGCCACAAGGGCCTTCCGTACGAGAGCGGCATCGACACCTTCGGCGACACCTGGGGCCGGTCTGCCATCTCCTTCTACGTCTATGCCTTGCTGTTCGTCGCCTTCGACGTCGAGGTCGTCTTCCTTTACCTGTGGGCGATCGTCTTCCGTGATCTGCTGATCGGCGGCCTCGTGAGCATGGGCACTTTCGTCCTCGTCCTGATGCTCGGCCTTGCCTACGCCTGGCGGAAGGGAGTCCTGACGTGGCGGTAGGCGGTCGAGAGCCGAGGGGGAGCAAGGCGGCGCCTAGCCGTCCGCTCGCACCCGCCCCGCCCGGCGAGTTGTCCGTGCCGATCGCCGTCCCCAACACGCTGTGGCAGTCGTCCAACCCGCTCGCTTACGACGGCGGCCGGCCGGCGGAGATCACCCATCTCCGCGAGTTCGGCCTGACGGACGCCGGACGAAACGACGCCGCGCGCTGGGGGGCGCTCCAGGTCATCCCCACGAACGCGGACTACATCCTCGATCTCATTCGCTCCAACAGCCTCTGGCCGCTCCTCTCGGGCCTGGCCTGCTGCGCGTTCGAGATGATGTCGGGCGCCACCAGCAAGAACGACATGGACCGCTGGGGCATGTTCCCGTTCCGCGCCTCGCCCCGCCAGGCTGACGTGCTCATCGTCGCCGGGACGCTGACGACCAAGATGTCGGGCCCGCTCATCCGGCTGTGGGAGCAGATGCCCGAGCCCAAGTGGTCCGTGGCGCTCGGAGACTGCACCGTCTCGGGCGGGCGATACAAGCGCAGCTACTCCGTGGTCCAGGGCATCGACCGCGTCATGCCGGTGGACGTGTATGTCCCCGGCTGCCCTCCGCGCCCTGAAGGCCTGATCTACGGCATGCTCCAGCTCGGTCAGCTCGTCAAGGACCGCCGCGGTCACTGGAATGAGCGCGAGATCGGCCCCACCGCACCGGACGACATCTGACCGATGGATCGAACTCTCAAGGCCCGGCTCGAAGCCCGCCTCAGCGATCACCTGCGAGCTCCGGTCTACCAGCGCCACGACGAGACGGAGATCCGCATCGAGCCGGGCAGCGTGCCTGAGGTACTGCGCACGCTCCACGACGCCCTGGATCTGCGATTCGAGATCCTGGCCGATCTCGCCGGCGTGGACACGGGCGTAGCGATGCAGGTCGTCTATCACCTGTGGAGCCCGATGACCTCGGACTGGCTGCGAGTCATCGCCGACGGCATCTCCCGCGACGACCCTCGCGCGCCCTCGGCGACGTTCCTCTGGATCGGCGCGGAGTGGCTCGAGCGCGAGGCCTACGACATGTACGGCATCGTCTTCGAGGGCAACCGCGACCTGCGCCGCATCTTCATGCCGCCCGACTACACGAGCTTCCCGCTCCGCAAGGACTTCCTCCTGCCCGACGACGCGGCCCGATCGCCGGGCGCCGGCGTTCGCCACGTCGAGCGGGCCCACGTCTCGGCCGGGGCGGCCGATCCAGCGGCCGGCATCCGCCGGGCGCCGGCGAGCTGAGGGATCGCGATGCCAGCCCACCAGCACGCCCCTCGCACCTCGCCAGCCCGCGCGACGACGCGAGCCGCCAGGCCGCATCCGCAGCCTTCTGCGGACGACGCGTCGGCCCGCCAGTACTCGTCAGCTGACGACCCGCGGGTCATGCTCGACCGGCAGGTGGGCGCCCTGTTCGAGCCGATCCCGCCGTACCCAACACGGACCGAGCGCGAGGGCGAGTTCTACTCCCTGGGCGACGGCGAGATGTTCCTCAACGTCGGCCCTCACCACCCCGCCACTCACGGCGTGCTGCGCCTCGTCCTGAAGCTCTCGGGCGAACAGATCGTGGACGTGGACCCGGTCCTTGGCTACCTCCACCGCGGAGTCGAGAAGATCTGCGAGAACTCCGACTACTACCACGTCATCGACCAGGTCGACCCGCTCGAGTACGTCAGCTCTCTATTCCAGGAATGGGCGGCGGTTCTCTCGTTCGAGAAGCTCATGGACGTGCAGGTGCCGCGCCGGGCGGAGTACATCCGCGTCCTCTCGGGCGAGCTGCTCCGCATCGCCAGCCACACCCTCTTCATGGGCTTCCTGGCCCTGGACCTGGGCGGCCTGACGCCCATCCTGTACAGCTTCATCGAGCGCGACGAGATCGTCGAGATGCTGGCGGCCCTGACCGGGGCCCGGATGCTGTTCAACTACTTCCGCGTCGGCGGCGTCAACGGCGACCTCAACCACGAGTTCATGAGCCGGCTGGGCGACTGGATGACCCGCGCCGCGAAGCAGACCGAAGCCCAGGCCGGGCTGCTGAACGAGAACGAGATCTTCGTCCGACGGATGCGGGGCGTGGGCGTTCTCGACCGCGCCACGGCCCTCCGTTATGGGGTCACGGGCGGGAACCTGCGGGCCTCCGGCGTCCCATTCGACCTCCGGCGGGCGCACCCGTACAGCGTCTACCCGGAACTGGATTTCAACATCCCGACCCGCGACGAGGGCGACTCACTCGCGCGCTACTTGATCCGCGTCGACGAGGTCCGCGAGTCGATCAAGATCGTCGACCAGTGCCTTCACAACATGCCCGACGGCCCGGTCATGGCCAGGCTGCCGCGGCTCATCCGACCGCGGCCCGGCCGCGCCTGGGGAGCCTGCGAAGGGCCGCGGGGGATGCTCGGCGTATACACGATCAGCGACGGCTCGGACGGGCCGTTCCGCTTCAGAATCCACGACCCCAGCTTCCTCAACCTCGAGACCGTGCCGGCGCTGCTGCCGGGCAACCTGCTGGCCGATACGATGGCCGTAGTCTCCTCGCTCGACCCGGTCATGGGCGGGATCGACAAATGAGCGCCGCCACACCCGCCGGCGGCCGGATCCGCTCCGCGATGGGCCTCATGAGAAGCTTCCCGGCCCAGTTCTGGAGCCGCCTGTCGCTGCAGGAGCGACTTGCCCTGATCTTCGTCCCGGCCGCGATCGTCGCGGGCGTGGTGACGGTCCTGGCAGTCGTTCTGCTCGGGCCGCCGTTCCTCGACTTCCTGGGGGCCAATCTGCCGCTCGTCCGCTTCGCCGTGGCGGCCACGGCGATCCTGCTGTTGACGGTGCCGACGGCCTTCGTCTTGATCTACCTCGAGCTGAAGGTCATCGCCCGCATGAACCTCCGCATCGGGCCTAACAGGGTCGGGCCGTGGGGCATCGCGATGAGCGTCATCCACGGCTTCAAAGTCCTCTCCAAAGAGGACTTCGCGCCGACCGGCGCCGACATCACCGTCTTCACCCTGGCTCCGGTTGTGACCTATATGGCCAGCGTCATGACCCTCCTGGTCATCCCGTTCGCGCCGGGCCTGATCGGCCAGGATCTCAACATCGGGCTTCTTTACTTCTTCTCGATGGGCGGGCTGACCGTCGTCGGCCTGCTGATGGCGGGTTGGTCGAGCTTCAACAAATACTCGCTCCTGGGCGGCCTGCGCTCGGCGGCCCAGATCATCAGCTACGAGATCCCGCTCACGCTGTCGGTCGTCGGCGTCATCATCCTCGCCGGAACGATGAGCATGAACCGCATCGTCCTGGCCCAGTCGGGCTCTTTACTCGACTGGTTCGTCTTCAAGCAGCCCTTGGCGGCGCTCATCTTCTTCATCGCCGCCACGGCCGAAGCGAACCGAACTCCGTTCGACATGACCGAGGCCGACTCTGAGATCGTGGCCGGCTTCGCCACCGAGTACTCGGGGATGCGCTTCGGCTTCTTCTTCTTCGCCGAGTACGTGAACGTCTTCATCGTCTCCGCCCTGGTCGCGACGGTCTTCTTCGGCGGCTGGACGGCGCCGTTCCAATGGCCGTGGGCGTACAACCTGAACTGGTTCAACCCGTGGTCGTTCGGCTTCTTCGGCTGGCTCGCCATCGTTCTGACGGTCGGCTACTTCGGGACGATCTTTTTCGCGGTTTTCGCCCGCCTGTTCGGTGGCCGCGAATGGGGCCTGTGGGCCTCGATGGGTCTGGGCTTCCTGTTCCTTCTCGTCGTCGTAGCCGGACTGGTGGTCCTCGCCGGCTTCATTGCCTTCGACTGGGTCGCCGGCCTCGTCTGGTTCATGGCCAAGACGTACGCGTTCGTCATCACCTTCGTCTGGATGCGGGCGACGCTGCCGCGCGTCCGGGTCGACCAGCTGATGGGCTTCGCCTGGAAATGGCTGCTGCCGGCCTCGCTTCTCAACCTCTTCGTGACGGCCACTGCCGTCGTGCTGCTGAACCGGTGAGCGCGCGATGACCTTCGTACCGGGCCTCGGCATCGCAAAGGGCATGGCGCTGACGCTGCGCCGCTTCTTTGCGCCCAAGGCCACCATCCAGTACCCGGAGACCGCGCCCGACGTGGCCGTCCGCTTCCGCGGCCGCCTGCAGCTCTTGTACGACGAGCTGGGCAATATCAAGTGCGAGACGTGCTTCCAGTGCGCCCAGGCCTGCCCGGTGGAGTGCATCGACATGGGCGGCTTCGATACCAGGGGCCGCTTCCACGTCCACTGGGGCGCGCCCGAGATGTATGCCGAGCGGCGCGAAGAGTCGGCCCTGCGAAGGTCCGGACGTCCGGTGCCGGACACCGCATACACCCACTTCGATTCGATCGACACGGCCGCGGTCGACGCCATCCTGGCCAGGTACGACTTCGACACGGCGGAGATGCTGCCGATCCTCGAGTCGATCCAGCGCGCCTACGGCTACCTGCCCGTGGCCGCCCTCAAGCGCGTAAGCCAGGTTTCCGGGGCTCCGTACGCGCTCATCTACGGCACTGCCACGTACTACAGCCACCTGCGCTTCGAGAGAGCCGGACGCACTGTAGCCGTCTGCCGCTGTACGTCCTGCAGCCTGGCCGGCTCCAGCCGAGTCGCTCGCGTACTCGCCAGGGAGTTGGGTACGGAGATCGGCCGCCGGCCGGCGCCCGGCGGCGTGGCGCTGGAGCAGGTCTCGGCTCACGTTCCCGGCGCTCCGTCGCCGCTTGTCACGCTCGACGGGACGCCGCAGCCTGTGACCGCGGCCGGCGCCGCCGCCTGGGCTCGGGCCCTGATCGGAAGGAGCCTGGCATGACTTCGGCCGGCATCCTGACGACCCCGGCGCGCTTCCCCCGCCTGCTGCTCCCGGCGACACCGGCGCATAACCCACTCGACATTGACGAGGCGATAGCGTCCGGCGCCTTCACCGCCTTGCGGGCCGCGGTGGACGAGCTCAAGGCAGAGGGTGTGATCGGCGCGCTCGTCGAGTCCGGGATGCGCGGCCGTGGTGGCGGCGGCTTCCCGATCGGCGAGAAGTGGCGAGCCTGCGCCCGAGTCGAGGCGGATCGCCGCTACGTGATTGTCAACGCCTACCAGTCCGACCCGGCCGTGATGACCGACCGCGTCCTGCTCGAGACCAATCCGTACGCCGTGATCGAGGGCGCGGCCATCGCGGCCTTCGCCGTCGGCGCGGGCGAGGTCGTCGTCGCGGTCCGGACCGAGGCGGCCGATGCCATTCGGGCCACCGAGGCCGCGATCGCCGCCGCCGAATCCGCCGGCTTCATCGGGGGCGACGTCCTCGGCACCGGGACGGAGATCCGCTTCTCTGTCAGGCCTCTGCAGGGCTCCTACATGCTCGGCGAGGAGACGGTTCTGCTCAAGGGACTCGAGGGCAAGCGCGGCCAGCCGGAACAGCAGCCGCCGTACGTCACCAGCCGAGGCCTCTATGGAGCGCCAACCTTGATCCACGGCCCGCAGACCTTCGCCGCCGTGCCGACCATCCTCACCGGCGGCATCGCCGGCTTCCCGGAAACCGGGGCGCGGGCCTTCGCGGGCACCGTTCTGGTCCAAATCTCCGGCACGGTCGCCCATCGCGGCGTCGCCGAGGTTCCGTTCGGCATCACGCTTCGAGAGGTCCTGGACGTCGCCGGCGGCGTACCAGCCCCGCATCGGCTCAAGGCGGTGCTCATTGGCGGCCCGTCGGGCGGCATCCTGCCGCCGGAGGGCCTGAGCGTCGGGTTCGACCACGACTCCCTCGCGAAGGCCGGCGCGTACGTGGGCTCCGGCTCGATCGTCGTCGTGGACCAGCACAGCTGCGTGGTGGACCTCGCCGCAGTCCTGACTCGCTTCTGCGCCGATCAAGCCTGCGGCAAGACCATCCCCTGCCGGATCGGCCTGCGCCGGCTGGCAGAGATCGGCGCTCGCATCTGCGATGGCCAGCCGCGCGACGACGAGATAGCGCGCCTGACCGACCTCTCCGCCGACATCGTCGGCAGTGCCCTGTGCGACCACGAGCGTCGCGCCACGCTCGCCCTGCTGAGCGTCGTCCGGTACTTCCGCGACGAGCTCGACGCCCACATCGTCCGCAACAGCTGTCCCGCCGGGATCTGCCAGCCCAAGGCCGATGCCCGAGCCGGGACCGTCTCCTGAGGCGTCCCATGCGAGAACCGACCCTTCGCCCCAGCCCCGGCTCCCCGCCCTCGGCCGCGCCCGCCAGGTCCCGGAAACCTCGCAAGGCCGTGGAACCGACGCCGGTCGAGACCGCTTCTCCGGTACCCTCGATCAACCCGATCGCGCCCGGGACGGCGGCACTTGAGGCCTACGAGGGTCACCCCGTGGAGTCGCTGCGCGGGCTGCGGCCACGAGCCAACCAGAAGGCCGTGTGGAACAAGCGCGCCGGTCGACCGGACAGCCGGCCCGACTCCAGGACGCCGTACGACACGATCGCACCGTTCGACGACTCGCTGGCGGAGCGCCTGATCACGACCCAGGCTCCCCAGCGCCCGCTCTCGACGCCAACCTTCCGTCTCTCGGTCGACGGCCGCGTGGTCGAGGGCATCGAGGGCCAGACGATCCTGGAGGTCTGCCGCGCCAACGGAATCGAGGTTCCGACGCTCTGCTACGAGCCCAAGCTGCCCGGATTTGGGGCCTGCCGGATGTGCGTCGTCGAGGTCGAGGGCGAGGAGCACCCGCCCATCTCCTGCTCCCGCGCCGCCGAGGCCGGCATGGTCGTTCGAACTCAGACCGAGGGGCTCCGGCGTCTGCGCCGGACCAATCTCGAGCTGATCTTCAGCGACCACAACGCCTACTGCCTGCCGCCCTGCCAGAACAAGTGCCCGAGCCATATCGACATTCCGGGCTTCCTGCGGGCCAACGCCGAGGGGCAGTTCCGCGAGTCGGCCCGTATCTTCAAGCGGACCATTCCCTTCCCGTCCATCCTTGGCCGCGTCTGCCCGGCGCCGTGCGAGGACCACTGCCGCCGCGACGAGGTGGACGAGGCCATCGCCATCCGGGACAGCCACCGCTACGCCGGCGACACGGTTCTCGCGGCGCAGCAGAGCGGCATCGAGCCGCCGCTGCCGTTCGAGACCTCTCCGAAGACGGGCAAGCGCGTGGCGATCGTCGGTTCGGGGCCGGCCGGAATGGCCGCGGCCTACTATCTGCTCCTGTCCGGCCACGAGGTCACCGTCTTCGAACGCGACCCGGAGCCCGGCGGAATGCTCCGCTACGGCATTCCCGAGTATCGCCTGCCGAAGGCCGGCGTTCTCGAGCCCGAGTACGAGGCGGTCTGGCGTCTCGGCGGGCGGCTGGAGTGCAACAAGGCGCTCGGTCGAGACTTCAGCCTGGACGACCTGCGCGACCAGGGCTTCGACTCGACCATCGTCGCCACCGGCTGCTACGACACCAACAAGCTCAACATCCCCAACGAGAACGCCGACGGAGTCATCGACGGCCTGGAGTACCTGCGGATCGCCACCCTCGGCCTCCCGTACCCCGGCCACAAGGGCAGCCGGGTAGTGGTCGTCGGCGGCGGTTTCACAGCCATGGACTGCTGGCGGACGTCGATCCGCCAGGGCGCCAGGCAGGTCACGCTCGTCTACCGCCGCGACATGAAGGACATGCCGGCCTCGACCGAGGTTCACGAGGCCCTCGAGGAGGGCGGCACCGCCGTCTTCCAAGCCGGCCCGACCCGCGTCCTGGTCGACGCGAACAACAAGGTCACCGGCGTCGAGTTCATCCGCATGCGCCCAGGCGCCCCCGACGCCAGCGGCCGGCGGCGCCCGGAGCCCGCACCCGGGACCGAGTTCGTCGTCGAATGCGACCGCGTCCTGCTCGCCATCGGCCAGGGACCGGACCTGTCGTGGATAGGCCCGGGCAACGAGGGGGTGGCCGCGGTCAGGTATCGCCTCGCCGCCGACGCGGTCACATTCGAGACCGGCAGGCCGGGCGTCTTCGGCGCCGGCGACGTCCGGATCGGAGCCGCGACCGTCGTCCAGGCCATCGCCGAGGGCCGTCGTTGCGCCTACGCCGTCGACGCCTACCTCAAGGGCGGCGACCTGGCCGAGCTGCGGACACGGCAGACGCTGGCCGAGGTTGAGCCGACCTTCCTCTCGATCGTGCCCTACACCAACGAGCCCAAGGAATCGCGCCACCGCATCGGGGCCCTTCCGGCAAAGGAGCGGTCCAAGAGCTACGTCGAGTACGAGACCCCATATACGGCGGCCGAGGTCATGGCCGAGTCGACCCGCTGCCTGCAGTGCACCTGCGAGGCGCTGGGCAACTGCGACCTGAGACGCCTCGGCATCGAGTACGGGACGACGCTGCCGACGCTCGAGCCCGGCCACGAACAGGGCGCCGGCTTCCGGAGCGTCACCGAGAACCGCTTCACGGGCGCCAACCACGACTACATCCGCGACGACAGCCACGCCTTCATCCTGCGCGAGCCCTCGCGCTGCATCGACTGCGGACGCTGCGCCGCCGTCTGCGCCGATGTCGTAGGCGCGGCCTGCTACGACTTCATGCGAACCGGCTTCGACACGCTCGTCACGACGCCACTGGACATGAGCCTCAACGACACTCCGTGCGTTTCCTGCGGTCGATGCGCCGAGACCTGCCCGACAGGTGCGCTGATGCCCAAACCGCGAATCCTCGAGAAGTACGACGTCGACGAGAGCCGCTGCATCCTGTGCGGTATCTGCGTCGACGCCTGCCCATATGACGCCCTGCGCGGCGGACAGGACAACGAGCTCGCCCACACGGACCGGGCCAACCCCGAGATCGACCTGATCGGGCTGGCGGCCGTGGACCACGAGACCGAGGTGACCTACATCCGACGCGAGCGCGACTGGCTTGCCCACGCCCTGGCGGAAGGACGCATCGAGGCCCCCGGCGAGATGCTGCCGGCTCTGCCACCGTCCCTCGTCTCAGCCCCGGGCAATCGCAGGGGGGCCGATCGCCAATGACCTTCATCGCGTTCTGGGCTGGCGAGCCGGCCCGCAGGGAGGAAGGAGGCGAGGCATGCCGATAGGCGACTCGATCCCACTGCTCGGGATCCGCTGGGACGACATCCTGTTCGTCGTCCTGGCCGCCACGCTTCTCGTGTCGGCCCTGCTGGTCGTCACCCTGCGCGACATCATTCGGTGCGGCCTGGCCCTGATCGTCTCGTTTGCGTCTCTGGCTGGCATCTACGCCCTGCTCGGCGACCCGCTCGTCGCCGCCACGCAGGTGCTCGTCTACATCGGCGCCATCAGCATCCTGATCCTGTTCGCGATCATGATGACTCAGACCAAGGACGCGCCCACCCGGCTGGTCTTCCAGACCCAGGCCTGGATCGCGGCCGGGGCCTCGGCGGTCATCGGGGTCGTCATTGCCGCCACGGTCCTGGCCACCACCTGGCCGGCCGGCGGGCAGCGACTCTGGACCGCGACCGCGGATGTCGCCCACCTGCTCTTCCGCGACTACGTTCTGCCGTTCGAGGTCGTCAGCGTGCTGCTGACGGCGGCGGTCGTTGGGGCGGTCTATCTGGCCCGCCGCGAGCCAAGCCGGCGCGAGGAGGATCGGTCGTGAGCAACTCGCTCGACTCGTACCTGGTGCTGTCGGGCCTGCTCTTCGCCATCGGCACGTTCGGCTTCCTGGCCCGCCGCAACGCGATCAGCATGCTGATGTCGATCGAGCTGATGATCAACGCCGTCAACCTGACCATCCTGGCCTTCGGGGCGTTCGTGCCGCCGCTGAACGGACACGCCGCGGTCATCGCGCTGCTGGTCATCGCCGTCGCAGCGGCCGAGGCGACGGTAGGCCTGGCGATCGTCGTCGCCATCTACCGGAACCGCAAGACACCGCTGGTCGACGAGTACGACTCCATGAAGGATTGAGTGCCTTGAGAACGCCGCGGCTGTTCGGAGCCAAGCAATGACCGTACTCATCCCGCTGATCCCGCTGCTGCCGCTGGCCGGCTTCGCCATCACCGGTCTGCTCGGCCGCGGGATGGGCCGGGAGTCGCACCAGATCGCCGTGTGGGCGGTCGTGGCCTCGTGGCTGGTGGCGATGGTCGTCGCCTTCGGCGCCCTGGCCCACGTCGGCATCGCCGCGGCCGGCGTCGACATCAAGCTCTGGGACTGGATCCCCGCGACCGGCTTCCACGCCGACTTCGGCTTCTTCGTTGATCCGCTGACCGCCTGCCTGCTGATCGTGGTCACGACCATCGGCATGCTCGTACACATCTATTCGATCGGCTACATGGCCCAAGACCCGGGCAAGTGGCGCTTCTTCGCCTACTTGAACCTGTTCATGTTCTCGATGCTGATCCTGGTCCTGGCCGACAACTTCCTTCTCGTCTTCGCCGGCTGGGAGCTGGTGGGCCTGTGCAGCTACCTGCTGATCGGCTTCTGGTATCCGCGCCGGTCCGCGGCCGAGGCGGCCAAGAAGGCATTCCTGGTCAACCGTATCGGCGACATGGGCTTCGCCCTCGGCATCATGGCCATCTGGACGCAGCTCGGCACTCTCAACATGCAGCAGGTCTTCGCGGCATTCGAAACGGTCCCGCACGGCTGGCAGATGGCGATCGCGCTGCTGATCCTCTGCGGCGCCGTCGGCAAGAGCGCCCAGTTCCCGCTCCACGTCTGGCTCCCGGACGCGATGGAGGGTCCGACCCCGGTCTCCGCCCTGATCCACGCCGCGACCATGGTCAACGCCGGTGTATACCTCGTGGCCCGCTGCAACCCGATCTTCGGCGCCGCGCCCGAGGTCATGGTGGTCGTGGCCGCGATCGGTATCTTCACCGCCATCCTGGCCGCTTCGATCGCGTTCACCCAGACCGACATCAAGCGCGTCCTGGCCTACTCGACGCTCTCACAGCTGGGCTATATGTTCGCCTCGTTAGGCGTCGGGGCTTGGACGGCGGCGATCTTCCACCTGATGACCCACGGCTTCTTCAAGGGCCTGCTCTTCCTCGACTCGGGCTCGGTCATCCACGCCGTCGACGGCGAGCAGGACATGCGCAAGATGGGCGGCCTGGCCCGCAAGATCCCGACAACTTACGCGACGATGCTCATCGGCTCGGTGGCCATCGCGGGCGTTCCTCCGCTGGCGGGCTTCTTCTCCAAGGACGAGATCCTGGGCGGCGCCTTCAAGAACGGCTTCCTGTGGGTCTGGGCCATCGGCTTCGTCGTCGCAGGCATGACCGCTTTCTACATGTTCCGGCTCATGGGCATGACCTTCTGGGGCGAAAGCCGCGTCGACCCGGAGAAGGAGCCGCACATCCACGAGTCGCCCACGACAATGACGCGGCCGCTGATCCTGCTCGCCATCCCAGCCGTCTTCCTGGGGCTGCTCATCGGCTTCCCGCCGGAGTCGGGACTGCTCCACCAGTGGCTGCAGCCGGTCTTCGAGGCCACGATCGCGGCCAGCGGCCGGACCGAGGCGGCCTACAACTTCTTCGGCATCGACGGCGCGCTGGCGATCGGGACGACGGGCCTCGTGGCAATAGCAATCGTCGTGGCCTGGCGTCTCTTCGGCGTCAACATGCCGGCCCTTGGGCTGCGAGCCCAGCCGCGACCCGACCGGGTTCGCGAGCTAAGCGCCCGGCCCGGACTGGCCTTCCTCTACCGCGGCTCATCGAACAAGTGGTGGTTCGACGACCTCAACAACCTGCTGTTCGTGGTCTGGGGCGGGAAGCTCGCCAATGCGGCCTTCTGGTTCGACCGGACGGTCGTCGACGGCGCGGTCAACGGCATCGGCACCGTGACTACGGGCGCCGGCACCATGCTCCGCCGCGTCCAGACGGGCCGCGTCCAGAACTACGCCCTCGGCATCGCCCTCGGCCTGATCGCGATGGCGGTCGGCTACATCCTCATCGCGGTTCGGTAGGAGGGAGAGACGATGAGCCTGCCGATCCTGAGCGTGATCACGTTCACGCCGCTCCTGGGCGCAATCGTGGTCGCCATCCTGCCCTCGCGACACCCCGATCTCATCCGGCGCACGACACTGGGCTTCACCCTCGCGGCCTGGGTCATGTCGCTGCTGCTGCTCGCGGCCTACGCCTTCGGTCAGACCGGTTTCCAGTTCATCGAAGCGCACAACTGGATCCCGTCCTTCGGCATCCAGTACAAGGTCGGCATCGACGGCCTGAGCGTCCTGATGGTCGTTCTGACGACAACCCTGACGTGGATCAGCGTCCTGGCCAGCTTCGGTCCGATCAAGGACCGGGTGAAGGGCTACATGATCTCCTTCCTGATCCTCGAGGTCGGCATGATCGGCGTCTTCGTCGCCCTCGACCTCTTCCTGTTCTACATCTTCTGGGAGATCGTGCTGGTCCCGATGTACCTGATCATCGGCATCTGGGGCGGCGCCAACCGCGTCTACGCGACCATGAAATTCGTGCTGTATACGCTCGTCGGGTCGCTGCTGATGCTGGTCGCGATCCTCGCCACGGCGTACGCCTACCAGGTGGCGCACGGCGGTTCCTGGGTCGGGGCCTTCGATTATGAGCGCTTGCAGCAGTTCGCGGCCGCGGGCGGCTTCGGCGGCAACTTCCAGCTGCTGGCTTTCGGCGCCCTGTTCCTGGCCTTCGCCATCAAGGTGCCGATGTTCCCCTTCCACACCTGGCTGCCCGACGCTCACACCGAGGCCCCGACGGCCGGCTCGGTGATCCTCGCCGGCGTCCTGCTCAAGCTCGGCTGCTACGGGCTCATCCGCTTCGCGGTGCCGCTCTACCCCCACGCGGCCCACACCTTCGCCTGGCCGATCATCGTCCTCTCCATCGTGGCCATCGTCTACGGCGCGATCGTGTCGATCGTCCAGCCCGACCTCAAGCGCCTGATCGCCTACAGCTCGGTCAGCCACATGGGCTTCGTGACGCTCGGCATCTTCGTGTTCAGCGCCACTGCGCTCCAGGGCGCAATCCTACAGATGATCAGCCACGGCCTGATCACGGGCGGTCTCTTCCTTCTCGTGGGCGTGGTCTACGAGCGGACCCACGACCGAACGATCGCGAAGATGGGCGGCCTGGCGGCGACGATGCCGATTTGGGCGACCGTCTTCGGCTTCTTCATCCTGGCCTCGGCCGGCCTGCCCGGCCTGTCCGGCTTCGTCGGCGAGTTCCTGGTCTTCGTCGGGTCGTTTGGAGTCGCGCCCGGCATCGCGTTCGCCTCGATCGTCGTCATGGTGCTGGCCGCCACCTACCTGTTGTGGATGTTCCAGCGCGTCGCCCTCGGCGGGCTGTCCGACTTCCTGCGCGGACTCGGCGGCCACCTGACCGACATGAACGGGACCGAGCTGGCGACGCTCCTCCCGCTCGGCGTCCTGATCGTCGTGCTCGGGCTCTTCCCGAGCCTGGTGCTCGATCTCCTCCGCGCCCCCGCCCAGGCATTCGTGGCGGCGGCCGGAGTCGCGGTCGGCGGATGAGGGAGACTCGATGAGCTGGTCCGACATCGGAACGATCTCCCCGGTCGTCATCGCCATCCTGGTTGCGGCGGCGATCCTGATCGTCGACATGGCCGTGCCCGGCCGGCGCGCCCCGATAGTCGCCACGGCGCTTGGCGGCCTGGGCATCGTGGCCGTGGCGATCCTGATCCAGGCCGGCCATAACGGCCGCGCCTTCGGCGGCGCCTACTCCCTCGACAACCTGACCGTCTTCCTCGACATGCTCTTCGTCGCGATCGCGGCCCTGACGATCATGTTCGCGGTCGACTACCTCGAGTCGCGCGGCCTGCCTATCGCGGAGTTCGCGGCGGTCCTTGTCTTCGCCGTGACCGGGGCGATGCTCGTCGCCGGTTCGACCGACCTGCTGCTCCTCTTCGTCGCCCTCGAGCTGATGGTCCTGCCCGGTTACATGCTGGCGGCCTTCGCCCGGCGCGACCCGTACTCGACCGAGGGTGCGATCAAGTACTTCCTGCTCGGCTCGTTCTCCAGCGCGATCCTGCTGTTCGGCCTGGCCTATGTCTGGGGCATGACGGGTACGACGAGGGTCGACGGCGTGGCTGCGGCCCTGGCCACCGCCATAGCCCGCGGCTCGATTCAGCCCGGCCTGGCAATGGGGCTGGCCTTCATGACCGCGGGCGTGGCCTTCAAGATGGCGGCCGTGCCGTTCCACTACTGGACGCCGGACGCGTACCAGGGCTCGCCGACGCCCGTCACGGCATATCTGTCGGTTGGCCCGAAGGTAGGCGCCTTCGCGATCGTGCTGCGCCTCTTCGTCGGCGCCCTCGGCCCGCTCAAGGCGGACTGGCTGCCCGTCGTGATCGTCCTGGCTGCGCTCACCATGACCCTGGGCAACCTGGTGGCGATCAGCCAGGACAACGTCAAACGGATGCTGGCCTACTCCTCGATCGCCCACACCGGCTACATGCTGGTAGGCCTGGCGGCATACGCCGGAGGCCAGCAGAGCGGCCTCTCGGCGATCCTGTTCTACGGAGCCGCCTATACGTTCATGAACATGGGCGCCTTCGCGATCATCGCCGCGCTGCAGCGCAGGCCGGGAGTGACCAGCCAGATCGCCACGTTCGCGGGTCTGGGCCGGCGCGATCCGTGGCTCGGGGCGTTGATGACGCTCTTCCTGCTGTCGCTCACCGGCATCCCGCCGCTCGCCGGTTTCTGGGCCAAAGCCTACGTGATCCTCGCGGCAATCCAGGCCGGCGGCTGGCTCACGGCCCTGGCGGTCCTGGCCATGATCAACGCGGCAGCGGCGGCGTTCTACTACCTGCGGGTCGTCGTCTACATGTACATGCGAGAACCGGCCGCGGAGGCCGGGCCGAGTTCCCCGGGCCTACTGTTCCGGGCCGGCCTGGCGGTCACGGGAGTGGCGACGCTGATCTTCGGGCTCTTCCCGGCCCTCGTGACGGCGGCCAGCAACGCCGCGAACGTCTTCCGCGGCTAGGGTCAAGGCCGGGGCTGCGGGAGACGCGGCCGCGGGAGACGCGGCTGCTACGAACGCCTATGCGAGTCCGCCGCGACTCGGTCCGGCGGGCTTAGCCGTCGCCGAACGGGGCGATCGTGTGCGAAGGCGCGGCCGTGATGAACGGCGTGGGGCTGATGACCGGCAGAGGCGTGGGCGAATCCGTGGGCAGAACCACGGCCGTCGGCTTCGGCGGCAGCGTGGTAGTGACGCCGGGCCAGGCCACGACGACTGCGACTGCGATCAACAGGGCTGACACAACGCCCGTGAGTGCCCCAAAAATGAGGCTCTTGCGACCAATCATGTCCTGAGGGTACCAAGGATCGGGCCCGCGCGTCACGGATGCCCGTCACAGATGCCCCACTGAAATCCAGGCGAAGAGGCCACAGCGACCCTTCGCGGTGGCGCGCCAGCGAGACCCATCGCCACTCCCTGGCGCCTCGCCGGTGGATAGCGGAAGCGCTCCGCTCGGGCACCGCTCGGCGCCACTCGGTGCGCCGCGACGCTTGCGCCATTGGGTGCCGGTTCAGGGTGCATGCGGAGGCGGATCCGTCGGGCGCCTGATAGGATGCCGAACCATGCGGCACGTTCGTCCGATCCTTGGGGCCCTCTACCGCTCGGTCTTCAGGCCGATCGCCCGGGTGGCGGGCGACTTGCTCGGCCTGGTTCCGGCGCTCGTGGCCGGAGCCGGCGTCTTCCTGGTCGTGGCAGGGCTCTTCTACTACCTCCAGCCGGCGGCGGCCGAGCCCACGGACACACCCACTCCTGCACCGGCCCAGTCCGTGGCCCCATACAGCCTGCCGCCGCGAGCCTCGGTTGCGCCTTCGGGAAGCCCCATCGTGGCGGCCGCAATTGCGACGCGCGTCACGATCCCAGCCCTCAGCATCGACCTGCCTATCGTCGTCAACCCGAACGAGGAATTCCCGCTGTGCAACGCGGCGGAGTACATGATTCTCGACAAGCCTCTCGCGTACCCCGGCCTGCCGCAGGCCACCTATCTGTACGCCCACGCCCGCACGAACATGTTCCTGCCGCTCCTGACCCAGTCCAAGACGAAGAACGGGGCCGCCATGATCGGCATGTGGGTAGAGGTCTACACCGACGACGACCAGCGCCACGTCTATCAGATCAGCGAGGTCGTTCGCCACGTGCCAGACGACTTTTCGGCATTCGACCGCGCCCTCGCGGCCAGGACGGATCAGCTGTGGCTGCAGACGTCGGAGGGACCGATCGGATACCCGTACAAGCTGCAAGTCGTGGCCGAGCCCGTCGGCGTGCTGGCAGCCAGCGCCGCCGACGCTCATCCAACTGCCAAGGGCAACGTCTGCCCGGATGCTCCGAGGTGCAAGACGGCCAACGGCGGCGGCTGTCGGCGTTAGCGCGGATCGAATCAAAGCCGGCGGACGAACGGGCCTCGCCCGTCAGAAGGCGATTTCGCGGTACTCGGCCGCCTCGTCTCCCGGATCATCGGCCGGTCCGCGCCCGGGCCTGACTCGGAGCATGAACGCGGGCACCAAGGCTATCAGCGTAACCGCCGACGCGACCAGGAAGATGTCGACCAGGATCGCAGCCCCCTTCGTTGCCGCCCACTGCTCGAGCGCCTGGGCGACCAAACCGTCGTCGATCGGTCGATCGCGCAGGTAGGCCGGGATGTACTGCTTGTAGGCGTCTCCGGAGCCGTAGATCTCGTTCGAGACGCGGGTGATAGTCGTCGATCCGTAGGCCGTGAGCGCGGCCATGCCGACGGCCATGCCGATCATGCGGGCCACCGTGACCGTTGCCGAGGCTGCGCCGTACGCAGCCCGACCCGCCGCTTCGATGGCGGCAGTGGATCGAGGCGTGACCGTCAGCCCGAAGCCGATCCCGAAGACGGCTCCCGACGCGGCGAAGGCGGTCGTCGACGCATCCGGGCTCCACGTCGACATCCACGCCAGGCCGCCTGCGCTCGTAATCAGACCGACGAGCGTCAGCAGTCGGAGAGAGACCCGGCGGGCCAGAAAGCCCGACGCAAGGGCGCCAATCGCCATCGCCCCGGCAATCGCCCCCAGAACGACGCGCTGCTCCTCCGGGCCGCCGTACAGGACGCGATCCACGAACACCGCCCCGCCGACGATCGCGGTGGCCATCCCATACCCGGTGAGAAGCGAGATCAGCGCCGCAGAGGAGAAGACACGGTCCGCAAAGAGGCGCGGGTCGAGGAACGGGTACGGCCGGTGCAGGCCGTGCCAGATCGCAAGCAGCCCGGCCACGATGCCGCCCAGGATCAGACCGCCTACCGCGATCGTCGTCGGCACGCCGAAGACCTGGTCCGAGTTGCCGATGAGGGTGGTTCCGAACAGGATCCCGGCGAGGGCTGCGGTGAAGAGGGCCGCGCCGGGCCAGTCCAGCCTGGCGGGCTGGCGGCGCGTATCCCAGCCGGCGCTCGCCGCCCACGCGATGAACAGGGCGCATATCCCGATCGGAACGTTCACGTAGAAGACCCAGCGCCACGCCGGGGAAACGGTCGACACCAGCGGCCCGCCGGCGACCCCGATGTTGGCGAGGGCCGTCTCCGGATGGACCGTCTCGAGGACGGCCGCACCCACGAACGGGCCCGCAGCCATGCCCAGGAAGGTGAGCGCGCCGATGATGCCAAGCGCGCGCGGCCGGGCCGCGCCCTCGAAGAGGTGCGAGGCGGCGGCGGTGGCAACCGGGATGATGGCACCGCCGCCGACGGCCTGGACGAGCCTCGCGGCGATGAGCTGGTCCAGGCTTTGCGAGAGCCCCGCCAGAAGCGAACCGATCGTGAACACGGTCAGGGCCACGAGGAACAGCCGGCGCGCGCCCCACAGGTCGGTCAGGCGACCGGCAAGGGGCATGGTCACCACGTACACCAGCAGGTAGCCGTTGATGATCCACGACGCCTCGCGCAGGTCAGTCCAGTTGGCCATCGTCGCCAGGATCTGGGGCAGTGCGACGGCCGTGACCATGAGCTCGAGGCCGGCCAGGAAGACCCCGACGCCGAGAACGCACAGGAGCAGGTAGGAGTCGCGGCGGCGCATGTCGGCCAGTTTACGAGCGAGCTTGTGCGGCTGCGTAGGGCGCCCGCGCTGTGGCGGCGAACGAGCCGGGACGGCGCTCGACCGTGGCGTCAGCTCAGACCACGCCTGCCCTCGGGCGCGCCGCGGTTCGGACCGGGCGACCCTGCCCGTGCCGCCCTCGACCACCCGGGCCTACTATTCCGGGACCGCCCTCCAAGCCAATCGAGGGCGTTCTGGAGGTCATCGATGGCAGGAGTCCGGATCCGCCGCGCGCCGCTCGTGCTCGCAGCTCTCATGGTGCTCGTCGCGCTAGCCGAAGGCTGCGGCCCAGCCTCACCGTCGATCGGCAGTCCCGGCGGCAACGCCAGCTGCGGCCCCTGGTGCGGCAACGGCTCGGCAACGGTGACGATCGCCAGTACCGCTACCACGATCTCCAGCGGCGGCTGCTACGACGGCGGCTCGGCGGGCGTCGACGCCCGCTTCGGGGACTGGTCCCCAAATGGGACGGGCGACTACCTGACTCTCACCGCCTATCGAACGGGCGGCGCGACACCGACGCCCGCGGCAACGCTGGCGAGTCCCGGCGCCTCGGAATACCCTTCGCCGAACGTCACCGGCAGTGTCGCCGGCAGCCCCTTCATCCTCGGCCCCGACACGGTCGTCACTCTCGCGGCTGACGGAGCGGGCTCCTTCTCCGGCACCGATCTGAACGGCGGCGGCCTGGTCAAAGGCACCTTCACCTGCGGCTGACGGGCCCTCGCCACTGCTATCCGTCACGTCCATGGCGCGGCCGGGCTCGGACCCTCGGGGCTGGCTTGACACAAACCGACCTTGCGACCTAGCATCAACCGGCCTTTATATGAAGGTCTACTGAGCGGGGCGCGGCCGCCTCGACAGGACGCGCGGGACCCGCCAACTGGCAGCCCGCACCACGGATACGAGGCCTCGCACTTGCCCTCCCCCGCGCATTTCAGAGGCACCGTCGCAACGATCGTCGATCAACCTGACGACCTGCGCGAACTGCGCACCTTCCACAAAGCCCTTGCCGACGTGAATCGCCTGCGCATCGTGAAGAGACTTGCCGAAGGACCGGCCACCGTGGGCGAGCTGATCGACACCGTCGGCCTGAGCCAGCCGCTCGTCTCATGGCATATCGGTCGCCTCAAGGCCGCGGGGGTCATCGAGACCAGGCGGACCGGCCGCGAAGTGTTCTGCCGGCTCCGGCCGAATGTCTTCGACGAGGTCGAGGAGCGGGAGCGCTTCCTGCTTGGCATGAGCGGGGCCGCCCATATCGCCGCCGACGGGCAGGTCGTGGGAGCCTCTCAGGTCGGAGGATCGGCGCAGCCGCCGATGCCGAGCACAGTCGAGGCGCACTGACCGTGGGCGATCAGTCGTTCGTCTCCCGGGAGACTCGCGCACGCGTGCGTGACGCCGTCACTCCCCTTGCCGTAGGGGCGGGCAAGCTCGGTCTCACCCCCAACGCTCTGACCGTCATCGGCTTCCTGATCTCCGGCGTCGCGGCGGCCGCGGCCGCCGCGCAGCTATGGCTCGCCGCGGCTGCTCTGGTGATCTTCGGCGGCTCGTTCGACATGCTCGACGGCGGGCTCGCCCGGGCCCAGAACCGCGTGACCCGGTTCGGGGCGTTCCTCGATTCCACTCTCGACCGCTGGGGCGAGGGCGTCGTCTACATCGGAATCGTCGCCGGTGCTTCGGCTGCCGGCTTTGTCGTGGGAGCGGTCCTGGCCGCCGCTGCGGCCGTATCCAGCTTCCAGGTCAGCTACACGCGGGCCAAGGCCGAGAGCCTGAGCCTGCACGGCGAAGTGGGCATCGCGCCCCGCGCCGAGCGGCTCTTGGTCCTGACCGTCGGACTCGCTCTGACCGGCCTGGACGGAGGCGTCGCCCCAGGCGCTCGCGGTCAGCTCTGGCTGGCGCTCGCCCTTGGCATCGTCTTTCTGACCGCCAGCATCACCGCGGTTCAACGGACCGCGCACGTTCGTACGCAGCTTCGCAAAGAGGAGTAACGAGCACAGTGAGCGACAAGACCAGCAGCGACGCCGCGAACGAGACGGCGCCGGCACGGAGCCCCGAGAAGAGCCGCAAG
>Ga0182010_10000415_pt1 | contig 24628 bp, 19 predicted proteins | sample 611E1MmetaG_FD_120488 | JGI IMG/M metagenome (GOLD analysis project Ga0182010, IMG submission 120488) | Permafrost microbial communities from Stordalen Mire, Sweden - 611E1M metaG | ecosystem: Environmental > Terrestrial > Soil > Wetlands > Permafrost | place: Sweden: Stordalen | collected... | reverse complement strand
TGCAGGATGACCCTCAGGTCGCCGTCGGGCGCGCCGTGCACCTCCTGGACCACGGTGAACCGACCGTCGGCGGCTGCCAGTCCGGCGTCGGGGCCGGCCCCGGGCAGGACCACCCCTTCCAGGGCGGAGTTGAACTCCCCGACCCAGGACGGGCTCAGGAATTGCGGCACGACGCGACTTCCGTCGGCGGGCTCACTCTGCGGGTGCGTCTTCGGCGGGTGCGTCGCCGCCGGGTGCCGCATCCGTTGCCCACGCGCCCACCAGCGCATCGTCGGCATGCTCCGGTGCGGGGATGCCGTGGACACCACCCTCGGGCTGCACTGCTGCAGGCCCGGTGGACGGCGCGTCGGCCTCCGCTTCTGCCGGCGTGCTCTTCCTTCGCTTGAGGATCTTCCGTCCCAGCCACGCCACCGGGTCGTAGGACGCGTCCACCACCCGCTCCTTCAGGGGGATGATGGCGTTGTCGGTGATCTTGATGTGCTCGGGGCAGACCTCGGTGCAGCACTTGGTGATGTTGCATTTGCCCAGACCCTGCTCCTTTTGGAGGAGCTCCCGCCGGTCGTTGACGTCGAGCGGGTGCATCTCCAGCTCCGCCGAGCGGGCGAAGAACCGTGGGCCGGCAAACGCGGTCTTGTTCTCCTCGTGGTCGCGGATGACGTGGCAGACGTCCTGGCACAGGTAGCACTCGATGCACTTGCGGAACTCCTGGCTCCGCTCGACATCGATCTGCTGCATCCGGTAGCCGCCCGCCTCCTCTTCGTCGTCGGTCTTCTCCCGGGGGTGGAAGGGCGGGATGCGCTTGGCCACTTCGTAGTTGTAGGAGACGTCGGTGACCAGGTCCCGCAGGATGGGGAACGTCCTCATCGGGGCGACGGTGACCGTTTCCCCGGGAGGGAGGGTGTCCATCCGGGTCATGCACATGAGGGCCGGGCGGCCGTTGATCTCCGCGGAGCACGAGCCGCACTTGCCGGCCTTGCAGTTCCACCGGCAGGCCAGGTCAGGTGCTTCGGTGGCCTGCACCCGGTGGATCACGTCGAGGACCACTTCGCCCTCCTGGGCGGGCATCACGTACTCGGCGAACTCACCCCCGGTTTCGTCACCGCGCCACAGGCGCATCGTGACCTCGCCCTTCGCGGTGTTGCGGATGATTTCCTCGGCCATCAGCTCGCCTCCTCGACCAGTGCTTTGAGATCGTCGGGCATCACCGGGATCGGTTCCGGGGTGACGGTGATCGACCGGACCGACGGCGTGCCCCCGACACCGCCGGCGGCCGCATCGGGATCGGGAATCCGCTCGACGAAGTTGACCGTCCCCATCTCGGCCTCCGGCTTCGGGTAGTCGTTCCGGGTGTGGCCGCCACGACTCTCCTTGCGGTTGAGCGCACCCATTGCGGTGCATCGGGAGACGGTGAGCATCGAAGGGAGGTCGGTGGTCAGGTTCCACCCCGGGTTGTAGCGGAGGCCACCGCTCACTGACACCTGGTTGGCCCTCTCCTCGAGCACTTCGATCTTGCCCAGTGCCTCTTCGAGCTCGGATCCGGTCCGGATGATGCCGACCAGGCTCTGCATGGTCTCCTGCAGGTCCTGGTGGATGTCGTAGGGATTCTCGCCGCTCTCGCGCTCGAAGGGCGCAATGGCCGCGGCAATGGCTGCATCGATCTGCCCCTTGTCGACGGTGGGCGACCCGCTGCGGCCCGAGGCGAACTCAGCGGCCCCGATGCCGGCGCGGCGCCCGAACACCAACAGGTCGGAGAGGGAGTTGCCGCCGAGTCGGTTGGACCCGTGCATGCCACCGGCCGACTCGCCGGCAGCGAACAGCCCGGCGACCGTCGTTGCCGCCGAGTCGGCATCCACCCGGACGCCACCCATCGCGTAGTGGCAGGTCGGGCCCACCTCCATCGCTTCGGAGGTGATGTCAACCCCGGCCAGCTCCTTGAACTGGTGGTACATCGACGGAAGCCGACGCCGGATGTCCTCGGGGGTCCGCCGGGTGGCGATGTCGAGGAAGACCCCACCATGGGGGCTCCCCCGGCCGGCCTTGACCTCGCTGTTGATGGACCGGGCCACCTCGTCGCGGGGGAGCAGCTCGGGCGGCCGCCGGCCGGCGGAGTGGTCGTCGTACCAACGGTCGGCCTCGTCCTCCGAGTCGGCCGTCTCGTCCTTGAACATCGGGGGGATGTAGTCGAACATGAACCGGTTGCCCTCCGAGTTCCGCAGGACTCCACCGTCACCACGGACGCCCTCGGTCACCAGGAGCCCGCGGACCGACAGCGGCCAGACCATGCCGGTGGGATGGAACTGCACGCACTCCATGTCGATCAGGTCGGCTCCGGCCCACAGCGACATGGCGTGCCCGTCACCGGTGGACTCCCACGAGTTCGAGGTGTACATCCAGCTCTTCCCGATCCCGCCGGTTGCCATCACCACCGCCTTGGCCGTGAAGGTGACGAACTCGCCAGAGGGCCGCCAGTAGCCGACCAGGCCGGAGACGGTGCCCTCGGCGTCGTGGAGGAGCCGGAGCACCTTGAGCTCCATGAAGACCTCGATGCCGGCGGCCACCGCCCGTTGCTGCAGCGTCCGGATCAGTTCGAGCCCGGTGCGGTCGCCGACGTGGGCCAGGCGGGCGAAGCGGTGGCCGCCGAAGTCACGTTGCAGGATCAGCCCGTCCTTGGTCCGGTCGAACAGGGCGCCCCAGTCCTCGAGTTCGCGCACCCGGTCGGGCGACTCCTGGGCATGGAGCTGGGCCATGCGCCAGTTGTTGAGCATCTTGCCGCCCCGCATGGTGTCGCGGAAGTGGACCTTCCAGTTGTCCTCGTCGGAGACGTTCCCGAGGGCGGCAGCGACGCCGCCCTCGGCCATCACCGTGTGGGCCTTGCCCAACAGCGACTTGCATACCAGCGCTGTGCGCAGCCCCTTGGACTGCGCCTCGATGGCCGCCCGCAGGCCGGCGCCGCCGGCCCCGATGATGACGACATCGAAGTCGTGGGTCTCGTACTCAACCATTGGTCCGATACCCCTTTAGAAGTGGAAGCCGTAGTCGTGGATGGTCCCGCTCGCCACCAGCCGAATGTAGATGTCGGTGAAGGCAACGAAGCCCAGGCTCATCCAGGCGAACAGCATGTGCCGGCCGTTGAGGGGGGTGAGGAGCTTCCAGACCCTGTACCGGATGGGGGACTGGGAGAACTGCTTTACCCCACCACCGCACAGATGGCGGCATGAATGGCAGCTGAGCGAGTACGACCACAGGAGGAGGGCGTTGATCAACAGCACCGCGGTCCCGACGCTGAACCCGATGCCGATGCCGGGTTGGCGGAAGGCCACGAAGGCGTCGATGGTCAGGATGACGTTGAACACCAGGCCGGCGTAGAAGAAGTACCGATGGACGTTCTGCAGCAGCAGCGGAAATCGCGTCTCACCGCTGTAGGAGCTGTGTGCGTCGGAGACCGCGCAGGCGGGCGGCGCCATCCAGAACGACCGGTAGTAGGCCTTGCGGTAGTAGTAGCAGGTCAACCGGAATCCGAGGGGGAAGATCAAGATGAGCAGGGCGGGGGAGATCGTCCACCAGGTGATGATCGTGCCCGGGTGGCTTCCGGGCACGCAGCTCTCGGTGAGGCACGGCGAGTAGAACGGCGAGATGAGGTCGCGGTGGAGGCCCGAACCGGCGTAGTAGTTCTTGTTCACGAACGCCGCCCAGCTGGCGTAGCCGACGAACAAGGTGAGCACGGTGGCCGTGACGACCTGTTGAACCCACCATCTGTCCTTGCGGAGGGTCGGCACGGAGGGACCGCCCCGGACCCCTCCCAGAACGACCGGTGTACTCGTGGTGCTCGTCGCTTCCTCCAAACTGGTCAAGTCGCTTCTCCCTCATCTGGCTCATCGGGCCACGGCGGACCACCTCGCGCGGAGGTTTCCGCGCGCGATCGCTGGTTGACCATCATCTTTCCATTCCTGGCCGCTGGGTGCGAAACCGGGCGAGGCCGGCGGGAGAGCGTCGGACATCGACGCTTCACTGCGGCATCCCCCCGCGTAGGCTCGACTGCATGACCGCGCCGGACCGTTCCGACCACCCTGAGGCACCGCTCGGATCCCTGGATCTCTCGACCCGGCTGACCCCACCGCCGGACATCACCACCCTGGGTCGGCTGCGCCAGGCCGGATGGAGCTCCATCCCGGTGGCCGAGGAGATCCGGCGAAACGCATCGGCTCGCATCGCCGCAGGTCAGCCCCTGGTCAGCGGGGTGCTGGGCTTCGAGGACACCGTGCTGCCCCAGTTGGAGAACGCGATGCTGGCCGGTCACGACGTGATCCTCCTGGGGGAACGGGGCCAGGCCAAGACCCGCATCATCCGGTCGCTGGTCGGCCTACTCGACGAGTGGCTCCCCATCGTGGCCCACTCGGAGATCAACGACGACCCGTTCCACCCGATCTCCCGGTTCGCCAAGGACCTCCTGGCCGAAGCCGGTGACGATCTGCCTGTGTCATGGGTCCATCGCAGCGAGCGATACGGCGAGAAGCTGGCCACACCCGACACCTCGATCGCCGACCTGATCGGGGAGGTGGACCCCATCCGGGTCGCCGAGGGCCGCTACCTCTCGGACGAGCTGACCATCCACTACGGGCTGGTGCCGCGCCTCAATCGCGGCATCTTCGCGGTCAACGAGCTTCCCGACCTGGCCGAACGCATCCAGGTCGGCCTGCTCAACGTCCTGGAGGAGCGCGACGTGCAGATCCGCGGCCACCGGGTCCGCCTGCCGCTCGACATCGTGTTGGTGGCCACGGCCAATCCGGAGGACTACACCAACCGGGGCCGGATCATCACTCCGCTGAAGGACCGTTTCGGCGCCCAGATCCGCACCCACTACCCGCCCGACGCTGCCACCGAGTTGAGGATCGCCGTGCTGGAGGCTGACCTGCCCGGGCGTTCCGGGGCAGACCGGTCTGGTGACGGCGCCATGGGCACCCCCGGTCGGCCACGGGTCGAGGTGCCCGAATTCATGGCCGAGGTGGTGGCGGAGCTGAGCCAGTTGGCCCGTGAGAGCCCGCATCTCAATCAGCGCTCGGGCGTGTCGGTGCGGCTGACCATCGCCAATTACGAGACGCTGGTGGCGAACGCCACTCGCCGTGCGCTCCGCAACGGCGAGTCCGAGGCGGTGCCCCGGATCTCCGATCTCCAGGCGCTGGTCTCCTCCACCCAGGGGAAGGTGGAGATCGAGTCCCTCGAGGAGGGACGGGAGGAGGCCATTCTCTCGCGCCTGGTGTCCGCCGCGGTGCTCCTGGTCTTCCGCCGCCGGGTCCACCTGGCCGATCCCCAGGCGGTGGTGGGGGCGTTCACCGCCGACACCGTCGTGCACGCCGGGGACGACCTGCCGACCAGTGCGTACGAGGGGACGCTCACCCAGCTGCCGGCGCTGTCGGCCCCGGTGCTGTCGTTGACCGGGGGATCGGAGGACCCCGGCGTCGTGGCCAGTGCCGTCGAATTCCTGCTCGAGGGGCTGCACCTGACCAAGCGCCTCAACAAGGAGTCGGCCGGCGCGCGGGCGACCTATCGGGGCCGGGGATGACCTGGCGCTTCGACTACCGCCGTTGGGACGGAACCCAGGACTCGCTGGTCGACGACACCGACTCGGTGCTGTCGCAGCTGACCGACGACCTCCTGGCCAACGGCGACCTCCACGAAGCGCTCCAGCGGATGCTCAACCGCGGGTGGCGCACCCCCGACGGCGAGCAGGTGCAGGGACTGCGCGATCTCCTGGACCAGCTCCGGCTCGAACGTGAGGAGCAGCTCGAGCGGGGTGACCTGGGTGGCGCCTACCGCGAGGTGGCCGAGGAGCTCCAACAGGTGCTGGGCGAGGAGCGTACCGGCATCGAACGGCTGCAGGCCGATGCCGAGGCCTCTGGGGACCAGCGCCGACGGGAGGTCACCGACGAGGTGGCTGCCGAGCGGCGCATGCAGCTCGACCTGCTCCCGGGCGACCTGGCCGGCACGGTGCGCGGCCTGCAGCAGTACGAGTTCGTGTCGTCCGAGGCGCGCCAGCATTTCGAGGAGCTGGTCGAGCGTCTGCGCGAGGAGGTCGCCCGGACCTACTTCGAGCAGATGTCCGACGCGCTGTCCAACCCCGACCCGGCACAGCTGGAGCACCTGCGGGAGGCGTTCGACGCGCTGAACCGGATGGTCGAGCAACGCGAGGCGGGCGAGCCCATCGACCCCGGCTTCGAGACGTTCATGGAGCAATTCGGCGACCTGTTCCCTGGCAACCCGTCCTCCCTCGACGAACTGCTCGAGCAGCTGGCCGCCCGCATGGCCGCAGCCCAGGCCATGTGGAACTCGATGTCGCCCGAGCAACGTGCCCAGCTCCAGGGCCTGGCAGAGTCGCTGCTGGAGGACCTCGACCTGCGTTGGCAGGTGGACCGCCTGGCAGGCAATCTGCAGAAGGCGTTCCCGGGCGCCGGGTGGGAGCAACGGTTCCGCTTCAGCGGCGACCAGCCCATGGGCATGGGTGAGGGCGCCGATGCTGCCGGGCGGCTACGCGACCTCGACGAGCTCGAGGCCTATCTCCGATCCGCCAACTCGCCGGCGGCACTGGCCGAGGTCGATCTCGACAAGGTGGCCCGCAACCTGGGCGAGGACGCCGCCCGGTCACTCGACCGGTTGGCAAAGCTGGCCAAACAGTTGACGGACGCCGGGCTCATCGACCAGCGGGAGGGGCGCTTCGAGCTGACCCCGAAAGGGATCCGACGGATCGGCCAACAGGCGCTCTCCGACCTCTTCTCGCAGCTGACCAAGGACCGGGTGGGGAACCACGCCACCACCTGGACGGGCACCGGGCACGATCGCGAGGAGACCACCAAGCCCTACGAGTTCGGCGACCCCTTCAACCTCGACCTGTCACGGACGGTGCACAACGCGGTGCGCAGGGCCGGCAGCGGCGTCCCGGTGCGGCTCCACCCCGACGACTTCGAGGTGATCGAGACCGAGGCCCTGACGCGGTCGGCCACCGTTCTGCTCCTCGACCTGTCGCTGTCCATGCCGATGCGGGACAACTTCGTCCCGGCGAAGAAGATGGCCATGGCACTCCACACGCTCATCTCGACGCGGTTCCCCCGCGACTACCTCGGCCTCGTCGGGTTCTCCGAGGTGGCCCGGGTGATCGAGCCCGAGGACCTGCCCACCGTCAGCTGGGACTACGTCTATGGGACCAACCTGCAGCACGGGCTGATCCTGGCCCGCAAGATGCTCGCCCACCAACCGGGGACCAAGCAGATCATCCTGGTCACCGACGGCGAGCCGACAGCCCACATCATCCCCTGCGACGGGGGCGTCGGCTACGACGTCTTCTTCAACTACCCACCGGTACCGGAGACGCTCGAGGCCACCCTGGCCGAGGTGATGCGGTGCACCAAGGCCGGTATCACCATCAACACCTTCCTGCTCGATCCCGATCGCGGCCTGCAGGGGTTCGTCGAGCAGTTGGCCCGCATCAACCGGGGCCGGACGTTCGCCACCTCACCGGACGAATTGGGCGACTACGTGCTGGTCGACTTCCTCAAGCACAAGACCACGCTCCGAACCCGGGGACACCGGACCGGCTGAAGCCCTGTTACCTTCGCTGGATGGCCGCAACCTTCGTCCACGGCAACCCGGAGACCCCTGTCATCTGGGACGACCTGGTCTCACGGCTCGAGCGCACCGATGTCTCCTGCCTCCAACTTCCCGGATTCGGGTGTTCGGCGCCCGACGGGTGGGGTGCCACCAAGGAGGAGTACGTCGACTGGCTGATCGGCGAGCTCGAGGTGCTCGCCGCCGCCGACGGCCCCGTCGACCTGGTCGGCCACGACTGGGGTGGGATCCTCGCCCTGCGCACCGTGTCCCTCCGCCCCGACCTCGTGCGGAGTTGGGTGAGTGACGCCCTCGGCGGCCTCCATCCGGACTACGTCTGGCACGACTTCGCGCAGATCTGGCAGACCGAGGGAGCCGGCGAGGAGTACTTCGAGTCGTTCCTGGCGACGCCGTTCGAGGTCCGGGTCACCCTCTTCGAGAGCCTGGGCATTCCGCGTGCGACGGCCGGGCGGCTGATCGCGGCTGCGGACCCGGAGATGGCCCGGTGCGTCCTGGCCCTCTACCGATCGGCGGTCCAGCCGGCGATGGCGGAGTGGGGCCGCGAGCTCGAGCCTGCCGGCGGTCTCCCCGGGCTCAGCGTCACCGCACCGCTCGACCCCTTCATGGGCTCCGGTGATCTGGGCTCGGTGGTGGCGGAACGACTGGGGGCGCGCACCCATGTCATGGAGGGCCAGGGTCACTGGTGGATGCTCGGGGACCCGGCCGGCGGAGCCAGGGCACTGGAGCAGTTCTGGGCATCGATCTGACGTGAAGTGGACGGTGCCGCGTACCGGCACCGTCCCGGGCGGCGGTCTCCCGACGACGGTGGACAGTCGTCGGGAGACCGCCGCAAGTGGTGGCCTTCCGAAGGCTCCATCGCACGCGCCCGCCCCCCTGCGATGGCCCCCGGATATTGCGCCCCTGTTCACAAGCAGGTTTTTCTTGCGTTTCGTCCTCAGATAGTGAAGGATGACATATCTGTAGTTACATCAGTGCTATGCGGCTTCACCCGAAGCTGCGTGGCTGAGTGGGAGGGAGGCCTGTCAGTGGACATGGTGTCATTGATGTACGGACCCCAAGAGCGGACCTGGCAGACCAAGGCGAACTGCATGGGGGTCGATCCCGACCTCTTCTTCCCCGAGCGGGGGGCATCGACCCGCGAGGCGAAGGAGGTGTGTCGTGGCTGTGTGGTCCGCGAGGACTGTCTCGAGTACGCCCTGGCGAACGGCGAGAAGTTCGGGATCTGGGGTGGACTGTCGGAGCGGGAGCGCCGCCGGCTCCGCCGTCAACGCGCCATGCAGCGCCGGGCGGTCACCGCCTCGTAGGCACCGGCAGCATCGGGCTCACCTGGTGTCGGCAGTGGGGGACCGGTTGTCGTCCAGGCGGCCCTCGATGGTCCGATCCTCGGTGAGATCGAGCTCCGCCCAGCGATGGCGGGGGACGGCGTCGAGCACCTCGGCCGGTGCGAGGCCGACCAACTCGGCTCGCAGCACCTTGCAGCCCTTCGACTCGGCGCCCGACGCCACTGCGTCGTAGACGTCGACAACGGAACGTGCGACCGGGTCGATCAGGTTGAAGCTGACCTGTGCGCCTGCGTCCACTGCGAAGCCCAGGCTCCGGACGGCGGGTCCCCGGAGGTCGCTCGCCAGCGAACGGGCCACCGCCACCGCCCGGGCGTGCTCCTCCTCGGGAGTGCCACTGGACGCGCCGGCGATCCACACGTTGTAGGCGACCAGCACCGGCCGGGCGCCCACGGCCGAGGCACCTGCCGTGGGGTGCGGCTCCGAGGGTCCGGTGTCCGGCGCCAGTGATCGGAACGCCCTTCGCCGGACCTCGGGCAGCGAACGCTCCGGGCCGTACAGGAAGCAGGGCAACTGCAGAGTGGTGGCGGCCCAGACGGCGAAGCGGTCTCTGGCTTCGACCACTCGGGACCAGGCGTCCCCGGCCGATCCCTCGGACGGCGCAACCGCTGACCGCCCGCAGGAAGGAAGCGGTACGAAGGGCACCACGTCGGCCGCCCCCAGGCGCGGGTGGATGCCGGCGTGCGCTCGGAGGTCGATCCGGGCGACGGCCTCGGCGACCACCCGCCTGGCTGCATCCTCCACCGCATCGAGTGGTCCACCAAGGGTCAGAACGGAACGGTGGTGCTCCGGGTCGGAGTGGACATCGAGCACCTCGGGCCCGCCGGCGACGCGGATCGCATCAATGGTCTCCGTGCTGCGCCCTTCGCTGACGTTGATGACGCACTCCGTCAACACCTGGGCCCCGGCCACATCAGACCTGGCGGGTGAATCCTCAGACGGCTACTGCGTGCCCGACGCGGCGACGACGGAGCATCCGGCGCCGCTCGCGCTCGGAGGTGCCACCCCAGACGCCGTGGTCGACCCGCTCGTCGAGCGCGTACTGGAGGCACGCGTCCGACACGGGACACTCCGCGCAGATGCGCTGGGCCTCTTGCACGCCCACGCCGTCGCTCGGAAAGAAGATGGTGGGAGAGAGGTCCTTGCACTTCCCCCGGTTCATCCAATTCGTGTCCATGGTTCCTCCGTAGATCTCGAGGATGCTGCGGCAGGTGTCGGGTGTAGTGTGCCGACCCTGATGTCGCTGTCATCCGGTGCACAGCTAGTGTCGCATTTCGAAGCAATGCGCAGTGCGAAATGAGCCGGTATTGATGGAATCCTCACAATTTTCTTATCGGGCACCTGGGCCTTCTTATGAAAGCCCCCACGAGGGGGATCCGAACCGGCCCCCGGAGAACGACGGGGGAGTTCCCCCCGAGCCGACCTCCACGCCCCGGAGTGTCCCGTCCGGCCCGTTGCCGTCCGACCCCGTACCCCCTGCGACGTCCCTGCCGGGGACGGGCAGCGGCCCGCCGTCCTCGGTGCCGGGCACCGTGGATCCGGTGCCCCGAGGCACCGCCGGTCCGCTGTCCGGCGCCTACCCGCGGCCCGCGGTCTACACCCCCTATCCGCCCCACCCGGGCTACCCCCCGTACCCGGTGTATCCCTCCTACCCGGGGTACACCGGGGGGTACGGCCCCCCCGGCCCCGCGCCCGCCTACCCCTATGGGTACGGGGCCCTGCCCCCAGTCCCCCCTCCGCGCGTGGTGCGGCACACCTTGCGGCGGCGCACGTGGATATGGGTGGTGCTCATCACCGCGGTGGTGGCCGCACTGGTCGGCGGCCTGGTCGGAGCACTGGTCGGCGCAGGCAGCCAGCGCACCTTCGTGCAGCAGTTCTTCCCGAACAAGAGTGTGCTGGCCCGCCCCCAGGACGTCCAGGCGGTACTGGCCAAGGTCGAACCGGCGGTGGTCTCCATCGACAGTCAGTCCGCCTCCGGCTCGTCCGGAGGCGACTTCGTCGAGGCTGCAGGGACCGGGATGATCCTCACACCCGACGGCGAGGTGCTCACCAACGATCACGTCGTGACAGGAGCCACCTCGGTGACCGTCACACTGTTCGGTCAGACCACGGCGATGGCCGCCCACCTGCTGGGAACCGACCCGGGCCACGACCTCGCCCTGGTACAGATCGACCACGCGTCGAACCTGCCGACGGTCGCACTGGGTGACTCGGGGCAGACCCAGGTGGGCGACGGCGTGCTGGCCATCGGCAATGCCCTGGCACTGGCGGGCGGCCCGTCGGTCACCGAGGGGATCATCTCCGCCGTCGGCCGCTCGCTGACGGCGCAGAACGACAGTGGGCAGACGGAGAACCTGACGGGACTGCTGCAGACGGATGCCGCCATCAATCCGGGCAATTCCGGCGGTCCGCTGGTGGACGCGCAGGCGCAGGTGGTCGGCATGAACACCGCGGTGGCTTCCAGCAGCACGGGTAACGCGCCGACCCAGAACATCGGGTTCGCCATCGCGATCGATTCGGTGAAGCCCCTTCTCGCCGAATTGCAGCAGGGTGGCCCGGGAGGCGCGAGCAGCCCGACTCCGCAGCCGGTCCCCGTGTCGAACGCCGCCTACATGGGGGTGACCGTGGGACCGATCACCCCTGCACTCAAGCAGCAGGACGACCTGACTCCTTCGTCGGGTGCGCTGGTCACCTCGGTGCAGCCCGGGAGCCCGGCGGACAAGGCCGGGTTGCAGACCAATGACGTGATCGTCTCGTTGAACGCCACGGCGATCCAGAGCCCGAGCGATCTGACTGCCGCCATCCACCCCTTCCGTCCCGGTGATCGGGTGGCCGTCGGCATCTACCGGGGCAGTACCAAGATGACGGTGGACGTCACGCTCGGGGCCCGCCCGACCGGCGGGTAGGATCCCCGGTGCCGCAATCCCAGGAGGAAGAACTGCCATGACCCCGGTCACCGACGATCAGACTCCCCCCGAGGGGAGCGAAGAGCCACAACCCCCGGTCGGTCACGTCCGCGTGGTCTACCTCGGACCGGTGGCCCCGCATTGGGAGGTCCGCTCCGACTACGGGGACCCTGCCCTGATCGAGGAGTTCCGTCGCCGGACCATGGCCCGGCTGGTGCTGTTGCCGCCTCACGATCCCCAGTACCGGCGCAATCGGGAGCGGGTGATCCGGGACGCCGAACGGGAGAACATCCTGCTCGAATGGGACCTGGGCCTGCCGGAAGAGGAAGTCGCCGCCACGCCGGCGGGGGGCGCCGTGGCCGCGGACCCGGTCACCGAGGCCTGACCCCCGGAGGGACCCCGGCGGTCAGCCCGCTTCGGGTTCGTCGAGCTCGGGAAGGCTGATGCGCTCCAACCACAGGCCGGGTGCATCCACCTCCGAAGGCGTCGGGAGGTTTCTGGCCGATGTCCACAGTCGCGGCAGGGCTTCCTCGCCGGCCCGCTCGATGACCCCGTTGACGAAGGACCGGCCCCGGTCGACCTGGGTCTGATCGAGATCGAGGCCGAACAGTGCCCCGGCCGCCTCTTCACCCTTGCCCCGCTCGGTGCGGCGCCGGTACCACGCCTCGGCGAGCTGGCTGTGGGAGCCCACCAGCTTCTGACCGACCCGGTTTGCCACGTGGTCGGCGTAGGCGTCGATGACCACGGCGAGCGCGGTGAGCTGGTCGGACGAACGTCGCGATTCGGGGGTCAACAGCTCACCGAGCAGTGCCTCGGGATCGCCGAACATCCCTTGGAGCGACTCGAGATCCATCCCTCCCGGAGCGTCGATGGCGCCCGGGCTCCCCAGTCCCCCGAGCCGTCCGGCCAAGTCCTGTTGGGCGGCGGCGGACGACTTGGCCAGCGCCATCAGCAGCTCTTCCATTCGGGCCCTGACCGACGGTCGGGTCAGTACCGTGTTGGAGGCGAGCTCACGGGCGCAGACCCAGACGAGCGCTTCTTCCTCGGGCAGGCTCCAGTCCTCGGCAAAGGAGGTGATGTTGGCCGTCACCAGGAGGAGCTCGTCCGACGGTGCCCAAGGAAGCGCCAACGGGTACTGGCCGAGGGTCCGCTGCGCAAGGTGCCCGACCACCGAGCCGACCTGCAGCCCGAAGAACATCGGCCCGATTGCCGTCGCCCACTGGCCGATGAGTCCGGCCAGGCCACGGGTCGGGTCCTCGTCGAACAGGTCCGGCGTCTGCGCCGGTTCGGTCGGGGGCGCGGCGGTCGGTGTCGGGTTGGGCGCGGCCATCGCGGTGAGTATCGGGCGCCACGACTCGAGTGCACGAGCCGTCCAGTCGCCCCTGCCCACGGGCACACAGGTGAGGCGCCGCCCGTCCGGGGAGACGGGCATACCGGTGGTCTCGATCACGTTGAGCTCGGCAACCCGCGAGAGCTGCTCGACCCGGATCCGCTGGATGGGCTCGACATTGGGCTCGGCAGTCCCGCCGGTGGCCACGTTGAGCGCGAACGACCGCGTCATCTCCCACTGGTCGGGAGCAGTGGACCCGAGCATGTTCATCAGGTCACCCAGCAGGGACTGGAAGGGGTTTCCCGCGTCCTCGCGTTCGGGTGGTGCCATACCCTCATGCTACGGCGAAGAGCCATCTCCCGGTGCATCGGTGTCGTTGTCGCCCAGCACGACCGAGGTGGTGAGCGTGCTTCCCGCTCGTTGGAAGGTGACGTCGAGCGCTGTTCCGGGCGGATCGGGGTAGAGCCTGGTGCGGAGCTCGGCCGTTGAGTGGACCTGGTAGCCGTCGATGGCGACGATGACGTCGCCGGGCAGGAGCCCGCCGATTGCCGCCGGACTGCCGGAGTCGACGGAGTTGACGAGGGCGCCGGCCGGATCCGTTGACGGGGCGACCGGCGATGCGGGTGACGAGGTGGTGGTGGCGGTGAGGGTGGGGGCCGAGGTGACGGCATCGTCATCGCTGCCGGCGACACCCAGCCACCCGGGATCGACCACTCCCGACGAGACCAGCTGGCGGGCAACGCCGAGGACGAGCGCCGCGGGCAGGAAGACCGACCGGGTCGAGGTCCCCGACTGCGTCACCTGTTCGAGGATGCCCGAGACGTTGCCGCTGCGGTCGAGGAGCGGGCACCCGATGTCGTCTGCGGTCAGGGGCGTGGCCACCGCGGTTCCGGCAAAGCCGGAGGTGAGGCCGCCTCCCTCGAGGGGAAGGCCCGACGAGAGTACGGTGCCCGCGTACTCCCTGGACTGCGGTGCGCCTGCCTGCGACCCAGGTTCCATGGCCACCGCCAGGACCGTGGCTCCGACGGAGGGGTCGTTTTCGTCGAAGGTGGCGGCCGGGAGGTCGTCGGCGATCCGTACGACGGCAAGTCCGGAGGTCTGGTCGACGCCGACAATCTCGGCGGGCTGCCGGGATCCGTTCGGCTCGACGACGGTGATCGTCCTGGCATCGACGAGGGCCCGTGAAGGGGTGACGATGATGCCCCCCGACTCTGCCACCAGTCCGGAGGCGACGGACCTTCCGGTCTGCTTCACGATGATGAGGGCTACCGTTGACGGTCCGCTGGTGGCCAGCATTGCGCGCTCTGCGGAATTGGCCAGCCGGGTCATCCCCGGCTCGGTCGTCGGTGCTCCGGTCAGAGACGCCTGCCCCGGTGTTACCGCCGGCGCGCTCTGGCCCGCGCTGCCGGTCGTTGCCATGGTCAGCCCGGCGGCCACCAGCACCAGGGCGATGCACGCGGTGGCCCCGCCGATGATCCAGAGCCCGGAACGAGCGTGGCACTCCACTGCCCCGGGGGGGATCCGCGCCGGCGATACGGGCCCTGTCGATGCAGACTCCGACGGGTGGCGCCACAGGCGGTCGTCGGGCGAGATCCATCCTCGCAACCGGTCGGCATCCTCGGACCGACTGTCGCCAGGATCTTCCCCCGCTCCCCGATGATCCTCTCCGTCCACGGGCTTGAGGTTACCGATCACGGCGGACATTTGGGGGTCGCCCCGCTCCGTGGCACGGCCGGTCGATCGGCCGAAAGGCTGTCCTTCGCGGCTCCCGACGTCGTGGCCCTACGATGACGGGGTGGCTCGGGACCTCGCGATCGACCTGGGGACGGCCAACACCCTCGTCTATGCCAAGGGCAACGGGATCATCCTGAACCAGCCGACGGTCATCGCCCTCAACACCCGGACCCACGAGGTCCTGGCGGTGGGGAACGAGGCATGGCAGATGATCGGCCGGACCCCGGGCTACATCGTGGCGGTAAGACCGCTCCGGGAGGGTGCGATCACCGACTTCGACATCACCGAGCGGATGATACGCCTGCTCCTCCGGCGGGCCGGCGTGACCAAGTTCACCCGACCCCGCGTGCTGATCTGTGTGCCTTCGGCCATCACCTCGGTGGAGCGCCGTGCCGTCAAAGAGGCGGCGCGCCGGGCGGGCGCTTCGGCGGCCCACCTGATCGAGCAGCCCATGGCCGCGGCGATCGGAGCCGGTCTCGACATCCACGAGCCGGTGGGGAACATGGTGGTCGATGTCGGTGGGGGCACTACGGAGACAGCGGTCATCTCGCTCGGCGGAGTCGTCGCCTCGAGGGCCATACGCTGTGGCGGCTTCGACATGGATGCGGCCATCCAGCAGTACGTGCGCAACCAGCACGGGATCGCCATCGGCGAGCGCACCGGTGAGGAGTTGAAGCTGGCCATCGGCTCTGCGCTCCCGTACGCCGACGAGATGCAGGCGGAGGTCCGGGGCCGGGAGATCACCACCGGGCAGCCCAAGACCGTGGTCCTCTCGCCCGAAGAGGTGCGCTACGCGCTCCGGGAGCAGGTCGACCAGATCGTGGACACGGTGATCAGCTGCCTCTCCGAGTCGCCGCCCGAGTTGGCCCAGGACATCATCTACGAGGGCATCCACCTGGTCGGCGGGGGAGCCATGCTGCGGGGCCTGGCCAATCGGCTGGCCGATGTGACCGAGGTGCCGGTCCACTTGGTGGCCACCCCGCTGGAGTGCGTGGTGCTGGGCGCCGGAATGTGCCTCGACTCGTTCGACAGCCTCCGCCCCATCTTCGCCGCTGCAGAGACCTGAGCGCCCCGGATCTCCGCCCCGGAGGGCGCGGATCCGCTCACTCCGGGGCGAGGAGGTCTTCGGCCACCTGGCGGACCTGCCAGTCCCGGTCGTCGAGACAGCGCCGGAGCGCCGCTTCGACCGCGGGTCCGTCGAACGCGGCCAGCGCGACCGCGGCCCGCCTGCGGATGGCCGGCTTGTCCTCGAGCGCCTCCAGCACGGCCGTCAGCCCCGCGGGGTCGCCGATGGCCCCGAGCGCAGCCACCGCTGCCTCCCGGCACAAGGGGTCGGGGTGCCCCGACGAGGCCGAGGCGATCCTCGAGAGCTCGGGAACCGACGGGCGGTGCGCTCGTTCTCCCGAAGCCCACGCAGCCATCTCCACCACCGAGGGATCGGCGTCGCCCAACGCCGGCATGATGTCCACGCTCGGGAATCCGGCTGCCAACTCGCACGCCCGGCGGCGCACCTCGGACGCCTCGTCCTCGAGCCCCCGCCGGAGGTCGCCGTCGTCGAGGGCCCCGAGTCGATCCAACGCACCGAGGGCAGTGGCCCGCACCGACGGAGAAGGGTCGGTCGTCCCCGACCGTGCGGTCGGCAGGTCGCCGACGTGGCCCGCCAGCGCCACCATCCGCCTGCGCTCGGTGACGCTCGGACCTGGAGGTTCCGTGGCAGGCTTCACCTCAACACTATGACCGACGACGAGAGCGATAGGCCGACGGCCGGCCCGGGTCAGCCGGCCGCGTGGCGGTCCGACGGCGACAGCGCCCCCGCGGCTTCCGCCCTGGCCCCGCTCGCGGATGTCGACGACGGGATCGACGGCCCGGAGGTGGCGGCCGCGAAGGAGCGGAGGAGGCGGACCTGGCCCTGGGTGCTCTTCTTCGTGGCCGTGGTCGGCATAGCTGCGACCTCCCGGATCAACCTCGACTACTACGCCATCCAGCCCGGTACGGCACAGTCCGTGCAGCACTTCATCACCGTCCCGCCCGGCAAGGACCATCCGGTCAGCCACCCGGTGCTGTTGACCGACGTCGAGATCGGCAGGGTCTCCGCACTCTCCTATCTGTTCTACAAGGCCCAGGGGAACACCTCCCTCGAGCCGGTCGAGGCGGTCACCGGAGGGACGCCCCCCTCGCAGTTGGACGCGCAGGGCCAGCTCGAGATGTCCCAGGCCGAGTCCTACGCCAAGACCGCGGCGCTGCGGCGACTCGGCTACACGGTGACCGCCACCCCGGCGGGAGCCGTCGTGTACGGGACCTTCCCGGGCACACCGGCGTACAACGCCCTTGCCGTGGGTGACGTCATCACCACGGTCGACGGGGTGGCGACCCCCACCGCACGGGATCTGGTGTCAACCCTGCGGAAGTACCACTCCGGCCAGACGGTGACCCTCGCGGTGCGCAGGGGGGGTACCGGCGGTCCGACCCCGGTGCCGCTGACGCTCAAGAGCACCGTGGTGGATCTGGGAGGCGGGTACAAGGCGACGCTCGACGTGGGCTTCCTTCCGGAAGACCAGGTCGACTACGCCTATCCCTTTCCGGTCTCCATCGACGTCGCCGACATCGGGGGCCCGTCCGCCGGACTGGCCATGACCCTCGGTGTGATCGACGCCCTGACCGCGGGCTCCCTCACCGGCGGCCACACCGTCGCGGCCACCGGCACCATCGACAGCTCCGGCAACGTGGGCGACGTGGGCGGCGTCCCCCAGAAGACCATCGCCGTGGAGAACGCCGGCGCGTCGGTCTTCCTGGTGCCGCCGCAGGAGTACCGGGCGGCGATGTCCAAGGATCGGCCCGGTCTGAAGATCTACGCGGTTTCCACGCTCGATCAGGCACTGGTCGTGCTGGCGGCCCATGGGGGCACCGCCGTCGGCACCGCCGCGTCCCCGCCTGCGCCCGGGCAGCAGGCCGCACTGGCGGGATGACCGGATTCGAGGACCGACAGTCGTAGGCTCTCGCTCATGCCCGAGGAACGCCGCATGACCATCACTTCCTCTCCCCACCTGGCGCCCGATGACGTGGCCCGTCACACCTTTGCCTCGGTGCGGCGAGGGTTCGACACCGACGAGGTCCGCGATTATCTCGAGTCGATCGCCATCGCTCTCAGGGGGGTCGCCGATCGTGAACGCCAGTTGCTCCAGGAGCTCGCCGAGTCCGAACACCGGGCGGCCAACCCGGTCCTCGACGAACCGACGCTGACGGCGGCGCTGGGCCTGGAGACGGCTCGGGTACTCCACAGCGCCCACGAGGTTGCCGCCGAATTGGTCGCCAAGGCCGATGCGGAAGCGAACCGCCTCCGCTCGGAGGCCGACCAGGAGACCGGGCAGAACCGGGCCCGTGCCGCGGCCCTGGTGGCAGAACAGACCGCCCGGGCCGAAGCGGAGGTCAACGACCTGCGTCAGCGGACCGACCAGCAGGTGTCGACGGCCCTGGAGTCGGCGCGTCACGAGGCCGAGGAGGTGCTGGCCCAGGCCCGGGAGGAGTGCCGGGCCATGGTCGACGAGGCGCAGCAGCTGAGGGCCCGGGTCCTGGCCGACCTGTCTCGCCGCCGGAAGATCCTCCACGCCCAGATCGAACAGCTGCGCGCCGGGCGCGAGCGACTGGCCGAGACCATCAATGACGTTCGCCGCTCGTTCGATGCCATCGCCGACGATCTGTTCACCGCAGAGGACGACGCACGGCTGGCGGCCGAGGCTGCCGGGCGCGAGGCGGTGAGCCGTCCCGCCGAGGGTACGCCCGAGGAACTCGCTGCCGTTCTGTTGGCCGACGAGGCCGAGGTCGCAGCCGACCTGGCATCGTCCGCAGGCACGACAGGCGATACCGGGTCCGGAGAGGGGGAGGCGGCCCCCCCCGGCGACCTGGTGGAGATTCCGGGTAGCGGCACCACCGTGGCCACGGAGGCACCCCGTGCAGAGTCACCCCCTGGCGAGGCGCCGCCGGCCGACGCCCCGCCGGCGAAGTCGGTGGATGCCCTGTTCGCCAAGATCCGAGCCGCCCGGCAGGAGCCCGGGGTCGACGACCGGCCTCGCACCCCGGAGGGTGACGCCGCCGGTGCGATGGAGCCCGGGGTAGGGCCCGAAGGGGCCGGCGAGGACACCGGTGGAGAGTCGGGGGACGAGCCACCTGAGGAACGGAGCCCCTTCGCGGTTCGCCGTGACGAGCTCGTCAGCCCGATCATCACCGCGCTGGCCCGTCGCCTCAAGCGGACCCTGCAGGACAATCAGAACGATCTCCTCGACCGGTTGCGGTCCAGCGGATCCCACTGGTCCCTCGATCTCCTCCCTGAGGAGATCGAACACATCGATTCCTACGCCACCGCAGCCCTGCCCGCGTTGGAGCAGGCGTCCGAGGCAGGGGCCACCTTCGCCGGCACGGGGCCGTCCGACGGCCCCCATGCAGATGTCCTCTTGGGAGTGGCCCACGACCTCGCCGAGTCGGTGGTCGGCCCGCTCCGGCGCCGCCTGTCCGCCGGCGACGGCCTGGCCGATGCGGAGGAGTCGGTGGTGGCCGAGTACGTCGGTTCGGCGTTCAGGGAGTGGAAGGGCGAGCGCATAGAGCGATTGGCCGGCGACCACGTGGTGGCCGCATTCTCCCTGGGGACGATCTCGGCGATCGAAGGAGAGAAGTCCGCCCAATTGGAGTGGGTGGCCGTCCCCGGTGCGGGTGACGCGCCTTGCCCCGATTGCGAGGACAACGGCCTCAACGGGTCCCAGCGGCCGGGCGAGGCATTCCCGACCGGGCACGCGCACCCGCCCGCCCACCCCGGTTGTCGATGCCTCCTTGTGCGCTCCGCCCCCTAGGCTGCAGCCGTGCGTTCTCCCAGCGACATTCCCCAGGTCCCGCGCCCGGCCCAGCACGGTCGCCGTCGTTGGATCATCGCGGCCCTGGTCATCGTGGTGGTGGTCATCGCCTCACTGCGGACGTTCGCCGTGTTCTACACCGACTCCCTGTGGTTCTCCTCGGTGTCGCTGCATCCGGTGTGGGTCAAGCTCTTCGAGATCAAGGGCGGCCTGATGGTGGTCTTCGGGGTGATCTTCGCGGTGCTGCTGCTGGCCAGCCTCATCGTGGCCGAGCGCCTGGCCCCCAAGGGACCCTCCCTCGATGCGGAGGACGAGTTCGTCAAGAGGTACCGGGAGGTGATCGGGCCCTACTCCCGCTGGCTCCGGGCCGGCGTGGTCGTCGTGCTGTCGCTCATCGTCGGGTCCCAGGCGATCGGGCAGTGGCAGAACTGGATCCTCTTCCGCAACGGCGTGTCGTTCCCGAACTCCGATCCCCAGTTCCACCGGAACGTCGGATACTTCGTCTTCACCCTGCCCTTCGAACAGTTCCTCGTCCACTGGACCCTGGTGGCCCTGTTCGTCGTCCTGGTGGTCACCGTGCTCAGCCACTACCTGAACGGCGGCATCCGGATGCAGGGCTCGCGTCCGAGGGTCCGCCCCGCGGTGAAGGCCCACATCTCGGTCATCCTCGGCCTGCTGGCCCTGGTCAAGGCCGTCGGCTACTACCTGGCGCGGTTCAATCTGGACCTCTCCAGCAACGGGTACGTCCAGGGTGCGGGCTACACCGACGTCCATGCCCGCCTGCCCGCCCTCGAACTCCTCCTCCTGGTGTCCCTGGCCGCGGCTGTCCTGCTCATCTACAACATCCGGCGCCAGGGCTGGGCACTGCCCATCCTCGGGGTCGGCCTGTGGTTCCTGGTGGCGCTCAGCGCAGGCACCATCTATCCGGCTGCCGTGCAGGCCCTCAAGGTGAACCCGGCTCAGAACACCTTGGAGCGCCCGTACATCCAGCGCAACATCGATGCCACCCGGACAGCCATGGGGCTCACCGGCGTCCAGAGCGTCGCCTACCCGGCGTCGTCGACGCTGACCGCATCGCAGCTCTCGGCCAACAGCGACACACTGGCCAACGTGCGGCTCTGGGACCCGACCCAGACCCAGCCCACCTTCGACAAGCTGCAAGACATCCGCTCCTACTACCAGTTCAACAGCCTGGACGTGGACCGCTACAAGGTGAACGGTGCGGAGACCCCGGCCGTCGTCGGTGTGCGCGAGATCAACGACCAGGACCTCCCGTCCTCGTCGTGGGTGAACACCACCCTGCAGTACACCCACGGCTACGGGATGGTGGTGTCGCCCGCCAACGCCTCCACCAGCAACGGTGATCCCGTGTTCGCCGTCGGGGGCGTGCCGCCGGCCTCCAACAGCGGGCTGCCCACGGTCACCCAGCCCTCGGTCTACTTCGGGCTCAACAACTCCGGGTACGTGGTGGCCAACACGAAGCAGCCGGAAATCGACTTCCAGCTGACCAGCGGCACCAACGTCGAGACCCACTACTCGGGCGACGGCGGCGTGCAGCTCTCGTCCTTCTTCGATCAGGTGATGTTCGCCGTCCGCTTCAGCGACCTCAACCTGCTCATCTCCAACCAGATCACCAACAAGTCGCGGCTGATGTTCGACCGCGGCGTGCAGGCCCGTGTGTCCAAGGCCGCGCCCTTCCTCAGTCTCGACGCCGACCCCTACCCTGCGCTCATCGGGGGGCACATCGACTGGATCCAGGACGCGTACACCACCACCGACAACTACCCGTACGGGCAGAACGCGAACACCAGTGCCGTTGCCCCGGGCAGCGGGCTCGGTGGCAACTTCAACTACGTCCGCAACTCGGTGAAGGTGGTCATCGACGCCTACACCGGCCACATGACCTTCTACGTCATGGACCCCAGTGATCCGATCATCCGGACCTACGAGAAGGCCTTCCCGGGGATGTTCACCCCGGCGTCGAAGATGAGCGCCGACCTGAAGGCGCACATCCGGTATCCCGAGGACATCTTCACGGTGCAGGCCACCATGTACGGCAAGTACCACATCACCACGGCGCAGAGCTTCTACAGTGCCGCCGACGCATGGGCGCTGTCGCCGTCGCCCGGCTCGGGATCGCCCTCACAGGCCCTGGCCACCACCTTCACCACCAACGCCCAGGGCCAAGAGATCTCCACCGGCCAATTGGTCCGCATGGCACCGATCTACCAGGAGCTGCGGGTACCGGGCCAGGCCGCACAGTCGTTCACCCTGCTCGATGCTTTCGTCCCGGTATCGTCGCAGAGCCAGATCCAGACCTTGTCCGGGTTCATGATCGCTGGGTCCGACCCCGGCCACTACGGGCAGCTGCAGATGTTCGTGACACCACGCGACTCGCCGGTCAACGGACCCTCCATCGTGGCCGCCCAGATCGACGCGACACCGGCCGTGTCCCAGCAGGTCTCGCTCTTGAACCAGAACGGGTCCTCCGCGTTGCTGGGCAACGTGCTGATGATCCCGGTGGCCGATTCGCTGCTCTACATTCAGCCCCTGTACGTGGAGTCCTCCCGGAACGCCTTCCCTGAGCTCCAACGGGTCATCGCCGTGTACGGGAAGCAGGCGTCCATCCAGCCGACCTTGGCCGGGGCCCTCACCCAGGTGTTCCAGGCGCCGGTGTCGACGACGCCTGCGGCGCAAGGCGGGACCGGGAACCTCTCGCCGCAGGTGCGGGCCCTGTTGGACGAAGCCCAGACCGCCTACCAGCAGTCCCAGACCGACCTCAAGGCGGGCAACCTGGGCGCCTACCAGACCGACATCAACAACCTCGAGTCCATTCTGCAAGAGGTGCAGCAGCTGACCGGGGGTACCGTTGCCACCACGACGACCACGACGACCACCTCGCCGGGCACGGGCACGGGCACGGGCACGGGCACGGGCACGGGTTGACCCTGCACCGGCCCGCCTGCGCGGCTCGCTCCGACACGTCGGTCAGCCGGCGTGGACGGACCGGGCCGGCGGCCTGCTAGATTCTTCTCCTGCGACGCGGGGTGGAGCAGTCTGGTAGCTCGTCGGGCTCATAACCCGAAGGTCGTGGGTTCAAATCCCACCCCCGCCACTAACAGGCGTTCACGGAAGTGACGCCGGAGGAATGACGGAAGTCCCGGTTTCTCGGCCCCAGCGGCCCGGAGACCGGGACTTCTGCTCATTCACTCATCCACACTCAGCCACTGCGCAACACCGTGGAATGGCTCGACAGAAGAGAGGGGCGCCCTCGACACCGAGGGAATCTATGGTGTTGCGATCGGGGAGCTCCCCGACCCCGGAGTCCCCGACGCGGACCCCACCACGGACAATGACCTCCAGCTTCGAGGAAGCCAGTGACAAGCAGCAGCCGGCCGGAGGCCACGTGGTGAGCCAGAGCAGAGACCACCTCAAGTCCGGCCAGCTCGGCACCGCGGACGTGACGGCCTCGACGGTCGCCAACATCGGGCCAGGGATCGACTTTTACTTCGCATTCGGAGTGATCGCCGTGACTGCCGGCGTCGCCGCCCCACTGACGATCCTCGCCGCAGGCGTGGCCGTTGTCCTCCTCGCCTTCACGGTGGCCGAGTTCACCAAGGCAGAGCCTTCGGCGGGGAGCTTCATCACCTACGTGGAAACCTCGCTGGGACCAAGGGCCGGTGTCGCTACAGCCCTGCTGGTCACCGTCGGTTACACGGTCGCCATGGCGGCGGTGTTCACCATGTCGGGCGGAATGGTGGCAATGACCCTCGCCCACTACACATCGTGGCACCTCGCCTGGGGACCACTGACCCTCGTGCTGACCGTTGGCGCCATCTGGCTGACAGTACGCGGCGTCAAGCTCTCGACCACCGCAGTAGGCGTGGCCGTCTTGGTGCAGGTCGCGATCATGGTCATGGTCTGCGTCATTGTCCTCGTCGACCAGCGTGGCCATCTCTCGGGAGCACCGTTCTCCTGGGAGCATCTCACAGGCGGCCTGGCCGGCCTGTCCGCGGGCTTCCCATTGGCCCTCTACATGTTCATCGGGTGGGAGAACGGTCCAGCGCTCGCCGAAGAGTGCCGCAATCCGAGGCGCACCGTCCCGAGAGCCCTCTATATCTCCGTCGCGATCGGCGGCGCCCTGTTTGTGTTCTTCGCCTACGCGACCGTCACCGGATTCAACTACGAGGTCTCTTCCATCGGGCGCTCCTCCATCCCATTCCTCACCGTGGCCGACCACTATCTGGGCGGAGCGGCCGTTCTGGCCTGGGTCGCCGGCATCGTCTCCGTGCTCGCCACCCTGGTCGCCGGCACGAATTCGCAAGCGCGCATGCTCTTCGACGGTGGTCGAACTGGGCTCCTCCCGGCATGGCTGGGTCGCCTGCGTCCACGGGCCGACACGCCGGTGAATGCGCTCCTGGTCATGGCTACCGTGGGACTCGGGATCATCGGGGTCTGGTGGATGTCCCACCTCATCAGCGGAGACACGGGATCAATGAACCCCGTCGGCCTCTACGCCGAGTGCTCGACGATGGGTACGATCGTGATCCTCTTCGTCTACTTCCTGACGACGGTCTCCCTCCCCTTTTTCATGTGGCGCCGCCACCGCGAATCGTTCTCGATTCTCCGTCACGTTGCGATCCCGGTGCTGGGGTCCCTCACCCTCGTCGTCCCGTTCGTCGAGCTGTGCAAGCCCGGGCAGCCGGCGCCCTACAGCGAGTTTCCGTTCATCGCACTGGCGATCGTGGCGGTGGCCGCCGTGATCGCCTGCATTGTCGTGCACCGCCACCCGCGCACCGGAACCGGCGAGGGGACGGCGTTCTCGGGAACCTGAGCCGGTGGCGGTGGCGGTGGCGGTGG
>Ga0182010_10000414_pt1 | contig 24655 bp, 21 predicted proteins | sample 611E1MmetaG_FD_120488 | JGI IMG/M metagenome (GOLD analysis project Ga0182010, IMG submission 120488) | Permafrost microbial communities from Stordalen Mire, Sweden - 611E1M metaG | ecosystem: Environmental > Terrestrial > Soil > Wetlands > Permafrost | place: Sweden: Stordalen | collected... | reverse complement strand
AGAATTAGTACAAAGCAGCGGGTGGAAAAATTTCATCGCTAAACTATATGGTTTAGGTGCTTCCGTAGTTATTATTGGTGCATTGTTTAAAATTCAGCACTGGCCACTGGCTGGAACCATGCTTACCATTGGTCTTCTTACTGAGGCAGTGATCTTCTTCTTTTCAGCATTTGAACCATTACACGAAGAAATTGACTGGTCGCTTGTATATCCTGAACTTGCCGGAATTCCTGAAGATGAAACTCCTGAGATTGCATCACAAGGTGGCAAATACCGTGGAGTTTCCGGTGGTGGAGGTGGAGGAATTGGCGGCGGCGTAGGCTCTGTTGCTCTTGCTAAATTCGATGAGATGTTAGAAAAATCAGAGATCTCTCCTGATTTGTTCCAGAAATTGGGAGTAGGAATGAAAAAACTTAGCGAATCAACAGCAAACATGAACACTATGGGAGATGTTTCCGCTGCTTCATCAAAGTATATGAACACAATTAACTCCGCTAATGACTCACTGGGGAAATTGACAGATTCATACCAGTCAACAACAAAGTTAATTAACGAAACAAGTTCTACATACCGCACTATGGCTGATTCATTATCAGTTATTGAAGTAGGTGGAAAATCGTACCAGCAACAACTTGAATCTCTCAATAAAAACCTATCTGCACTCAATGCAGTTTATGAACTTCAACGTAAAGGAGCAGACGATCATCTTAAAGAATCAGATTCACTCTATAAAGGAATTCAAGGTCTTATGAAAGATCTTTCAGAATCAGCCGGAGATACGAAAAAGTACCGCGAACAAATAACAAAGCTCAATGATAATCTTTCGGCATTAAATAATGTCTATGGAAATATGCTTGCAGCTATGAATGTTAAATAATGTGGCTATTTTAAATAACTAAACTAACTACAAAATGGCTCACGAAAAGCTATCTCCTCGGCAAAAGATGATCGGTATGATGTACCTGGTGCTTACCGCCATGCTTGCACTTAACGTATCAAAGGAGGCTGTTGAAGCATTTAAAAAAGTTGATAATGGTCTTACCCAGACTATTGCAAATTACACAATAAAAAATGACGTTATTTATAAAGAATTTGACAGGGCAGCACAGGAAAATCCAACTAAAGCAGGCAAATACAAAACATTAGCTTACCAGGTCAAAGAACGGGCCGAAGAAGCTTTCAATTTTATTCAAGGTCTTAAAATCGAAATAATAAAGAAAGCTGAAAAAGATCCTGAAACTCCTGCTGTTAAAGGAAATGAAGTTATTATTGAAGAAGTAAAGAGAATTGATGATACCAATGTACCTTCTGAAATTCTTATCGGAGCCAACGAAAATGGCAAGGCTAATGACCTGAAAGCTCTCCTGAGCGAATATCGTCAGTTTCTTATTGCAACCCTCGATGGCAAGAATCCTACAGCTGAACAAGCTCTGAAAAAAAGTCTTAACACCGATGACGCTAAAAATATAGATGGAAAAACAGAACGATGGGAAAACCTTAACTTCCAGACATTACCTCTTGTCGCTGTTATTTGTATCCTGTCTGAATATCAGGTTAGCGTCAGAAACGGGGAAACTGAAGTACTCAACTATCTCTATTCCCAGATAGACGCATCTTCATTCAAGTTTACGAAACTTGGAGCTATAGTTGTACCTGTCAGTTCTAACTATGTTACCCTGGGCAGCGATTATGAAGCCCAGGTATTTATTTCCGCAACAGACTCAACACAATTCCCGGTAATTACTGTTGGTGACAGTAAGCTTCCTCTTGATGAAACAGGAAAAGGTATCTATAAAGTTCATGCCACATCAACCGGTCCTAAAAAATGGGGTGGTATTATAGCTCTTAAAGCCCCTGACGGGTCACTAAAGAATTATTCATTCGAATCTTCATATGTTGTTGGCGATCCAAATGTTATAGTTTCCCCTACAGCAATGAACGTAATGTACTACGGAATTAATAATCCGATTGACGTTTCAGTTCCCGGTATCAGCCCCGATAAATTGAAAATCCGGGTTGTCAACGGTTCATTCTCGACCGAGAAAGTTAAAAAATCCGGGGGAGATTATTTTAAAGGCGCCTGGGCTGTTAAACCAAATGCTGTTGGCCAGAATGTCCAGGTCATAGTTACAGCAGACATTAACGGTAAGCCCGTACAATATGCACCTTATGAGTTCAGGGTTAAAGCTATCCCTGTTCCCGTAGCAATATTTGCCAATAAGAGTACCGGTACCGTTCCAAGGGCAACAGCAGCAGCACAACAGGGTGTTTTTGCGGTATTACCTGATTTCGACTTTGATCTTCAATATACAGTTACGGGATTTACCGTACTTTATTCTGATAAAGGTTCCGATTATGAAGAACCCAGCACAAACAGCAATCTTACTTCTAAACAAAAGGACCTAATCGGCAGACTTACAAGAGGCAAAAATTTAATTATTAAAGATATTAAAGCACTTGGACCTGATGGCAGAACAAAAGAACTGCAGCCAATAATTTTAAAGATTGATTAATATCAAATAAAATAACCATCATGAATAAAAAAATTCTTTTTGGAATTATAGCTCTTTCACTTTCAGGTATACTCAAGGCCCAGAGTTTCGGGGATATTTATACCAAATCGATAGTGGATGCAAAAAAGATTGAATACCCTTATCTGCGCGAAGCCGATGTCATCTGGGCTAAGTATTACTACAGGCTTATCGATCTGCGGGAAAAAATCAATCAGCCATTATACTATCCTACTGAAACCACTCTTGACGGAAGAAAAAACTTTATTAATATCCTGCTTGATGAGATCAAAGCAGGAAGGATTACAGCATATGACCCTCTGAACACTGCTGTTAGTACCACCTATAATGATATTGAAATTAAAATGGGTAGCACAACCAAAACCGAGTCAGTTACTATTAACGCTGCCGGAGCTACCAGGGATACAGTAATCAAACAGGATGCGAAACCAGAGGAGGTTAAACAACTATTATTATACGAAGAGTGGTATTTCGATAAAAAGCTGTCTAAACTCGACGTAAGAATAATTGCTATTGAACCATATTACATGGCCTTCGACGAACAGGCCGGAAGAGTACTGAAAAAACCGTTATTCTGGATAAAATATGATGAGGTGAGAGATGCCCTTGCCAAGCATGAGGTATATATGAACAATAATGATGCTCAGAGAATATCATTTGATGATCTGTTCATGCAGAGAAGATTCGGCGGTGTTATTGCGGGAGAATCCAATGTCTACAACGACAGGATGATATCCCAGTACGAAATAGGAAAAGCTACACTATTTGAAGCAGAACGTATTAAAACCGAACTCTTCGACTTTGAACACGATCTTTGGGAATATTAATCTGATTTAATTCGAAGATACTAATATTTAAACAGTAGAGACAGGTCTGAGACCTGTCTCTACTGTTTTTTAATTGTCCTCAGTCCTGTAGCTATTTCTACATGAACTTATCTTTGGTAGATTGTTTCACATCCTCAAGATACTGTTTTATGTTTTGTTCTTCTTCCTTTTTAACTATCAGGAGGACATCTTCCGAATCTACTATTATGTAGTCTTTGAGTCCCTGAATGACAGCTATTTTGCCAGGAGATATGTTAAATATATTCCCTTCATTTCCATACGAAAATATTTTTCCTCTTATTAATGAATTCCCCTTTTTGTCTATCGATGAGTGCTCATAAAGAGAGCTCCATGTTCCAAGATCTGACCAGCCAATGTCTGTACACATAACATAGACATTATCTGCTTTTTCCATTATCCCGTAATCGATAGAGATACTTCTGCATTCAGCATACGTCTTTCCTATAAAGCTCTTCTCCTGTTTGGTGCCGAATAACTCCCTTCCTTCATCAAAAACAGTGTACATTTCTGACATATGTTTTTCAAAAGCAGTAAGTATTGACTTGATATTCCAGATGAAGATTCCTGAGTTCCAATAGAAATCGCCGCTTTCAATAAATTTCTTAGCGAGATCAATATCTGGCTTTTCAGTAAAAGTCTTAACTTTTACCAGGTTGCTGTATCCTTTAACCGGTTTCTTCTGATCTGCCTGTATATATCCGTATCCTGTTTCAGGCCGGTCAGGTTTTATGCCCAGGGTAATGAGTGCATCATTCCCTTTGGCAAATTCGAAACAACTTTGGATTACATCACAGAATTCTTCCTCCTTAACAATAAGATGGTCAGCAGGAGTAACTGCAATTACAGCATCCGGATTCTCCTTGAGGATTCTGAATGTGCCATAAGCAAGACATGGTGCCGTATTCCGGCGAAAAGGTTCTCCAAGAACCTGGGCAGGATCAATACCCAGTTGTTCTATAACCAGATCTTTGTGATCAGCATTTGTAACTACAAAAATATTTTTCTCCGGACAGGTGTTCTTAAAACGTCTGTAGGTCTGTTGAAGTAGTGTTTCTCCACTTCCAATAATATCAAGAAATTGTTTTGGTCTGTCACGACGGCTCAGAGGCCAGAAACGACTTCCTATCCCTCCTGCCATTATTATCACATACCTGTTATCCATAAGAAAAGTTAATTAAAACAATTTATGCAAATATATAATTAATTATGCAGACAGGTTTCAAAAACCAATTTAACAGAAATACCATAAATATTAGTAATTTTGGGATGCCTAATTATAGAAGAATGATTAAATTCCTTACACAGTTCGGGCGTTACTTCCTTCTGCTCAAGAAGGTATTTTCAAAACCTGAGAAACCATCACTTTATTTTAAACAAACTTTCAGGGAACTTGTATACCTCGGGGTTAATTCAATAGGTATTATAGCTATCATCTCCTTTTTTATGGGAGCAGTAATAACATTGCAAACGGCATATAATACTGAAAATCCTATTTATCCCAAATACCTGATAGGTCTTGGCTGCCGTGATTCAATAATTCTCGAGTTTTCTTCAACAGTTGCCGCATTGATCCTTGCTGGTAAAGTTGGCTCGAACATAGCGTCCGAAATTGGTACCATGAGAGTTACGGAACAAATTGATGCAATGGAGATAATGGGTGTCAATTCAGCTTCTTATCTTATTCTCCCTAAAATAGTTGCAACCATCCTCTTTAATCCGATACTTACACTCATCGGTATAATAGTTGGTATTTTCGGAGGATGGATCGCAGGAACTCTTTCGGGGGTAATAACATCTGAGAATTTTATTTATGGAATTCAATATGCATTTATACCATATTACATTGTCTATTCATTGATAAAGACGTTATTCTTTGCATTTATAATAACCAGTATCTCCGCATTTCAGGGATATTATGTCGATGGCGGTTCGCTTGAAGTAGGACAGGCCAGCACCAAAGCTGTCGTTTTCAGCAGCGTTGTAATTTTACTGTTTAATGTCATACTGACTCAACTTCTGCTATCATGATCAGAATTGTTAAACTGAATAAATCATTTAATGGGAAACCTGTACTGCAGAATATTTCAGTAACATTTGAGCCCGGTAAAACAAACCTTATAATCGGCAGAAGCGGGTCAGGTAAAACAGTACTTCTTAAGTCAATCGTCGGACTGCATGAGATTGATAGTGGTGAGATCTGGTACGAGAATACACTATTCAATAAACTCGATTTTATAGGTAAAAAAAGAATCAGAAGTGAGATGGGTATGTTATTCCAGGGAAGTGCATTATTTGATTCATTGACAGTTGAACAGAATGTTATGTTTCCTCTTGACATGTTTAGCGATAAAACACCCGATGAAAAATTAGAAAGGGTGAATTTCTGCCTCAACAGGGTCGATATCCATGACGCTAACGCTCTGTTTCCCTCAGAATTATCAGGTGGAATGAAGAAAAGAGTTGCAATAGCCAGAGCAATCGCTTTAAATCCCAAGTATCTCTTTTGTGATGAACCTAACTCCGGACTTGATCCTATTACAGCAATTTTGATCGATGCTCTTATTAAAGAGCTTACAGAAGAGTATTCGATGACAACAATAATAAATACTCACGACATGAATTCAGTCATGGAAATCGGAGAAAAAATAGTATTTATAAGCGAAGGAGTAAAATGCTGGGAGGGAAATAAGAACGAAATTCTTAATTCCGACTGTGATTCTCTTAATGATTTTGTTTTTGCAAACTCTCTGGCTAAAAAGCTTAGAGCCTCAAACAAATAACCGATTATTATTTTTTCTTAATCTCCTCATAATCTATATATTCCCCAATTTTCTTTGAAACCTTCTTTTGGGGTCCATTGTCTTTTTTGACTGTTTCACGTTTATTAGATGAAGAGAACTCTTCATTTCCAAACTTGACAAAAGCCCTGATTATGAGGTAGCCTATAATACATAAAAGCAAATATCTAATCAAAATCATATTATAAAATGCTCATTTAATTTCTGTATCGATTTTATAATTGTAAAGGAACCTGTCTGTGCCTCCCACGATAAGATGCCAGCCGCTCTTATCCGATAATTTACCTATTGAGAACATCGACGCCCCTCTCAAAGGGAATCCCGGCATTGTTGTACCGGTTTTGCCAATAAGATAAATCAGATTCTTATGTACATCAAAGACTCCTATTTTTCTGTCGGAGGATGAGAAGATAAAATTAATAGGCCCTCCAAGATTGTCTGAACCGAATTCTCTTTTAAAGATCTCCGATCTGTTATGATTATAAAGATACAATACCCCTTTATCAATAAATATATATTCACTGAAGCCATCACCATCCACATCAAAAATGTCGAATGAATGGTCACTTGAAAATTTCTTAACGCTGAATTTCTTAACACTCCCATCGAAATATATTTGCTGTATTGTCCCATCCGGGGATGTGCAGACAACGTAGGGATCGGAACCAGTACTCAGTCGCATTGCCGATCCAACAGCTTTTGCCACAGGCTCATTCAGATTCATTCTTTTATTCCCGTTCCGGTCGAGAAAATATACTGCGCTCTCATCAGCAACAACAATATAGTCTTTCCCTGAAACATTAAAATAACCTATCTCGGCTTTTACAAAGCCTGCTGTCCTGAAAGGCTTCCATCCTTTAATGACACTGCCTGTTTTATCGTATGAATAAATCTGTTTGTCCTCCCCTGCGACAAATAGTCTGTAATTCAGGTTATTGTCATAGTCAAACATGACAATTGAGTTTGTAGCCGGAGATCTGAGTTTAACCGGGTATCTTTCAACATAGTTTCCATTTCTGTCGAGGAGATGAATATAATTTTTACCCGAAAACAATAATTGATATTTCCCGTTCCGGAAATAATCAATCATATAAATAGTACTCACAATCCTCTCGTTTAAAGGGACTTTCCATAATACCCTGCCTGCAGCATTTATCAGGTAGGTATTATTTTTCATATCCTGAATAAAAATCTCTTTTGCTCCTGTTATATGATTAATGAAAAAGAAAGGTTTTATTCCTGCTATAGTATCAAGCAATGTTTCCCATTCTGTTGTGGATTCTTCCCTTGCCTCTTCCTTAAATTTAATTGACAGACTATTATAAATCATGCCATTACTCGAGGCAAACTGGTATCCTGCAGCCTGGATCTTATTAAGAGAACTACGGTTCGATTTAAGTATGTTAATTATATCTTCATTCAGGAACCCGTTTAGATAATCGATTATATGCGATGGTATACAAAAGAAGAAATATCCTGCTCTGCTGGGCAAGGTATTTTCGAAATCACGATAGGTCAGATCATTGGCAAGAGTCTTGTTTAATATGTTATCGTAGAGCAGTTTTGAAACCGTGGAATACGAGTTTCCTGCAATCAGGAAATTATCATAGAAAGTAAAATAGGTCTCATTAAACTGGGGAGAAAATCCCGGAAGAAGAACCCTTATCAATCCTTTGAAGGAGGTTTTGTAAACCGGTATTTTCACCTGGTCATCAGGTTGAAAGTACTGTATTTCATTCTTAACACCAGGTTCTTGCAGAAATATTTGTTCAGCCTGAACACGGTTTGTCAACTCATAAATTATCAATGTATTATCACTTACCCGTTGATCTTTAATATTTACTATTGCCCTTGTTATCTCATCTCCTGTATATGGCTTGATCTTTTCAGCTAAACTGATTGCTTCTGGTGTTACTGAACTATCAGATACATTATTAAGATTCAGCGAAGGAAGAATCAGCGTTTCAAAAAGAACAGTAGAAGACGGAAGAATCTTATAGGTGTGAAAATCCCTTGAAGGAAGAGTTTTATATTTATAAAGTATATCCGTTGAATCTGAACTTTCTGTATATCCACTAAGAACGAGCCCTTCTTCGCTGATATAAATATCTCCTCCTCCAGTCCCGGCCAACTTCGCAATAGTTTCCGACAACCCTTTTTTTCCTGAAACCAGAAGTGGTCTGAGAACATCAGGAAGATTTCTAAAAATTATAAATACTTTATCAACGTTTTTTCCCGATGCCAGCAATACTTTTGTAAATCCGGGAACATTTCTGATATCACTCCCGCTTCCAGCCTGAAGAATTGCTTTTTCAACAAGTTCTCCGGAATTAGCGCAGATCATTAAACCCGAAATTAACGAAATATAAACTGTGTCTCGTGTGTTGTCTGAAACAAAGGGCATCTCAATAACCGAATTTCCCTTTATCCTGGTTTCACTCACCTCCTTTATTCCGGATGAACTAAGCATCTCTTTTATATGCCTTGATTTAATCTCTCCGGGAACAGGCATTGACAGCATCGTCAGAATTTTCCCCTTATCATTGTTGTGATATGATATTATTGCAGAACCCTCATTAAATAGCTTTTTAAAGCTCTCTTTATTCAGAAGGTCCGCCAGAAATTTGAGATGCTGGTTGAACGTTCCAAGCTCTTTGATTTTCCCTATTTCTCCAAATAATCCTCTGCCTGTTGTCAGCGAATTCATGAAACTCTTCAGGTCAACCGTCTCAATTACCACCCAGGCATCCGGTGGAATTGTTTTATAAGGATCTGTAAATAAATTTCTTCTTCCCTGCTGTAGAAAATATCCCATAATAGCAAGACCTGCAATAAGAAGTATCACTAATATAATTGCGATCCTTTTTCCCACTTCAAATCAATTAATAATAGAAATCTCTCAAAATTAGCAAATAAATAGCAATCGTCACGATTTTAATGATTAATGGATAACCAGAAAACCGTAGCCCTTCAAAATGATGTATAACTATGAATATATGATTGTTATACGGCTATGCCTCCTCTATTACCTTCCACCCTATAGCGTCAGCGAGAGAGTGAACCGGTTCCTTAAGATCTCCATAAAAGGTCACCCTGTGCCAACCCCATTTATCCCACTCTGTGAATAGTTTTTCGATATCTCCTATTGGCTCGGCACATAATTTTGTTCTGCATGCCCTGTCGTCAGGATCATTGTCAAGCGCTACTGCCTGATGGATCAGAATTTCTTTGCTATCATTGTTGATCTCCAGAGTTGTGGTTAAATAATTTAAAGGCAGGATAGACCTGACGGAGGCTCCTTTCCTGTCCTCAGAATGTGTCATTATCCTGAAAGGATTTGTTTCGCCCTGAGGTCCGAACATCCTGTTGGGAGCCACGCAATGGGCATAAATGATCTGGCGTTTAAAGGTATCAATTACAGGATCGGAGATGAATCCGGGCCTTCCATTAGTTAAAGTTGTAAAAGCAAGCATTGTCGCAGCAGACCTGATATCGCATTCGCAACCGCCCACGAGCCCCTCATTATTCAGTTCATGAAATCCCAGACAAGGGTAGGCATGTATATGACCGCCATAAAAACCACCAAGGCAGTTTATTGTTATGGCATTTGCACCGAATTTTTTCAAAACTGATTTCATCCCCAGATACATAGCTGCTGAAGTCAGCAAAGTTTCATCAGGGATTTCAACTATCTCCAATGCTGTTTTTTTCCAGCGTTCAACAATACTTTTTGCTTCATTTTTGTCTGCATTGCTCCAGGCTGAATTGACCTCGGAAAATGGAATATATTCCAGTGGAATACCCAGTACAGGATCTGCTTTTTCGTGTTTCTGATCTTTTACAGCCAGAATTTTTGAATTTTTTAACCTCTGAACACACTCATCGGGAGAGATGGATTGTATATTATTGGTCTTCAATGCATAGTTTCCTTTTGGTGGAGTATTTTTAATCCGTGATTCAGCTGTGGCTGCAACAAAATCTGAAACTTTTCCCCCTTTTCCTATTATTTTGAAACAACCTGCTGCTGCCAGAAGATCTTCAAGACGTGAAGAAGATACAAATCCTACATTATGAACATTGTTACGCTGGAAAAAAGAATTATATGCAAGAAAACCACCGCTTCCGCCATACTTAAAATCTGCATACAGCACTGGTTTACCAGTTTTTGCAATTGTCTGAACAACCTGATTCCAGCAATTCATCTGGTAAATGATATATCCGTCTATCAGATCCGGCCCATCTTTCGCAACAATCTTTTCTGCTTCTTCAGGACCTGTTGCAAGTGCCGGAATAAATTCAAATTCACTCAAATTCTTTGTCAGGGCTGAATTGATCCTATCCATGAAAGGGTTGAAATCGAACCCGACATTTGGCCAATCAGGCTGTGCCTGAATCGTTGAATGAAGAGAGTATACAATACGTATTCTCATTTTCTTATTTCCATTCACCACCGGTTCTGAACCGTTTACAAAACTCAGCGGTGCAAATGCCACACAGGCTGCACATGCAGAACAAGTTGAAATAAAATTCCTTCTTGTTAAATTAGTTACATTTTCTTTTAGAATACTCTTCTGAATACTTATAGAAGTTTTTTTCATAACCTGAAATATTTGTTCAACAAACTAAGGTTTAGGACTCAGTTATTAAATGTACAAATTATTACAGATTAATCTTTCGTTTTTAACGGTTTTTCTAATATTGGTTTCAAAGGAATAGGACAAAAAAAGAACAGTTTGGCACACAATTTGAACTATGTAGGTTACACAGACAATCTCAATCATATCCCTGATCTTTCAGGGCAGCCAGGTCAAAACCCTGGCTTTCTTTTTAAGCTAAAATGGCCGGTAACCGATTATTTCCCTGACTTCCCTAACGGTTTTTGACGCACTCGATCTTGCTTTTTCAGCTCCGTCAGAAACGACCTTTGAAAGATATTTATTATTGGTAAGTATATCATTAATCCTAAGACGGATTGGTTCAGTAAAATTAATTATATCCTCAGCAAGCTGTTTCTTCATATCCCCATAACGGATTTCACAAGAGGCATATTTTTCTGAAAAAAACTTTACAGTTTCCTGGTCTGAAACTACATTCATGAGAGTAAAAAGGTTCTTCACCGGTTCACTCGGTTCCTGACCGGGTGCCGTAGGGCCTGTATCGGTAACTGCACTCATTACTTTCTTCTTTATCGCCTGGGGAGTATCAGAAAGGAATATCCCATTCCCTTCACTCTTACCCATCTTCCCTGAACCATCCAGTCCTGGTATTTTTACCAGCTGCTGTCCGAAATTATATGCATCAGGCTCAGGAAAATAGTTTACTTCATACATCTGATTGAATCTCCTGGCAAATTTTCTTGTCATTTCAAGGTGCTGTTCCTGATCTTTACCTACGGGTACCTTATTCGCTTTATGAATTATTATATCGGCTGCCATCAGTACGGGATAAGTCAATAATGCAGCATTAATATTATCGGGGTGCATTCTTATTTTTTCCTTGAAAGAGGCAGTCCTTTCAAGTTCCCCTACATAAGCATTCATGTTGAGTAACAGATACAACTCCGAAACTTCAGGAACATCGCTCTGAATGAATACTGTTGCTACCTCCGGGTCAATGCCGCAGGCAAGGTATTCGGCAAGTACCTGTTTGATATTCCCGTGAAGATCAGCCGGTTTGGGATGAGTGGTAAGAGCATGATAATCTGCAATAAAAAAATAGCAGTTATTCTCCGTCTGCATCTTAAGAAAGTTCTTTATAGCACCGAAATAATTTCCAAGATGCAGGTTTCCTGTCGATCTGATACCGCTGACAACTGTGTCCATTCTGATTGTAAATAAAAAATTCACCGCAAAGCTAATAATTTTTTCTTCTCCTTTCCCTTTGTGTCCCTTTGTGAAACCCTTTGTTTCCCTTTGTGGTAAAAAATCCATTAAACACAAAGGATCACAAAGGATTGAAATAAGTAACACAAAGGTAAGAAATCAGATTAGCAGCAGTTGAGACAGCCTCTGGTACAACTGCCAGTCTGAACATTTAAGGAGGGTTAAGCCAATTTTTTATTACCTTTGCCGATTAAATAATAACTGGCCATGGAATCGACAAGACAGAAAAAAGTATCACGTTTAATCCAGAAAGAACTGGCCGATATCTTTCTTAAGAGGGGGAATGAATTCGCGCATGGTAAATTAGTATCAATAACCAGGGTCAGAGTCAGTCCGGACCTGTCATTTGCCAAAGTCTATATAAGTATCTTCCCGGCAACAAATCAGGATGACGTACTAAAGGCGATCCAGGAACACAGCTCAAAAATCAGATTTGATCTTGGTCAGAAAGTAAGAACGCAACTGCGGATTGTACCGGATATTGCCTTCCATATTGATGATAGCCTTGACTATATCGATAAAATAGACAAGTTGCTAAAATCCTGATATATATGCAATACGAGCCAATAAAAAGATCACTGGGAAGATTTTTCGCCGGATCATTGTTTCTGAGAAAAACATTATATTTTCTTCTCGACCTGTTGCTACTTCGTACCTGGCATGTAAAAAAAGCATTAAGGAAAATTGCCCGTCAATTCCCGGGAGAGGCATCTGTTCTGGATGCCGGTTCAGGATTCGGTCAATATACATGGCGAATGAGCAGGATGAACAAAGGCTGGAGAATTAATGCCGTTGATATCAACACTGAGCAGATCGAGGATTGTAACTTATTCTTTAGAAAAACAGGCCTGTCTGACAGAGTTGTTTTCAAAACCGAAGACCTTACAGCCATGAAAGAAATCAATTGCTACAACCTTATTCTTTCGGTGGATGTTATGGAACATATTGAAGAAGATGTGCTTGTTTTTAAGAATTTCTACAATTCACTGAAAAGTGATGGGATTCTTCTGATTTCCACACCTTCAGATAAAGGAGGCTCCGATGTTCATGGCAGTAATGAAGAATCATTTATCGATGAACATGTCAGAGACGGATACAGCATTAAAGATATTACCGGAAAACTTACATCCGCAGGTTTCAAAACTGTTGAAACTGCTTATACCTACGGAAAACCTGGGAACATTTCCTGGAGACTCTCAATGAAATATCCGATTAAAATGCTTAATGTTTCGTATTTCTTTTTTATACTGCTGCCGTTTTATTATTTGATATTCTTCCCTGTGTCGATTATTCTTAACATTTTTGATCTCAGTTTAACTCATAAAACGGGGACAGGATTATTGGTCACCGCCAGAAAGTAAGAATAGTGAAGCTTTCATTATACATAGCAAAAAGATACCTGTTCGCAAAAAAATCGCGGAATGCCATAAATATAATTTCTGCAGTTTCAGTTGCCGGAGTGGCCGTAGGAACAATGGCGCTTATTATTATTTTATCGGTATTTAATGGTCTTGAAACAATGGTAAGTGCTATCTTCAACACCTTTGATCCGGATATCAAAATAACAGCTGCTGAGGGCAAAACATTTATTGCCGATACCACCCGTCTGAAACTTCTCGCAAAGGTTGACGGCTTGTCTTGTTATTCGCAAACAATTGAAGACAATGCTTTGCTGAAATACGGTTCGCGGGAGTTTATTGCTACAATTAAAGGCATTGATGAAAACTATGCCATGGTCTCAAATATAGACAGCTCGATGTGGGAAGGGGAATTTATACTGAAAAATGAAAAAGGCCGTCCTTATGCCATCCCGGGGATTGGTGTTGCTCAATATCTCGGTATCAGGGTAAACTTCATAACTCCTCTGGAAATAATATTCCCAAGAAAGACAGGAGCTGTTAACTTTAATGCCGAAAATTCATTAAACCGTAAGTTTATCTTTCCGTCAGGGATTTTTGAAGTCGAAAAGGAATATGATTCCAAATATGTCTATATCCCTATCGATTTTGCTCGTGAACTCACAGAAACTGATAAGGGAGTCACAACAATTGAGATCAAATTTAAGAAAAATGCGGACCCCGGCTCTGTTCAGAAAGACATTGCTAAAATCTTTGGAAAAGGCTTTACAGTTCAGAACCGGTATGAACAACAGGCCATATTTTATAAGGTAATGAGATCTGAGAGACTGGCCATATTCTTTATTCTGACCCTGATTCTTATCATCGCTTCTTTTAACATCATTGGTTCACTTACAATGCTTATTATTGAGAAAGAGAAGGATATCGAAATACTTAAGAGTCTGGGTGCTGACAACAACCTGATAAGAAAAATTTTCATATTTGAAGGATGGCTGATCTCAATAATTGGCGCAATCTCAGGCATAATTCTCGGTTTCGTTGTCTGTTGGCTGCAACAGACTTACGGACTGGTAAAGCTGAACAGCCAGTCTCTTATAATGGATTCATACCCGGTAGTCATGAAGATAAAGGATTTTATTGTTGTTCCCGGTACAGTACTTTTAATCGGATATTGGGCTGCATGGTATCCTGTAAGGTTTTTAACAAAAAAATACCTCACAAAGAATGTTTGATATCGAAAGTAAATTTAGATCCAAAAGACCGATGAGGAGAATCCTTTCTAAAGCAGGTTCTGTTCACAAGATTACCTGTCTCATCTTGATAATGATTTCGTTAGTTACTCTATCCTGTTCAAGAAGGGAAATAAAACTGGACAAGAAAAATCTTATTCCTGAAAAAGAACTGGTGTCATTATTGACCGATATTCATTTAGCAGACGGCCTTCTCATGCTCCCTAAGATAAAAGCCGGTTATTCTACACTCGACTCGATAACAACTTATACCCAGATCATTGAAAAACATGGTTATACCAAAGAAATCATGGATAAAACAATGAAGTACTATTTTATCAACGATCCGAAAAAACTTAATAAAATTTATGACCAGGTTATGGGTATTTTAAGTGAAATGGAATCACGCGTTCAAAAACAATCTCTCATTGAAAGTGCACGCCTCTACAACCAATGGCCTGGAAAAGAATTTTATTCCTCTCCGAACCTCTCAGATAAGGATTCTTCGATGTTTGATATTACAATTCAGCGTCCTGGTCTCTATACCCTGGCATTTTCTGCAACGATATTCCCTGATGACCAGTCGCTTAATCCGAGACCGGTAGTATTTACAACATCTCCTGACAGCATTGACAGCGGGAAAAGACGATATATGAAATCTTTTAAATATCTGAAAGACGGACGTCTCCACAACTACAGTCTTCCTATCCATGTTCGTAATAATAGTAATCATGTGAGAGGCTGGCTTTTCTATTTAGATAACTCTCCTTCTGGTCTTAAAACACACATTAAAATAGAGAATATTTCACTTATATTCACTTCTGCTGCAATACTATGAAACGCTTTGCGTCTCAATATATAATAACAAACTCGGGGCCTCCCCTTAAAAGAGGAGTTATTACGGCGGACGATAATGGGATAATTATCACTGTTGAGGACACAGAAGGAAATCTTAAAGAAGAACATTCCACAGAATTTCATAATGGAATTATTATACCCGGTTTCGTTAACTGTCATTGTCATCTTGAGCTCTCCCACCTGAAAAATAATATCTCAAAGGGAAAGGGTTTGGGAGGATTTATAGAACAGATAAGAGGCACAAGGGAATTAAATAAAGAGGATATTTCTTCGGCTATTTCTTTAGCCGATAATCTTATGTATAAGGAAGGAGTAGCCTTATGCGCTGATATCTGTAACACTTCTGATTCCTTCAACATTAAGAAGGAGAGTAAAATCAAATACATTAATTTACTTGAAGTTTTTGGTCTTGATCCTGAAAAAGCCGAAAGACGATTTGCTGAAATTATTAACGTCGCCCAAAAAGCTAAAGAGTTGGATCTTCAGTATTCTCTTGTTCCTCACTCGGCTTACTCAATGTCGCTGACTCTTTTCAGTCTATTACGAAATAAAAGTTTAGATAATAAAGTAACTTCCATTCATTTTATGGAATCAGCCGGTGAAAATACCTTTCTCACCAGTCATACCGGATCACTTCTTTCATCATATGAACGATCGGGATTGCTTCCTCCTAGGATGGAAACTGCGGCAAATCATACAGATGTTGTGCTTACTGAGATAACCAATTCAGGCAACCTGATACTTATCCATAATACTTTTGCTGACAGAGATTCCGTCAGAAGTGTTAAAAATAGGGAAAATCTGTACTGGTGTCTTTGCCCGAACTCAAATCTGTATATTGAAAACAGAGTTCCGCCTTTGAACCTGTTTCTTGAAGAGAAATGTGACATTGTAATCGGTACCGACAGTCTGGCTTCTAATACACAACTCAGTATACTGGAAGAGCTTAAAACACTTCAGTTAGCTTTTCCGGATACCTCAATTCCGGATCTAATAAAATGGGCCACAATTAATGGCGCCAGAGCGCTCTGTGAAGAGGAACAGTTCGGAAGTATTGAAACCGGCAAAAAGCCTGGGCTACTCCTTCTTCAGAATGTTGATCTCATAAATATGAAGTTCCTCCCTGGCAGTTTTGTGACAAGATTGATTTAGATTTCTTCTCTGTGGCCCTCAGTGCCTCTCTGTGAGCCTCTGTGTAACTAAAATAAGAACTATCACAGAGTTACACAGAGAAGCACAGAGTTTCACAGAGATTTATATTATTTTTGCAACCTTCGATACAAGGCAAAATGGCTACATTTCTATTTGACAAGATAATATTCGGTCCGGTTAAGAGCAGGCGGCTGGGCGTCTCGCTTGGAATTAACCTGTTGCCCGTCAAAAGAAAAATCTGCAATTTTAACTGTATCTATTGTGAATGCGGATGGACCAAAAATATTGAAGAAGCCGTAAACAAGCTTCCCGGCAGAGAAGAGGTCTCTCTTGCTCTGGATATGAAACTCTCAGAGATGAAGGAAAAAGGACAGATCCCTGACGTCATAACCTATGCAGGCAATGGCGAGCCTACTTTGCATCCTGCTTTTCCCGGAATAATTGATGATAGCATAATCCTGAGAAACAAATATTTTCCGAAAACCAGGATTGCTGTTCTGTCTAATGCGACAACAATTACAAAACCAAAAATAAAGGAAGCCCTTCTGAAAGTTGATCAGAATATCCTTAAACTGGACTCCGCTCTTGATTCAACAATTCAGATTCATAACCAGCCACGAGTGAATATTAGGGCGTCTGAACTGATTGAAAACCTTGCAGGCTTTAATGGAAAAGTTATAATCCAGACGCTCTTTCTTCGCGGAACGCACAACGGAAAAGTGGTTGATAATACAACTCAGGAAGAAATCGGGGCCTGGCTTAAAGCAATAGAAAGAATTAACCCATCGGAAGTTATGATCTATACTATCTCGAGAGACACTCCTGAAGGAGCGGCACTAATCAAAGTACCTATGATTGAGTTAAAGGGTATCGCAACATTAGTTAATTCGATAGGAATAAGAACAACGGTTTCGGGCTAAGATTGACAAAGAGCTTAAATATACTTATCTGTCCCCTTGAATGGGGATTGGGTCATGCCGCACGGATGATTCCTCTTGCCAGAAAACTCCGGGAGATGAATCATAAAGTAATCATTGGCTCGGGAGAAGAACACTTATCACTCTTCAGGACCGAAATACCAGGACTTACTTTAATTAATTTCCCGGGATTCAAACCAGGTTATTCCCGGTTTCTTCCTCAGTACCTTTCCCTATTGTTTAAAACACCATTACTTCTTTACTATATAATTGCTGAGCATTATAAATTAAAAAAAATTCTTCATGAAAATGCTGTTGATGTAATAATCAGTGATAACAGGTTTGGCTTATGGAACAGAAGTGTCACCAGTGTATATATAACTCATATGCCTCTTATACCGTTCCCTAAGCCGTTTGAATTCCTGGAATCAATAGGTGTGGCATTGCATCAAAAAATCATAAAAAAATACTCATTCTGTTTTATCCCTGATTTGCCCGGAGATCTTAACTTATCAGGTAGGCTTTCCCACGGCGTAAAACTTCCTGGTAATGTAAGGTTTATTGGTATTTTATCAAGGTTCAACAACTCCGGTAGCAGGCAATATGAAACTCCTGAAAAATCAGATCATATCACTGTTATACTTTCCGGACCTCAACCGCAGCGGGAAATCCTCAGACAGAAACTTATAACTCTGCTTAAAGATAAAGCAACAAAAACTATTATGTTTGAAGGGAAACCGGATAAAAACGGAAATACCGCCATGCATGGCAATATCAGCTTTTACAGCCACCTGGCCGGGCCACGGATGAGGGAGATTATCGAAAGCAGCAGGAATATAATCGCCAGATCAGGCTATACAAGCATAATGGAATTGGTGAGTCTTAACTGTACTGCATTGATAATACCTACACCAGGTCAGACAGAACAGGAATACCTGGCAAAATATCTTTCAGAAAAAGGATGGTTTAATACAGTTGGTCAGGATGAACTTAGCGATGATATTTCATTCGGGCCATGTAAGCCCATACCTTATGATGAGATAAACAGGCAAAGCGGAATTCTTTTGGATGAAGCGTTAAAAGAGGTATTAGAAAAGCATCATAAAGAAGCTGAATCCGGCAAACCCGGTGAGTAGCCCTATCCATACCTGTTGTGGATTGTGAAGATTAAGTTTCATTCTTGAAGCAAGAACCAATCCTGCAGCGATTATTGTTGATATCAGGTACCAATCCAAAGGTGTAAGCATCTTAAAGGAAAGAGTTAATACCAGTCCGACAAGGGCGCCTGCTCCGGCAGAATGAAGTGAAATCTTCCACCTGAGATTAATAAGTGTGACCAGTAGTGACAAAAATGCAGTGGAAAAAATAAAGGATTTAAAAAACAGAGGAATAGGGAATTTGAATACAATATATGAAGTGGTACCATAGAGTATAGTTGTGATTATCATGGGAATTACCCGTTCTTTTCTTTCATTTAGGGTCCATGAGGTGATTATCTTCCTCTGATAAAAAAACGGCAATAAAGAGAAAGGCAATAAAACATTATTAACCAGCATAATAAGAAGCAATAACTTCTTTACATTAAAGGGAAGGTATCCGTAGAGCGTAGGAGCTGAAAAGATAATAATCATTCCATAAACCGGCATCAGTAAGGGATGAAAAGCTATTCCAATTATTTTTGCCGGTGTTTCAAGGAAATCCTTTGGTCTATCAGTATTCATATCGTGGGCAGTAGTCTTATTTCATTATAACAATCCAGATTCAAAGTATCCTGTTACATACTTTAAATCTCTCTCCTCAGTCTTGCCACCGGGATATTTAGCTGTTCCCTGTATTTTGCGACAGTCCGTCGTGCAATGAGGTATCCTTTTTTCTGGAGAATATCTGTCAGGCTCTCATCTGTAAGAGGTCTGCGTTTTTGTTCATTTTCAATACAATCCTGCAAAATTCGTTTTATTTCCCTCGTCGATACTTCCTCTCCGCTGTCAGTCTGGAGCCCTTCGGAAAAGAAAAACTTCAGAGGGAAAATACCAAAATGTGTCTGGACAAATTTACTGTTTGCAACCCTGGAAACAGTTGAGATGTCGAGGCCTGTCATCTCAGCAACATCTTTCAGGATCATTGGTTTTAATTTTGTCTCATCACCATCAATAAAATACTCCTGCTGATATTCGAGTATAGCATTCATTGTCAGCAATAAAGTATTCTGACGCTGTTTTATCGCATCTATAAACCACCTCGCAGAATCGATTTTTTGTTTAACGAAAAGAACAGCATCTTTCATCTCTTTTTTCTGACTTTTATCTTTGCTGTAGGAATGAAGCATTTCACTATAGGCAGAACTTAATCTGAGTTCAGGAAGGTTTTTTGAATTCAGGTGAAGATCAAACCCATCTTCGGAAAGTTCAAGAATGAAGTCAGGTATTATCGGTTGAGATGTTTTACTATACGGATCACTATAAACTCCTCCTGGTTTGGGGTTAAGTCTTAACACCTCATCAATGGCTGATTTAAGCTCGTTTTCAGTAATGTTCAGCCTGGCTATTATCTTGTCGTAATGTCTTTTGGTGAATTCTTCAAAGTATAAATCGAGAATAGTATGAGCCAGCTTCATTGAGGCCTGGGTGTTATCGCGTTTTTCGATCTGCAGTAACAGGCATTCCCTGAGCGTTCTTGCGCCTACGCCGGCCGGTTCAAGGTCCTGTATTATTTTAAGGACTTCTTCCAGTTCGCTTTCGGTAGTTTCTACATTCTGGAGAAAAGCCAGATCATCAACAATATTTAGAAGCTCTCTTCTCAGGTATCCGTCTTCATCAATATTACCCAGGATATATTCTCCCAGAATTTTCTGTTTCTCAGTTAGATCCCTCAGACTTAATTGTGATTCAAGATGTTCATGAAATGAAAACCCGACCGAAAATGGAATTTCTGTCCTTTTATCTTCATCCTTGCTGTTGTTTTTAGCCTGAAGACGATAATCAGGAATATCATCCTCTTCTATGTAATCATCAATAGTGAACTCTTCCTGATCCTTATCCTTCTCATCAAACTGATCATCCTGCTCTTCTTCCGAGGGAATCTCTTCATCATCAGTGCCCTCTTCCAGGGCAGGATTTTCCTCCAGTTCCTTTTTTATTCTCTGTTCCATTTGCAAAGTAGGTACCTCCAGCAATTTGATCATCTGGATCTGCTGCGGGGAAAGTTTCTGAAGCAATTTCTGCTGTAACCTTTGCTTTAACATCCTGCTTTGCTCAAATTATTAATCAGTTTCAGAATCTGTTAGAATTCTGCATTTTTAGGAGTTCTGGGAAATGGAATCACATCCCTTATATTTAACATTCCGGTAACAAATAAAATTAACCTTTCAAATCCGAGGCCAAATCCGCTGTGCGGAGCTGTTCCGAATTTTCTTGTTTCAAGATACCACCAGAGATCCTTTTCCGGGATTTTGAGTTCCTGAATTCGTTTTAAAAGCTTCTCATAGTTTTCCTCTCTCTGTGATCCTCCGATTATTTCCCCTATGCCCGGGAATAAAACATCCATTGCCCTTACCGTTTTGCCGTCGTCATTCTGCTTCATGTAAAAAGCCTTGATCGACTTAGGATAATCAGTAAGTATTACTGGGCGTTTAAAATGCTCCTCGACAAGATACCGCTCATGTTCTGCCTGCAGATCTGTCCCCCAGCCAACTTTATATTCCCACTTTTTTTCCGAGGCAGTCAGAATGGTGACAGCTTCGGTATAGGTAATTCTAACAAACTGATTTTCAAGGACAAATTTTAGCCGATCAAGAAGTGTTTTATCAATCATATTATTGAGAAAGTCAAGATCATCACTGCAGTTATCAAGTGCGTATCTTATAAGATACTTAACAAACTCCTCGGCAAGATCCATATTATCATTAAGGTCATAGAATGCCATTTCTGGTTCAATCATCCAGAATTCGGCAAGGTGACGCGGAGTATTTGAGTTTTCAGCCCTGAAAGTCGGCCCGAAGGTATAAATATCACCCAGTGCAAGTGCTCCCAACTCCCCCTCAAGTTGTCCCGAAACAGTAAGGTTCGTGGGTTTTCCGAAAAAATCACCTGAATAATCAACAGAATTATCTGCATTCCTGGGTACTTTAGTAAGATCCATTGTAGTAACATGAAACATTTCGCCTGCACCCTCCGCATCACTTCCCGTGATTATGGGAGTATGAAGATAGAAGAAGCCTTTATCATTAAAGTATTTATGAATGGCGAAGGCCATTGCATGACGAATTCTGAGAACGGCACTGAAGGTATTGGTCCTTGGACGGAAATAGGCAATTTCCCGCAGGAATTCCATTGAATGTCCTTTTTTCTGAAGAGGGTAGGTTTCAGCATCACTTTTGCCATAAAGTTCAATTTCAGCAGCGCTTATTTCAATATTTTGACCCTGCCCCTGTGATTCTATAAGCTTACCCTTAACAGCAATACATGCACCTGTGGTAATATCTTTAAGAATATTCTCATCAAAAGATGCAGCTTCTGCAACAACCTGTATATTATTGATTGTCGAGCCGTCATTCAGAGCTATAAACAGAATATTCTTGTTTCCTCTTTTGGTTCTCACCCATCCTTTTACCAATACTTCTGTCCCCAATGCCGGACTGGATAACAGGCTTTTTACCTTAGTTCTTTTCATCATGTTCAGTTAAAATCAAAAAAATCAGATGTGCAAAAATAATAAAATGTTAACCGCTAAGCCAGAAGTAATGACTATTATTTCTTTATGGCATCATTTTTGTACGTTAGTGGCTTCTCTCTCAGTTAATTTGACCCCTGCCAATAATATTTACCCTGGAAAAGAGTTAGTATTATATAAATCAAAGTGTTCATTAATATCCGATTCCCCCCTTTCCCGCTTCACCCAACGGGGAATATCGCACTCCTTCCCCTTTGGGGGAAGGTTGGGAAGGGGGTCACAATAACTTTATTAGCCTAAAGACTTGATTTTTAAAACATTAAGGCTGATAAGCATTATTGGTTTGAATATTGGTAAAATCTGAATAACTTTGGGTATAAAATTGTAAACAATAAGAAGCTATGGAAGAACAAAAGAAACTTATAGTCGTACCATGGGATTTTTCTCATGTGGCTGAAAATGCTTTGGCGCATGCAGTTAAGATTGGTAAAATGGTAAACAATGATATTTGTCTTTTACATATTGTAGATTCAGGCATCAACCCTAAAGAATTAGCACAAAAAACCGCTTCGTTAAAAAAACTGGTTGAAGAAAACGCAACTAAATATAGTATCCCCATTATTTTTCATATTTCTAAAGGAAGCATATTTACTGAAATTGCCGAATATGCAAATGAAAAGGAAGCGAACCTTGTGGTAATGGGTACTCACGGAATGAAAGGAATGCAAAAGCTTACCGGCAGCTGGGCATTAAAAGTAATCGTAAAATCAAAGATTCCGTTTATTGTAATCCAGGATCCTCCTGTCGATCAGGAACGGTACCATAATATTGTCTTTCCTGTCGATTTCAGGGGTGAAAACAAGGAAAAGATAAAAATGGCTATTTTCATGGGGAAATACTTTGAGTCAAAGATTCATATGCTTGTTTCATTTAGTACCGATAAAAATACATTAAGAAAAACCCGGACAAATTTAAATTTTGCTATTAAATACCTGATACAAAATAATATAGAATATGAAATCCACAATATGCCTAAAGGGAACTCCGCTGAACAGACAATAGATTTCGCTCAAAAAACCAATGCCGATCTGATACTGATAGTGACCACCAAGAATATAACTATAGCCGATTATATGTTAGGAGCTTCTGAACAACAAATTATAGCAAACAGTTCCAGAATTCCTGTTTGTTGTGTAAATCCAAAAGCATCTTTTGCCAGCGTCGGACAATTTATGGGAGGTTGGGGATCATAAAGAGATTCCCTGCATTATCTTTGCGACAGATTATGAAAATATAAATCCAGATTATGTCCATTGTAGTTCAGGGAGTATCAAAACTTTATGGTGTACAAAAAGCTCTGAATAATATCTCATTTGAGGTAAGAACAGGCGAAATTGTCGGGTTTATTGGCCCTAATGGTGCCGGGAAATCTACGATGATGAAGATCATTACTGGTTTTATCCCTGCATCATCTGGCAATGTAAGTGTTAATGGCCTGCCGGTGGGAGATGATAACCCTGAGGTTAAAAAACAAATTGGGTATCTTCCTGAAAATAATCCTCTTTACCCCGAAATGTATGTTAGAGAATACCTTGGATTTGTTGCTTCAATTTACAAGACAGGCTCCACGTTGAGAAAACAGACTGACAGCATAATTGAATTAACCGGACTCGCGCCCGAACAAAATAAGAAAATCGGAGCCCTTTCCAAAGGATACAGGCAAAGAGTCGGTCTTGCCCAGGCTCTGATCCACAATCCGGCTGTCCTTATACTCGATGAGGCAACAACGGGTCTTGATCCAAATCAAATAATTGAAATTCGAAATCTCATAAAAGAAGCCGGAAAGGAAAAGACCGTAATGCTCTCAACACATATTATGCAGGAAGTTGAAGCAATTTGCGACAGGGTCATAATCATTGACAAAGGAATAATAGTCGCTGATGAAGAAAAGATCAATATTTATTCCAAAATTATACGTCCAAAACAGGTCATTCAGGTGGAGTTTGATAAGGAAACGAGGGAATCATCCCTTTCCGAAATTAAAAATGTGAAGAATGTGAAAAATGTAAGGAACAATTTATGGCTGATTGAGGCAGAAAGTGAAGAAGATATCAGACCCTCTCTGTTCAATTTTGCGGTAAAAAATAATCTTACAGTGCTATCTCTGAATAAACAGGAGAGTAATCTTGAAGATGTTTTCAGACAACTAACTGGCGGATAATTATCCGGCCTGCTTTTCTTCGCTTTGTTAAGTTAGTACCCCCTTTCCTGTCCTGCTTAGGCTGGATGATTGTTCTGACTCCTTCCCCCGTGGGGGAGGGTAAACGAATATAAAAGTGTCACAAACGTGTTAACAATAGTTTTTCCCTCTATAAATTTCCTAATCCTCATTTTTTTTTGTTGCTTTGCACTGT
>Ga0182010_10000412_pt1 | contig 24760 bp, 21 predicted proteins | sample 611E1MmetaG_FD_120488 | JGI IMG/M metagenome (GOLD analysis project Ga0182010, IMG submission 120488) | Permafrost microbial communities from Stordalen Mire, Sweden - 611E1M metaG | ecosystem: Environmental > Terrestrial > Soil > Wetlands > Permafrost | place: Sweden: Stordalen | collected... | reverse complement strand
TGATGGTAAGATTCATGAAAGTCAAAAGGAATATGACCTTGAAAGAGATTCTAAATTATTGGAAAAAGGCATTTACGTATTCAGAATTAAGAACGAGGAAGTAAGTGATCCTGAGAATACAATCAAAATCATCAATACTATCATTGATCAGAGAATCAAAGTTTTAGGATGAAACTGCTCCCCTTCCCTTATTTGTTTAAGAGGGCCGAGCGTAAAAAAATAGCCCGGTGGGCTATTTTAGCGAAGGAGCCCGACTGCCGCGAAGGGGCTGGGGGAAGGGTTAAAGAAGCTTTGGGAAGATGTGTATAAAGGGTAGTCCCCTGGGAGAGGGGTTGGGGTGAGGTCAACAAGAGGGAACACAAGGCCGGTTGGTTTTCTAGAACCTGAAATAAATAAACGGAATTACTTCTGTCGTCCTCATCTGGAATAAAAGTATTGCTACTACCATTATAACTGCTAACTGGGCAGCAAGAGGAGTCCGAATAAATACTCCTCTGTATGACTCTTTGATACGCTCCGGTAAAAAATGTATTATATAGGCGACTGACATCAGCAACAAGGCACTGCTATAAGCTGGAAGTACGGTCATATACGAACCGGGGGAAAAGCTGCCAAAAATCTGTTTTAGCATAATGCCAACACTGTTCATATCAGGAGCCCTGAAAAAGATCCAGCAGAAGTTTACAAACTGAAAAGTTATAAAAACAGCCAATACTTTTCCAAACCAACCTGACCTTGATCGACTTTTAAAAATTGAATTCCATATCTTATTAATTACCAATCCTATACCATGCAATCCACCCCATATAATAAACTTTAACGAAGCTCCATGCCATAAACCACCCAGAAGCATGGTTATCATCAGATTAAAGTAAGTTCTGATCTTCCCTTTTCTGTTTCCGCCTAATGAAATATAGAGATAGTCGCGCAGCCATTGAGACAAAGAAATATGCCACCTCTTCCAGAAATCAGATATACTTTTTGCTTTGTAGGGAGAGTTAAAATTTACAGGCAGTCTGAATCCAAGAATCAAAGCCACTCCAATTGCAATATCGGTATAGCCTGAAAAATCGCAGTATATCTGCAATCCATATCCGTATATAGCCAGCAGATTCTCAAACCCGGAATAAATTGAGGGTGCATCAAATACACGATCAACAAGGTTAAGTGCAATAAAATTCGAGATAATTATTTTTTTAATCAATCCTTTGGAAATCATATAAAGAGCATGGCTGAACTCGGGTCTTGAAAGCCTGAACTCCTTATAAATCTGAGGAATAAAAACCGATGCTCTTACAATTGGTCCGGCTACCAGATGAGGAAAGAATGAAACATAAAAACCAAAATCAATTATGTTTCTGACGGGCTCCATTTTTTTTCTGTATACATCAATAGTATAGCTGAGTGACTGAAAAGTAAAAAAGGAAATGCCGACAGGAAGAATAATATAGCTTATATTGAATGACGTTCCCAGAATTGAATTAGAGAGAGCTGAAAGCAAGTCATACACCCGGAAATCTGTCCCGAATAACTCATTTATTGTGCTGATTATAAAACCTGTATATTTAAAATAACCAAGAAGTCCAAGATTGGAGATTATACTTAAGAGTACAAAAAAAAGTTTTCCCGAAGGTTTCTTTGATTTATATATCAGGAAACCGCAGGTATAGTCAATTACCGTAACAAAAATCAAAATGAATAAGAACAGGCCACCTGCTTTATAGTAAAAGAAAAGGCTTATCAGGAAGAGGTACATATTCCTGACCACTAATTTCTTATATACGAGACTATAGCCTGCCAGTACAAAAAGAAAAAATATCCAGAAGGCAGCTGAAGTGAATACGAATGGCTTGTCGGGATTATAATTTAACAAAGGGATTATCAGTGACTTAAATAAGCTTGTCTGTTCTGTATTTATTTCAGCCTTATCCACTGCGAGCAGCGGAGCAGGAGGAACATGTCCCGGTGATATATTGGTTTTTGACTTCCGTGAATGATCAGGTGACTGAGGGACAAACAATGAAGCTACTAGTAAGGATGACAAAGTATCAGCTCCGGGATTCGTGAAATGAACAAAATCTTTCTGCGCCAGAGGAGGTCTTTTGTTTTCCCATTTAATAATTGATGATTTCCCTCCCATTGCAGCATAAGAATTCCAGAATATTGCACCTGTTATCATGGTAGCTCTCTTCTGAGCTTCGATAATTGCGGGAATGTTGCTGTACGATTTTATACTATCACCATCATTTATCGCCATATCTGTAACTCCAACAACTATTACCTGCGTTGATGGAGATAACGTTTTAAGCAGTGATATCTGTCTTATCAGTCCCTGTTGATAATATGAATAATTATCTCTGATATTTTTTACAATGTTTAGACCATATTGAAGAATGAACAGATTGGGCAATAGCCTTTTATACGACTCTTTAAGATTCTCACTATCGACCATGGTAAATTCCAGACCTGCACTTCCCCTCTGCGGAATGTTATCGACTATGACACCGGCTTCACTCTCGATGCTGATACCATAAATATCAGGACTTACCCTGCCTTCAAATTCCAATTCAATCTCTTTTGCGCCATACAACTTGCATTTTATCTCATTTATACTACGGCCGGTCTTCAAGGTATCTGAGAAAAGCTTCTCTCCGTCACCTTTTACCGTAAATAATACTCCTCCTGCCTTGCTTTCATAAAATAAGCGTAATCTGTCATAAACAGTAGTGGTAGTATCCGCAATTTTAGAAGGTCTGATCTTTACAAATGCTTTTGTTGGTTCGGCTGTCTTCTTTCCTTCGGGCAAATATCTGCAAATTGCCATAAAAGGACCAAGATTTTTATGTGAGATCTCTCCTGTTTTATAGGATAGATAATTATATCTGATCCAGTTTGAGGAGGAGCTTAACCAAACAGACCTGCTATACATAACGGGTGTCAGAGGTAAAAAGAGTCCCGGACCTGTTCCTCCTTTTCCGGATCTCAATCTATGACGAAGATAGGATGTAACACGATCGCCTTCTATCTGTGAATCACCATAATATATGATCCTTACCTGACCTCTCGAATAACTGAGTGAATCAAAAAAGCCCTGCAACGGATTATCAGAAGTTTTATCATGAATTGGCTGCAGGTAGCTGACAGATGGAAGTGAATCAGGCGGAGTAATTTTAGCAGAATCTGAAGCATTTACTCTTTTATCATTATTCTGGCTTTCCGATTTTACATTGTTCAGAAAGCCAGGTGGAATGAATTCCGTGATTGAGGGGAAGAGATGATTTGCCGGAATTAAATAATGAAGACCAGTAAAACAGGCCAGAAAGATCAGTAACAACAAAAATGACCTTAGAGGACGCATAAATTAAAGAAGGATCAACTCTTTTTCTTAATCTTCAACTTCTGACCAACCTTTATCTTACCGGGGGCACTGATATTATTCAATGTCAATACCTGTGTGGTAGTTACATTATCAAACATCTTGACTATATCCCAGATAGTATCGCCATTCCGAACTGTATAGGTAATATACTCACCATCTGTTTCCTCCTGCGGCTCTATGCTTAAAGGCTGAGCATTGGATGTTACAGATTTTCCCAGTAATGCCTGTTTTTCAGGGAATGACATAGTATTGATTTTTGAATAGTATTCAGATTTTTTAGGATCAACATAAACAACAAGCTTCTGGCCAACCCTGATATTATTCTTGTAAATATTATTCCAGTTCCGGAGATCTGATAATCCTGTCCTGTACCACTCTGAGATGAATCCAATGTTATCCCCGTCCTTGACTGTATAAATTAACTTGGTTTTACCTTTTATATCAGCCGTAACATAAGAAGACCGGGTTGGATCGGCAATACGGGTTGCTTTACTCAGATATACGTCCGGTTTATACTGCCTTATGGTATCATTCAAATCGATAAAATCACTTACATGATTCATTGGAAGTGTCAGAGCCTGTGGTTTGGACGATCCTGGTACAAATCCGGTACGGTATTGCGGATTAAGCGCCTGAAGTTCTCCCAGAGGGATCCCCATCACCTCAGAAATCTGTACAAGATGAATATCTTTATTAACCATTATTGTGTCCGTGGCTACCGGAATATTTAGGGGTAATGGTTGAATATTATGCTCAGGATAATAGTTAACCGCATAAGCAGCTGCGATATACTGCGGAATATATCCTCTCGTTTCTTTAGGGAGTCTGTAGTATATCTCCCAGTAATCCTTTTTATTGCCTGATCTTTTAATAGCCTTATTTACATTCCCCGGACCACAGTCGTAAGCTGCAATAACAAGCACCCAGTCATTATAAATACTATATAAATCTCTGATGAACCTTGCAGCCGCCTGGGTTGACTTGACAGGATCTCTGCGTTCATCAACAACAGAGTTAATAGTTAGTCCATACATCCGGCCCGTACTGTACATAAATTGCCACATGCCGGTAGCGCCGGAGCGTCTGTTAACAGCGTTCGGATTTAATGCTGATTCAATTACTGCCATATATTTAAATTCAGCCGGCAGACCATATGAGTCAAAAACATCCTCAATCATAGGGAAATAATAATCTTTCAACCCCAGAACGGCACTGAATTTTTCTCTTTGCCTGATAGTATAAACCTCGATATGATTACGGATAATGTTATTGAAAGGAAGGCTGATTATCGAGTTTATTTTACTAAGCCGGCTCTCATAAACTGAATCAGGGCATTGAAAGCCAATTGTATCACCAGTGTATTCAGCAAGATTATTTTTTATAGCTATTTTCACATACCAGGTATTGACGAGACTATCAAGATCACGGGCAATCCTTTCACTGCTATTGTCCGTTTTAATAATGATTGTATCTACATCAGGGGCTGCTTTTGCAGTCAGGATCGCGAAAAATAAAGTTATCAGTATTGCTGTAAATCTCATAGTTTAACAAATAATTTAAAAGTTTACTTTTAAGTCTATACTTAGCCCTGCTCCTATGAATCCACCGGGTAATGACATCTGCATCGGGAGCAAGGTTACATTAAGATTAGGACTTACATCATAGTTAAAAAGACTGGCATCTACATTTGCATCAAGGATGGATACAAGGTACCATCCGGCGATGCCAATATACGAAAGATCTCTGTATCTTTTATAATAATCGACCATTCTAAGCATTGCATCCTTATAATATGTATAGGCTGACGGGAATTTAACCGGATCATAAGTCGAAGGATCCGCGATAATGAGTTTCACATAGCTGACTGTCTTAGGGTCGGTGTCTGTAAAATCCTGATAAGCTTTTATATATGTATTATAACCCCTCGAATTAAATCCCACAGAATAGACAAGTGCTCCGAAACCTGCATATACTAAAGGTATCTTCCATACTTTCCTGTTATATATCTGTCCAAGACCCGGGAATGATACAGCCAGCATAGTAGCCCTTAGAGTTTCCGGTTTAAACTTATGACTGATTGGTTTGGCAACAGCAACAGTATCCTGCGCGTATATGTTTTGCTGAATGCAAATCAAATGCAGGATAATTATAATCAGTATTTTATGAAACGTTTTCACATTAAAGGCTCACCGGAGTCAGATTCTAAGTCCGTTATAACAGCCGATAAAGATAATTATTTTCAGGAGTTCAGGCGATCAAATACTCCTAAAATGCGTTCCATATCTTCAGGTGATTCAAAAGGGATTACAATTTTACCCTGCCCCTTTTCATTTATTCTGAAATTAACTTTAGCTGAAAATATCTTGTTCAGATGAGCAGAGAGTTGCGTGAAATCATCATTTAACTTTTTCTTTTTTTCATTTTTTGCCGGGTCTTTGCTATTTTCAGACTGTAAATGTCTGACCAGATCTTCTGCCTGACGGACAGATAGTTCACCATCTATTATTTTATAATATACATTGATCTGCTTTTTCGGATCTTCAATATTTACAAGTGTCCGGGCATGACCCATCATCAGGTGTTTGTTCTTTATACCAAGTTGAATTTCGGCGGGCAGTTTGAGCAGACGAAGATAATTTGAAACTGTTGATCTTTGTTTTCCTACCCTGTCGCTAAGTTGCTCCTGGGTAAGTTTACACTCTTCTATCAGCCTCTGAAAACTTATTGCTACCTCAACGGCATCAAGATCTTCCCTCTGAATGTTTTCAACAAGGGCAAGTTCCAGCATTGCCTGATCATCTGCCGTTCTGATATATGCAGGCACATGAGTTAGTCCTGCAAGACGAGCAGCCCTCAGTCGTCTTTCGCCGGCAATAAGCTGGTAACGACCACCACCTGCGTCACGTACGGTAAGCGGCTGTACTATGCCAAGCTTCTTAATTGAATTTGAAAGATCTTCAAGCGCCTGTTCATCAAAACTTGTCCTGGGCTGAAATGGATTAGCTTCAATTGAGTCAACAGAGATATCAAGGTTTGCTTCAACTTTTTTTTCCAGGACCTCTTTCTCCACACCATCTATTAATGCACCAAGACCTCTTCCCAACGCACTTTTTTTTGCCATGTTCATTTCTGTATCAGCTTATTAACGTCCTGAAATTATTTTTTAACTTTTAATTCATTCTTCTCAATCAGTTCTTTAGCCAGATTTAGATAGTTGACAGTTCCTCTTGAATCGGCATCATAAAGAATTGCCGGTTGACCAAAACTGGGCGCCTCTGAAAGTTTTACATTCCGCTGGATTATGGTTTTAAAAACCATTTCCTGAAAATGCTTATTGACTTCATCAGCCACCTGATTCGATAATCTTAGACGTACATCATACATTGTCAGAAGGAATCCTTCAATCTCCAGTTCGGGATTAAGATTATTCTGAATAATTTTTATTGTGTTCAGAAGTTTTCCAAGACCTTCGAGTGCAAAATATTCACATTGAACAGGTATTATCACTGAATCTGAAGCAGTCAGTGCATTAACAGTAAGAAGCCCAAGAGATGGCGAACAGTCGATCAGGATATAATCATAATCCGCTTTGATCTTTTTAAGTACCTCCTTAAGGATTTTTTCCCTTTCATGTCTGTCGAGCATCTCAATTTCAGCTCCTACCAAATCTATATTAGAGGGGATGATCCAAAGGTTTTCAACCTCGCATTTCATCAAGGCTTCCGTCGGCTCTTTCCCGTCAATAAGACAATCATATATTGTACATCTTATCTGCCGTGTGTCAATACCTATTCCTGACGTTGCATTAGCCTGAGGATCCCCGTCAACTATCAGCACTTTCTTCTCCAGAGCTGCAAGACTGGCCGCAAGGTTTATTGCTGTTGTTGTCTTCCCCACGCCACCTTTCTGATTTGCTATAGCTATAATCCTTCCCATCTTATATTACTTATCAAGTTAGTTTTGAGTTTCAAATTTACTATTTATGGTCTTCAGCTACCGGCGATAAAAGATGTAATTGTAAACATTTTTTTCGGGGTTTTCAACACCTTATTAACACTACTTCTAAAAGCTCAAAAATACAACGCATTGATTATGTGATAGCTTACAAAATATATGAATTATATTTCTTGTCAGTTCAATACACGATCATGAAAACAGCAAGTCTGATAAACAGATCATTAAAGTGATATTATGGGTGATTTTAAAAAAATTCTCCAATTATTTACATCTTTGTCTGCCACCTATATAATTTTATATGATTCATAGTAAGGAACAGAATAATTGGCTCGTCATAGTAAATCCGAATGCCGGAAACGGCAAGGGCGAAAAAGACTGGGACATCATATCATCACTTCTCAAAAAAGAGGAAATATTATTTACTGTTAAATTCACTGAAAGAAAGGGTCATGCGATTAAGCTTACACAGGAAGCTATTTCAGCAGGCATAAGAAAAATAATCACTGTCGGAGGAGACGGAACCCTGAATGAAGTTGTAAACGGGGTATATACGAATAATACCTGTCCGGCTACTGATATTGTCCTCTCACTGATACCTGTTGGCACAGGAAATGACTGGGGCAGAATGTTTGGAATACCTCTTGATTATGCCAAAGCTGTAAAGATAATCCGTGAGGATAAAATAATGTTACACGATGTGGGTCTGGTAAGTTTTTATAACGGAAATGAAAAAAACAACAGGTATTTTATCAATATTGCAGGACTTGGGTTTGAGTCAGTAGTCGTTAAAAAAACCAATTATCAGAAAGACAATGGACATGGGGGTAAACTAATCTACTTCTACAATCTTCTTACAAGCCTCCTGTCATACAAAAACAACCTGGCTGAAATAACTATTGACGGCGAATTAAAACATGCAAATGTTTTTTCAATCAATATAGGCAATGGAAGATATTGCGGAGGCGGAATGAGACAGACACCACATGCATTGCCCGATGACGGACTTCTGGATGTAACAGTCATTAACGGTATGGGCAAATTCGAGATTATCAGGAACCTGAAGATCCTGTATGACGGAACAATATTGAAACACCCTAAAATTGAAGGATACAGGTGTAAGAATATAAAGGTTAATTCCGGATCAACATTGTATATTGAAGCAGACGGAGAATCCCTTGGCCACACTCCTGCTGAGTTCAGTATTATTCCCTCCGGAATTAATATTGTCTATGGTACCCGGATTATTCAGTGATCTTGATCTCAAACAATTTGGGCCATTTCTTACCGGTAACAAATATTCTCCCGGTTGAACTATCGTATGCGATTCCATTCAGTACATCGGTCTCGGCATCACGGTCAGCTTTGGGAAGAAGATCTTTCAGATTAATATATGCAAGCACTTTCCCGCTTGAGGGGTCAATGCGCGCAATGAGATCTGTCATCCAGATATTTGCCCAAATCTCACCCTTAATATATTCCAGTTCATTTAACTGATCAACCTTCTTTTCGTTGTCATACACTTCAATCTTTGAAATGACAGTGAACATCTCCGGTTCGTAAAAATAGAGAATATTTGTTCCGTCACTCATAACAAGCTTGTCATTCATAGTCGTCAGACCCCAGCCCTCAGTAGCGTAATAGACCTTATTTATAAGCTTAAAATCCGATTTATTATACACAAACCCAACTTTATTCTTCCATGTGATCTGGTATATCCGATCATGCAGCAATGCTATTCCCTCTCCAAAAAGCGCGTCATCAAGGTTATGCTGTCTGATGACTTTACCAGTCTCAAGTTCCACCTCCCTTAATGTTGAGCCGGTTTCCTGCCCGGTTCCCTCCAATAAGACCCCCTTGTCAAATACAAGACCCTGTGTGAATGCATCCCTGCTGTGAGGATAGGTACGAATCACCTTGTATCCATTCTTTGCAGGAACGATATCTGAGAAAACAATTATAAAACGGGTTATACTATTCTGGGTTTTGCCACCTTTGAAAGCGGTTACTTTTAAGGATTTTCTCCCGGTGGTAATAGTTAATGATGCCGGAATAGAAAGAGTCCATGGGGCTGATTTTACTGTTGAAACATACTTACTATTGAAATAAACAGCGACCGAATCGGGTAAATCTGTTTTATTCCCTGGAGCAAGAACAACATTAACAGGCTGATGCAGCTTAATACTTTTATTTTCTTCAGGTGATATTATTTTAATAAGCTTTAGAGAGATCTCTTCGTTAAGACTTAAGGGTGCTGTTGATGCAGTTTCTTTCATCTTTCCCGACTTGCCGGAACATGAAACTACCCATGTCAGCATAAGCAGTATCGAAAGAAAGACCAGAAATCGGTGATATTGACTTTTCATGCAACAGGACATCAGGGTAATAATTTTTTAAAAATATTTTTTCTGGCTGAAGCTATTTTCTTCTCGGCTTCCTGTTGCTGGGAATTGTAAGGTGTAAGGATTTGCCAGACGCCGCTCCAACCGGGAAAACCTCCAACGTTTTTATCGTCTATATATATATCAGCATCTATCTTACGGCTGACAGTTTCATCAAATATCTCCTCGGGATAATTCTTATTAACTGCATAAAATTCTATTCCATTCTTCCTGCAGTATTCTACAGCTTCGTCAAGTTCCTTACCTGCCCTGAAAGTCCAGAGAATAAGCCTGGCTCCAAGCTTTTCCAGCTCCTTAAGTGTCTGAAAAGCAAAAAGTTTCTCTTTACCAATACTGGGATACTCATGTTCTACTATGGTTCCGTCAAAATCTACTGCAATCTTAATTCCTGAAAAATCAACCATTCAAATTATATAATTTGCTACAAATCTAATAATAAATGAGACAAGTAAGAGCTATTTAAGATATCGGGAACCTTTAGTTTACTGAAATTTATCTTATTTTTACTCATCTTCTAAATATAGAATATCTCACTTTAACATGAAACATTTTCCCAATTTTATAACATCACTCAATCTTGTATCGGGATTTATTGCAATTATTTTTGCTGCCAACGGCAATTTGGTGACAGCTTCCTGGCTGATACTGGCTGCAATGATCTTTGATTTTTTCGATGGGTTTTCCGCACGGCTTTTAAAGGCATATTCACCGGTAGGAAAAGAACTCGATAGTCTGGCTGATGTTGTAAGTTTTGGTGTTGCGCCCGGATTAATAATTTACCATCTTCTTCTTAATTCAGTTACTTTGAATGCTCCGGTTGATATTAATTCTGACTTTCTAAAAATTATTTTATTAATGCTTATCTCGGCAATTATGCCGGTGTGTGGAGCAATAAGACTGGCTATATTTAATTTAGATTCAACTCAGTCCACCTCCTTTAAAGGGTTGCCAATACCTGCAAATGCTCTTGCCGTGATATCGGTTGTTATTGCAGGCCATTATTCCCAATCGCCTTTGATAGAGTCATTTACTTCTTCTTCTTTTCTGATTATTCTAGTTACAATAATCTTGTCCTTATTAATGGTCAGCAGGATTCCCCTGTTTTCTTTAAAAGTTAAGAACCTGAAATTAAAGGGAAATGAAGGAAGGTATATTCTTATAGCATTGATTTTAATTAATGTTGCTGTTTTCGGGATGCCGGGAATTACCTTAATAATTCCTCTTTACATAATTGCCTCAGCAATTTCACTCCTCTTCTGACCAGTGATCTTCGTTTGTTTTTAGGTTATCGAGTATAGCAGTTTGAATCCTGATCGATTCCTGGTGCAGCAGTGTCATTAATCTTTCAATAAAAGCCGGCTCCAGATTACGTAAAGTGCCATGATCAGTACGGGTACGAAGAATTTCCAGCCAGCGCTCCATCTGAAGAACTGCAACATTATTTTTATATTTGTATTCCCCCATCTTCTCGGATATGTTCATTCTTGAAGCTGCTAATTCAATTAACTGAAAATCAATTGAATCTATTTGATTTCGTAACTCTTCAAGCTGATTCAGGAATCCTTTATCATCAATAGTCGGCTGTCGGATAATAAGTGTTGCCAATTAAGATCGGAACTGGTCAAAGTTTAACTGCTGTGCTGAATCGCTCAGAGCTTCTGAAGGGTTATAATGCACTTCGATCATAAGGCCATTCATAGTAAGATCCAATGCTTTCTGAGATATTCCCGGGACTAGATCTGCTCTCCCGGATATATGACTGGGATCACATATAATGGGCAGGTTTCTTATTCTCTGCCTCAACTCTATAGGGATCTCCCATTTTGGCATATTCCTGTACAGTGTCCTTTCAAATGGGGAGAAGCCACGATGCACAGCAGCAATTCTTCTTATGCCTGCTGCATAGATTCTTTCAACTGCGCCCTGCCAGAGATCAATATCGGGATTTAAAGGGTTTTTTATAAGTACCGGAATATCCACACCCCGAAGAGCTTCAGATATCTCTTCCACGGAAAAAGGATTGGATACAGTCCGGGCACCAATCCACAACACATCAATGCCATGTTTAAGACAAGCTTCAATATGCTTTGGTGACGCAACTTCAACTGTAACTCTCAATCCATACTCCGACTGAACTCTCTGAAGCCATTTCAAACCTTTAACTCCTACCCCGTTAAAGGTTCCCGGACGAGTCCTTGGTTTCCAGATCCCGGCCCTGAAAAGATTTACTTTCCCTGTGCTTTTTAAAAAAGCAGCTATCGACAGGACTTGTTCTTCACTCTCCGCACTGCAAGGCCCGGCAACTATGAACGGGTAATGCTCAGCTCCTTTAAACCACGATTTTAACGATGGAAATTCCATAGAGTTTAATATCATATATAATTACAAACCGGCCTGATTTTTATGCTTTCTAGTTCTTTTCAGGAAATTTCTTTTCGTAAGCTTCTAAAGCATAATTTACTATATACCAGCTCAATAGGATAAACGCCGGCCAGATTAGATATTGGAGTAATTGACTTATATACATTTCTGATAATATTAATTTCAATATTCTTTATTCACCTGGCTTGAGGTGCATGGTTTGCGGTGCGCGGTACAAGGTAAGCCGCATACCGGTTACCGGTTACCGCAAGCCTAGTATTTATGTTCTTCCGAGTTCATCTCCTCTTCAGTTATCCTGTCATTATTGATTGCTTTCCATGCATACCATATGTAGACAATAACAAATGGGATAAGAAAAGAAACATACATCATCGTTTTCAAAGTAAAATGGCTTGACGATGCATTCTTTATTGTCAAAGAACTCTGGAGTTCAAAAAGGGACGGATAAAATGATGTTCCATTAAACCCGGCAACAAGAAACAAAGAGAATACTGCAAGCATGGTTCCTGCTCCGGAATACCAGATCCCTGTCAGGCTTTTCCTGAAAACCGATATCCCAATGCCAAAAAGTACTCCGACAACACCCGCAAGAAAAAGAATCATTACTACTGGCATTTGAATGAAATTATGCAGGTATTTGAATTTTTCAACCGTCATCGTCCCGGTCCCGTTATCTGAGGCAAACCCATTTGATAAAAGCAATGATATTATGAAAAAAAGGAAGAAGATCAGAAATGGAATCGAATTGGAAATTAATCCTTTTACCGATCTCTTAAGCAGTGCCTCATCATTAATGGTATTGATTAAATAAAGTAATCCATTGACCCGGACCAGAAATAAAATTGCAAGACCGAGTGCAAGGTTTCGGATATTCAATAAAGCTTCAAGACCATACCAGTGAGTTGCCCATAGAACCTGATTCATATTGTTCAGGCTGAACATCGCGCCTGTGAAAAAGGTTGCTACAGCCACTCCTATTAAAAATGGTCCGAGTGAGCCATTCAGAAACAGGAACAGCTCAAATGTTTTGTGTCCGAATACATTATTTGGTTTCGATCTGAATTCATACGCTACAGCCTGTATTATAAAACTGAATAATATCGCTATCCAGACCCAGTAAGCGCCACCGAAGCTAGTTGCATAGAAAAGCGGAAAGGAGGCAAAGAATGCACCGCCAAAGGTTACAAGGGTTGTAAAGGTGAATTCCCACTTCCGTCCTAAGGCATTAACGATCATTGTCTTCTGAATGTTGGTTTGGGGCAGGGTATATATCAATGTCTGGCCTCCCTGGACGAACATAAGAAAGACAAGCAGACTTGCCAGTATGGATATTATAATCCACCAGTAATATTGCAGGAATATTTGGGAAAGCATTGCTGTCATAATTTCATCCTCCTAATGTTTTGGTCCGGTATTAATCTGTTTAACCATAATGGATACTTCAGATATCAGCAATCCCGTAAAGAGAACCGCAAATAGAATGAAGGTTGTAATTACCGTCCCGGTACCAATCTGTGAAACAGCTTTATTTACAGTCATCATATCCTGTATTATCCAGGGCTGCCGCCCTATTTCGGTAAGCAGCCACCCCAGTTCGCTTGCAACATAGGGTAATGGTATTGACAGAAGAGCCACCCATAAAAACCATTTGTTGTCCGATAATGTGCCTTTAAAAAGGAGATAGAGTGCAACAGAGAATATTATTATGAGAAGAAATCCCAAAACTACCATCATATGAAAAGAATAAAATGAACCTGGCACGTCAGGGATAACATCTTCAGGTTTATTAATTGAAGCGTATCCAAAGTACCTGAAATAATTGTCTTTGAAATCCTTGTCTTTAAAAATACTTTTTGTTGCTGAAATTTGAGCAGTGTCGTTGTTAAGACTGGCATTCTTGTATGATGTAAGAATTTCCATAGCATACCTGCCACGCTTAATTTTATCAGTCGTCGAAATTAAACCCAGCTTATCATTTCCGTTTATATGATCCTTGATACCCTGAACATAAGATTCCCTGTCACCTCCCGTTAGTACAGAGAGCAAACCCGGGATCTGTATTTTAAAAGCAAACTCCCATTCCGTTTTATCCCCTATTTTTTTTTCTGAATCCTTAAGCAGGCCGAACGCCATTAATCCGGCATTGCTTTTACCTTCATAGAGTGCCTCCATCGATGCAAACTTAACAGGCTGAACTTTTGAAACAGTTCTGGCAGATTGATCGCCCGTATATGCTACCATAAGGGAAGATAATAGTCCAAATACTCCTGCAATCAGAATGCTTCTTTTTGCCAGCTGTTCTTCCCTTTTTCTTATCAGATACCAGGCGCTTATACCAAGCACGAACATTGATGCAAGCAGGAAACTGGATGAAATTGTGTGGAGAAATTTATCGACTGCCACCTGGTTAAAAAGAACCGCCCAGAAACTCACCATTTCATTTCGTACCGTATCAGGATTAAATATCATACCAACGGGGTGTTGCATCCAGGCGTTGGCCACAAGAATCCAGAGTGCGGAGAGATTAGCTCCGATGGCAACCAGCCAGGTAGAGACCAGATGAAACTTTTTATTCACTTTATTCCATCCGAAAAACATTACAGCGACGAACGTCGATTCGAGGAAAAATGCCAGAATACCTTCAACAGCCAGGGGAGCGCCAAATATATCCCCTACAAACCATGAGTAATTTGACCAGTTTGTGCCAAACTCAAATTCAAGAATTATACCTGTTGCTATGCCAATAGCAAAATTTATCCCAAAGAGTGTCATCCAGAAACGGGTGATCCGTTTCCATTCTGCATTCCCGGTTTTAACGTATATAGTTTCCATTATCGCAAGAATGAAGGATAATCCTAACGTAAGCGGGACAAACAGCCAGTGGTAAATTGCTGTAAGTGCAAATTGAGCTCTTGACCAGTCAACAAGACTCAAATCGATATTATCTATCATGGTTTTCAGGTAGATTGGTTAGTTGTTCAAGGACATGTTCACTTCTGTCTTTGTCAGTATGATAATTCTTATAAAGAAAATCCTGAAAAAAGAAGATTTTCAAAATGGCAAACATAATAAATAGTTTTATAAGGATTATCAGCCATACCTTTTTGCCCCAACCTGATAAATGCATGAATCCATCATAATAGAAATGAAACAGCGAATTAAATAAAGAAGACAGTCGTTTCATTATTCGGCACTTTTATAGTTCGGGAATAAACTCAAAATAAAGTTATTATTAAGTTTCATCAGAAATTTATTCATCCAAAGGTTCCGTGTTTGATCTGAAAGAAGTTTTGGATTTTATTCCGATATCTTCGGATGACAAACCAGAAGTAATTTTCTGCACTGCCTTAAAATTATAAAAGAACTCCCGTGCAAAAACTCTCAGTACAGTATAGGCCGGTATTCCGAATATCATACCGGGAATTCCCGCAGCAAAACCTGATGCAAGTACTACGATAAAAATCTCAAGAGGATGTGCTTTAACACTATTTGAAAATATAACTGGCTGGAAAACAATGTTATCAATTAAATGTGTTATTACTTCAACGATTATCATATATGTAACCAGCGGTACAACAACTGTATTAATATCCTGATTTATATGCGATGCCACACCCATGGTTATTGCAATGGCTAATCCAATCCATGGCCCGGCATACGGAATAACATTAAGAATTCCGATTATTAGCCCCATAACCAGGGCCTGCTGAAAATCTATGCCGGCTATCGTCATTCCAATTGTAACAAGAATCATAATGCAGGTGCTTTGGATAACAATTCCTATAAAATACCTGGTAAGAAGGTTTTTTATGGAATTAAGGGCCCTTGTTACATTATCGACATATTTGTCGGGTACCCACATCAATATTGATTCATAGAATAATCTCTGATCTTTAAGGAAAAAAAATGTAATAAATGTGATAGAGAAAATAGCTATTATGACATTGCCAAGAACTCCGATAAGCGAACCAATAAAATTTTGTATCAGGTTGATATTAAGAACATCTGCAACTTTCTTTACTATATAATCCTGAATTGTGATGTTCTGGGGTATATCCTTATTAATTGCCCTGACCAGACTTTCAACTTTATTTATTGGTCCGGATATAATCTGAACAATTTTTTCGCTGTCTATAGTTGAAAAATAATTAATCTGCCTTGTAACCAGCGGTACGAATATTACAAAGAACAATATAATGAATCCCCAGATTATTGCAAGTGTCAGAAGTGCACTAAGAGCCCGTGGAAAGATATATTTCTTAATCCTTATTCTGCAGAAGAGATCAACCAGGGGCCGGCCCATAATAGAAAACACGCCGGAAACAAGAATATAGACAACTATATTGCGAAAAAACCAGGCACACCCAAGAAGGATTAATACACCACAGAAAATTAGGATGTTTCGCAAGGTTGCTTTCATTTTTCAGGTCAATTCGTATTGCAAACCTACTCCAAATTTTTGAAATTCACTAAAAATTGTTCCCATCAGTCGATGAAACCCTGCTTCATCCCCAATGAGTTTTTAACCTCATCCCCCAATCCCTTATCCCATGGGAGAAGAGGAGCAAAAAGATAATAATCTGCATATTAAGTCCCTCCCTCTTGGGATAGGTGTTTGGGGAGAGGTTAAAGAACAAGAAAGTAGAGTAAAATGATACATGTCATAATGTCATGTATATATATGATTGTCATGCCATTATGTCGCTTTTCCTGTTTTGGAACGAAGTTTGAAAACAGGTGATATACGAATAAATGTTTAACTTAATAATAGGAGGATAAAACCATGTTACCAACAATTACAACCAGAAGTTTCAGGCCATTTTACATGCCTAATTTTTTTGATGATGATTTTTTTCCTGTACACTCAAGAAGTACCAATTCAGTACCTGCAGTGAACGTAAGGGAAGATGACAAGAATTTCATACTTGAGGTGGCTATTCCGGGAATTGACAAGAAAGATCTTAAGATAGATGTAAATGAAGATGTTCTTACAATTTCATCGGAAAGTAAGAGTGAATCGGAAGAAAACAAGAATGGATACAAGAGAAAAGAATTCAGCTACTCGGCTTTCAGCAGAAGTTTTTATGTTCCTGAAAATGTAAACAGGGAAAAAATAGAAGCGAACTATAAAGATGGTATACTTACAGTAGCCCTTCCAAAACAGGAAGAAGAAAAAAATAAAATCACCAGAAAGATAGAAATATCATAATTGTAAAATGAAAATCCCGGTCACTAACCGGGATTTTTTATATGACCGCATTCCTGAATATATCTCTGTGCAAAATTTCTTCCGAATTCAATTAAATTTTCCTTTTTGTGACTCTCAGCTGAAAACTTGAAAGCTGCAGTCTCTTCAAAGATTTTCAGTTTAAGAAGGCGAAAATTTTCCAGAATTAAATTGGGTGACTCTCCGCTCCATCCGTATGACCCAAAAGCTCCTGCCAGTTTTCCCTTGTCGCGTATTGGATTGATAAGGGCAAAAAGCTTGTAAACGGGAAGTATCGTATTCTGATTAATGGTTGGTGATCCGACAAGCAGACCATCCGCGTTTATCAGCTTAGACTCCAGCTCTTCCAATGATATGTTTTCAATATCTGCTATTTCCACCGCAATGCCTTCTGTTTCAAGAATTCCCTGTGCAATAAGATGTGCTGCGTCTTTGGTGTAACCATAAGCCGAAACATATGCAATCAGAATATTCATCTTGTTTTTTTCAGACACGATCTGCATATACTCATTGGCATACTTTTCTGAGAGGTCAAGAGCCTTACTGATATTTTCTTTATGCATCGGACCATGACCCGGGCAGATATAATCAATATCAAGAGGTCTGGTCTTTTCAATTGCCTTCAGCATAAACCTGCTGAAAGGGCTCATTATAACGTCAAAGTAATATTTGAATGATTCTGCGTAGTCTTCATCGAAAGTGCTGAACATATCCGGAGAACAATAATGTGCGCCAAATACATCACATGTAAACAGGACCTTGTCTTCAACAAGGAGTGTCAGCATAGAATCCGGCCAGTGAAGATTAGGTGCTGAAATAAACTTAAGGGTTTTATTCCCAAGATCAAGCGTATCTCCATCCTTAACAACCAATGATTTAAATCGGGTATTAACAATGTCCTCAAGGTACCTGATTGCATTCCCGCTGCCAACAACTGTAGCTGAGGGAGCCAGTTCAAGAAGCTGTCTGAGACTGCCTGAATGATCAGGTTCTGTATGGTCCAGTATAATATATTGAATCTCTTTTGGATCAGTAACTGATCTTAGTTTCCTCAGGTATGTATCGCTGAATTTTTCTTTGGCAACCTCAACAATTGCTTTCTTCTCAGCATTAATAAAATAGGAGTTATAGGTTGTACCGAATCCGGTATGCATCACTATATCAAAAGTTCTGATATCATAATCAAGAATACCTATCCATTTGACATCATCTGTAACGTCAATTATTTTATCATCAGTTCTGCTCATTATTCCGGTCATTTTCAGATTTTGGCAATTATACTTTTATTTGCTTTTACCTGCTGAAGTATAGGAATCTCGACTTCAGTGCCAATTGGTAAAAAAATATCTACTCTCGATCCAAACTTAATAAACCCAAGTTCATCCCCCTGCCGGATGTCAGTATTTTCCCTGGCATAAGTTACTATCCTGCGTGCTACGGCTCCGGCTATCTGCCTTACCATTACTTCGGTTCCTTCATTGATTTTAATAACAATTGTGCTCCGCTCATTCAGTTCGGAAGACTTGGGATGCCAGGCTACCATATTCTTACCAGGGTGATGACATACATATGTTATATTTCCGGAGACCGGGTATCTGTTACTATGCATGTTGAACGGAGACATAAAAATAGAAACCTGCAGGCGCATATCCTTAAAGTACTCATTCTCCATTGTCTCTTCAATAACAACAACTTTCCCGTCAGCCGGTGCAAAAATAAGTCCAGGATCGGCTTCAAAATAACGGATAGGCAACCTGAAAAAGAAGAGTAAAAAAATGTAAAGTAAAAAAGAGCAGATGAAAAAAGCCCAACGTACAAATTCAAGATCTGCCCAGATTATATTGACCACGACATTCAGTATCAGTAAACCAATAAACCCAAAAGCCAGTATCTTATATCCTTCCTTATGAATATGAATCCTCATTTATTTAAAATTTGCACAAAACTAATCAAGTCCTGTCAATCATCCAACAAGAGATATAAAAAGATATACAAGGGGGAAGGATAATATTGCGCTGTCGAATCTGTCCAGAAATCCGCCATGACCAGGCATTATTGTTCCAGAGTCTTTTACACCTGTGTTCCTTTTGAGCATTGACTCTGCCAGATCTCCATATGTTCCTGCTACAGATATGATCACAGAGATCAGAACCCAATGGATCCTGTCAACAACTCCAAGCCAGCCGGCAAGAAACCAGGCTGCCAGAACAGCTATTATCAGACCTCCGAAAAAACCTTCCCAAGTTTTCTTCGGTGATATTCTTTCCATCAATTTATGACTTCCAAAGGTCATCCCGGTAAGGTAAGCACCAGTATCATTCGCCCAGATAAGAACAAAAAATCCTATAACTATTCCAGGTGAAAAGGTGATGGCGGGGTGAGAAAGAATTGAATTAAGACCTGTTCTGGAGAATGCAGCAAACGGAAACATTGAAAACGGCAACACTGTATAAAGTAATGGGAAAAAAGTATGCACCAGTGAATCAATCGGTTTCTCCTGCTTTCGGTATAACTCAATAATTATTATAACTGACATCAGGGGAATAAGTAACAGAAATGAATTTCTAGGTATCGAACCTGAAGCAATCAGTGTCGAAATGATATATGCGATAATTCCAGCAATAATTCCGGGCCACATTTGTGGCCGCACACCCAGGTTTCTTACCATCAGGTAATACTCATATTGTGTTCCGGTCAGTAAAACAAGGCCAGTCAGAAAAAAGGAAACCGGATGCAGCCAGAAACCTCCCATAACGAAAATTACTATCCATGCTCCGGTAAATGTCCTTCTGAAAAAAGTATTCAAAACTTATCAGTTTTATTTTTTACCATTTGACTTTGACTTTTTCACTGGTTTCTCAGTGATTACAATTTCACTGAGACTCTCTTTCTTCGCCAATTTGACTTTTGTTTTCTCCGATGAAGTTTTGGCTGATTTCTTATCTTTCTTAGCTTCCTTACTTTCTTCTTTGCTTGCAGGTAAAAGCGCTTTGGCTTCTGCTTCTCTTGCATCTTTTAAGATCTCGGCCTGTCGTTTCCCGAAGATCCTCTCCAGATCTTCGCTGAAAATTACCTCTTTTTCAAGAAGCAGTTCTGCAAGTTCGGTAAGTCCTTTCATATTATTTTTAAGAACTTCCTTAGCTCTGACATAAGATTCTGCAATAATAAGGTTGACCTCCTGATCAATAAGTTCGGCTGTCTTTTCACTATATGGCTTTGTGAATCCAAAATCTGATTGTCCCGATGAATCGTAGAAACTAATATTTCCAACTTTATCGCTCATTCCGAAAAATGAAACCATTGCGTATGCCTGTTTTGTTATCTTCTCAAGATCGCTTAGAGCGCCTGTTGAAATCCTTCCGAAAATGAGTTCTTCCGCAGCTCTGCCGCCAAGGGCATATGCCATTTCATCCAGAATCTGTTCACGGGTAGTAAGCTGACGCTCTTCAGGTAGATACCATGCTGCACCGAGAGCCCGGCCCCTGGGTATTATTGTTACTTTTAGCAGAGGGCTGGCATGTTCAAGCAACCAGCTGACTGTTGCATGGCCTGCTTCATGATAAGCAATAGTCTTTTTCTCCTGAGGTGAAATGATTTTTGTTTTACGTTCCAGTCCTCCCACTATACGGTCTATAGCATCAAGAAAGTCCTGCTTTTCAACAACTGTTTTGTTTTTTCTTGCTGCAATAAGAGCTGCTTCGTTGCAAACATTGGCAATATCTGCTCCTGAAAAACCAGGAGTCTGTTTAGCCATGAATCCTATATCAAAACTTTTTTCAAGTTTGATAGGACGCAGATGAACTCTAAAAATGGCTTCCCTTTCGACAATGTCGGGAAGTTCAACATGAATCTGGCGGTCAAAACGACCGGCACGCATAAGTGCCCTGTCGAGTATATCTGCTCTGTTGGTAGCAGCAAGTATTATAACACCCATGTTGGTTCCAAAACCATCCATCTCCGTAAGAAGCTGATTAAGTGTATTTTCTCTTTCGTCATTCGATCCAAAATTTGCATTTCGTCCTCTCGCCCGTCCAACGGCATCTATTTCGTCAATAAATACGATACAGGGCGCTTTCTCCTTGGCCTGTTTAAACAAGTCTCTTACTCTTGAAGCACCTACACCGACGAACATTTCAACAAAATCAGATCCTGAGATTGAGAAAAAAGGAACGTTTGCTTCACCTGCAACAGCTTTAGCAAGCATTGTTTTTCCGGTTCCCGGAGGACCTATCAGCAATGCGCCTTTTGGAATCTTGCCTCCTAGATTTGTATATTTCTTGGGATTTTTAAGAAAATCAACGATTTCCATAACTTCTGTCTTGGCTTCTTCAAGTCCTGCAACATCATTGAAGTTAAGTTTGACATTAGTATCCTTATCAAAGATCTGGGCCCTTGATTTTCCGACACTGAAAATACCACCGGCTCCGCCAGCACCTCCACCCGACATCCGTTTCATCATAAAGAGCCAGAATCCAATTAACAAAACCGGAAGAAGCAACCATGAGATAATGTCGCCAAACCAATTTTTGCGGGTCTGGTAATCAGGATAAATGTAATCCTTTTCAGCATAGCCGGCACCCTTTTGAGCTTCTATCAGAAATGTCTCAAAATTGCTGTCTCCTATATTATAAGTAAAGTTTGGTTTTGGCAGGGACATGCCAAATCCGGAACCCGGTTTTGGCAGTTTGGGATACCTTCCCGATTCAAGAGCTTCTTTCTTAAGGTATATTTCAGCCTGTTCCTTGTTTACTACAATTATTTTATCAATATCGCGACTGGCGATCATACTCATTATTTCGGTCTTGGTAGTCTGCTGTACTGTTTTCCCATTATTAAACAATGAAAAAAGTATCAGAGATACTGCCAGAACGGCAAAAATCCAGTTAGTATTAAAACGTGGTTTTAAGTTCTTATCAGGTTTTTTGTCAGGAGCCTGATTATCGTTTGTATTGTCTGTCATAAATATTTAACTTACTGTATTGTATCTTCTATGGCTTCAATTGCCGCATCGGCCCAGAGTGATTCCAGACTGTAAAATTTTCTATATTCTTCAAGAAATATGTGAACTATAATATTGCCATAGTCAAGAAGAACCCAGAAACAATTGTCCAGCCCTTCAACATGCAATGGTTTTTCACCGGTTTCTTTTCTTACTGTATCATCTACAGAATCGCAAATCGCACTTACCTGTGTTCCCGAAGGGGCATGACAGATCACAAAATAATCTGCAATCCTGGTATCAAGTTTTCTCAAATCAATTTTCAGAACATTTAGCCCTTTCTTCTCAAAAATACCCTTTATAACACCCTCTAGCAGGACATCAGTTCCGTCAGATTTTTTCTTCATCAATTTATATTGGTTTCATATTAAGTCGCAAAAGTACCACTTTAATCTGTATTTTTGCTACTGTACTGCTCTTTTGCAATTTCAATGCCAATCTTATTACTCATGATAAAAGCTACGTTAAAAAAGATGTTTATAATCATAAATAACTATTAATCATGATAATAGGTTCAAATATATTATTTTTTAAAGACCTGCCATCGACAAATTCTCATGCAGCTCTTCTTTTAATTCAGAATAGCCTGGCAGAGGGCACAATAATTCATACCAATTATCAGTCCGCAGGCAAGGGCTATGCGGGGAACAAATGGGAGAGCGAAGAAGGTAAGAACTTATTAATCAGCATTGTACTTTACCCATCATTTGTCAAACCATCAGATCAGTTCTGTATTTCAATGGCTGTATCGCTTGGAATTTGTGATTTTATCGGAAGATTTATTCCCGATTGCTCAATAAAATGGCCAAATGACATTTACATAAATAATGACAAAATAGCAGGTGTATTGATCGAGAACACAATAATCGCCGATCATATTGAATATGCAATTGCAGGAATCGGACTTAATATTAACCAGGAAAAATTCACTAGTCTTGCCCCGAATCCGGTTTCTCTCAGGCAGATTACTTCAAAGATTTATGATTTACCCGCTTGTCTTGGTGAGTTGACAAAAGACCTGGACATCAGATATAAACAACTGATAGCCGGAAATGCAGAATCTGTCAGGAAAGAATATATTTCAAAATTATACCGTTTGAATGAATGGTCACAATTCAAAGATGTTAACGGTGTATTCCTCGGGAGAATCGTGACCCTTGGCGAATATGGTACCCTGATGATTGAGAATCAGTTCCTGGAGATCAGAGGATATGCCTTTAAAGAAGTGGAATTCATTCAGTAGTTTTTTCCCATTCTCTGAAACTCTCCATCTCATGAATAAGCATTTCCATGAATTGGACAATAGGTTTAGACACCATCATTTTCATTACAGGATTAAGATCCGCACTGAGCACAACTCTGACTTCTGCCTGATTCGTAAGATTATCTGAGATGTGCAATATCAGCGTGAAATCATTCTTTTTCAAAGCATCCCCATTGTAAATAACATTGCTGAATCTCTCCTTCCCTGCAATTCTGACAGTCACTGTTCCGACCATTGCTACACTGAAGCTGCATGATTCTTTTTCAGCTATCCAGTTATTAATTGTCCCTTTCGGTGCAAATCTTTCGAAGTTTCTGAGATCTGTTACAAAAGCAAAAACAGTTTCTGCATTGGCTGATAATTTCCCTGACCTGCTCTCAAAATTTGATAAATTGTCCATAAAAAATGTTTGATAAGTGGCTGATAAAGAATTGCATTTTATTATATATTTTTCATTTCTCGCTTTGTATTTTGCCCCTCTGCCCCCCTGAAGGAGGGGTCGTCCTCGATATTTACAAATTTACCTTATGTGAGTGATCGATTCCCCCTTTAGGGGATCCCGCGAAGCTGGAGGGGGTAGAAAGAGGAGGAGTTCTATCTCACTCCCCAATTAGCCGGATCAACTCTCCACTTTTTCAACGTCTCAACTTCAGCCTGACTGATATAACCTGTTTTCAAAGCTGTTTCTACCAGAACTGAATAGCTGCTTAATGTATTCAGCCGACAATTTGCAGCAGCAAATGCGTCCGAGGCTTTTTTAAATTCGTATGTAAAAATTGCAGCCATACCAAGAACATCACAACCCGATTCGCGGAGTGCCGTTACAGCATTTAAACTGCTTCCTCCAGTAGATATGAGGTCTTCAATAACCACTATCTTCTGCCCCTCCTCAAAATAGCCTTCTATCTGGTTTCCAAGTCCATGCTCCTTTGCTCCTGATCTTATATAAATAAAAGGTAATCCAAGCTTGTCAGCAACAAGTGCTCCATGGGCAATTGCCCCTGTTGCAACCCCGGCAATAATGTCTGCATGGGGATAGAGATCCTTTATCAAAGAACAAAAGGAGTCACGTATATAGGAACGTACTTCCGGAAATGAGAGTGTTTTACGATTGTCGCAATAAATTGGTGACTTCCATCCTGAGGCCCAGGTA
>Ga0182010_10000411_pt1 | contig 24764 bp, 13 predicted proteins | sample 611E1MmetaG_FD_120488 | JGI IMG/M metagenome (GOLD analysis project Ga0182010, IMG submission 120488) | Permafrost microbial communities from Stordalen Mire, Sweden - 611E1M metaG | ecosystem: Environmental > Terrestrial > Soil > Wetlands > Permafrost | place: Sweden: Stordalen | collected... | reverse complement strand
TCGGAAGAAGACAAGACGCCAGTCGTCGCACGCACCTACCCGGCTTACTAGTCGTCTACCGATTCGGTCCTCAGCGCAGGGTTACATCGAATCTGGGATCGGGGATTGTCGCCAGCCGGAGGCACGCGGACAAACAAGCATGAATCCCCTGCGGACGAGACATCCGTTCGATCGTGCGCTTCCGGTGGCGCTCTTCGTGCTCCTGGCTACATGTGGCCCGCGCCCGGTCGCGCTAGATGCTCGGGCCGTCGGTAGTGGCGTCTTCGAGAGAAACCTGGACGTGCCCATGCGCGACGGGGTCAGGCTACGCGCGGACGTCATGCGTCCAGCGGAGCGCGGGCCGTTCCCCACGCTGGTGTACCGCACTCCGTACGACAAAGAACAGGAACGCCGGGACCACACCACCTTTGCGCGCGCGCTGGAACGCGGTTACGCCGTCGTGGTGCAGGACGTGCGCGGCCGCTACGCCTCCGAGGGCGAGTTTCGTCCCTACCAACAGGAAGGCCAAGACGGCTTTGACACGATCGAGTGGGCCGCGGCCCAGGCCTGGTCAAGTGGCGTCGTCGGCACGTTTGGCCTTTCCTACCCCGGGGCGGTGCAGTGGATGGCGGCGGTGGAGAATCCCCCTCACCTCAAAGCGATGGTTCCGGCCATGACCTTCTCGTCGCACGAGAACTTCATCTACGCGCGCGGGCCTTTCGACATGTCGTGGATCGAGTGGGTGTGGAACGACATCGCCCCTGACAGCCGCTCCCGACGGCATCTAGCGGGTCCGCTGAACTTCGACGAAGCGGTTGCGGCGTGGAGCACGCAAGGCCCGCACATGGAGAGCGTGTTGCCGCTGGAGCGGATGGACGCCCTACGCGAGGTCGCGCCTTTCTACTACGAGTGGCTGCGCCACCCATTGGAGGACCCGTGGTGGGCCTGGGCCGATCTGCGCCCCAGGTACGGCAGGACCCAGGCGGCGGTCCTCAATCTTTCGGGTTGGTACGACGAAGGCAACGGACCCGAGGGTGCGACGGAGAATTTCCTCGGACTTCTGGCCGCTCGTCATGGCCAGGCCGCGAGGGTGGCGCTGCTTCTGGGGCCGTGGGTCCATGGCGTGAAGGACACGGGCAGCGCGGTGGCCGGTGAACGCCGCTTCCCGGAGAACGCGAAGATCGACTACGACAGCCTGATCCTCGATTGGATGGACCACCACCTGCGCGGTGTGGCCAACGGCGTGGGCAGCGGCAACCCGGTCCGCTACTATGTGATGGGCGCCGACATCTGGCGGGAGGCCCGCGACTGGCCGCCCGCCGCGGATCGCACCAGCCTCTACCTGCACCAGGCCGCGCCGAGAAAGGCCGGGGTGCTCGCGCAGAGTTTCAAGGGCCGCGGGTCGAGCGCCTTTGTCTCTGACCCCGCCAACCCGGTCACGAACAAGTACGACGACCTGGGCGCGCACGATTATCGCGAGCTGGCCCTGCGCAGGGATCTGCTCACCTTCGACAGTGAGCCGCTGGCCGTCGCCACCGAAGTCACCGGCCCCATCGACGCGGAAGTCTTCGTCAGCTGCACCTGCCGTGACCTTGACCTGTGGGTGCGGCTTTACGACGTGGCACCCGACGGCGCGGTTTGGAATCTCATGAGCCCGGGCCCCGACGTGATGCGCGCCAGCTATCGTGACAGGGGAAAGGGTCGCCAACTGCTGCGGCCAGGCCGAATCTACGAAATCGACGTGCGCGGGCCTGTGACCAGCAATCTCTTCAAGCAGGGTCACCAGATCCGCGTGCAGATCTCCGGTTCCTTTTTCCCCGACTTCTCCCGCAACCTGCAAAGCGGGCAGAGTGAGATCACGGCGGCCAGCTTGCGCAGAGCCACGATCCGCATCCATCACGACCGGCTTCACGCCTCACGCGTCGTGCTGCCCATTGTGGGGGGAAGTAGCCCTTGAGGAAGCCGGGATGTCACCGGCCGCGGTGCCGTCCGAGGCAAACTGAATGGGCCCCGATGCGTGGGCGTCAAATTCGGCGTGGGCCGGGCCTATCGCGACCTCTATGGAACGCCAAAGTAGTGGCGGCTGAGCAGGCTTGTGCCGAGGCTTGCCGCATTGGCGATCAAAGACCAGAGCCATGCGCGACGTTTGCCGAACAAAAGGGCGAAGTAAGCCGCCTCACCCAGCCAGGCGAACAGCTCGCCGGTGACTGCCTTTGTCGCATAGGCGGCGTGCCAGTGCGGTCCGAAGATGCCGAACCACATCAAGGGGTGGGTGATGGCACTGGCACCAAAGGCGACGGGCAAGGAAACAGACAGGCCCCACATGTAGATGGGGATCTCCACCAGCTGGCCGAACACAAATGCAATGAACCAGGCGCGAATGGGCACTCACACCTTTCGTGCGCGATCGGATCAGGGATTGCTATCGCCGGGACCGGCGTCGCACGAAGAAGTAGGTGACGGAGAACGCGCCGGCGATCAACCACGGGGCCAAGCTGCGGGCGACATTTGAGCCCGCCAGTGAGCAACCCGAGTCACTGCTTGTGTTGTTTCCAGCGTCAGGTGTGGCGCTAGCCAACGTGCCCCCTGTCGCTGGGGGCGGAACTGGATTTGCCAGGGCGAGGTTGGCTGCGAATAGCGAAGCAGCCAGGAACGAAAGAGCGCCGGTCTTCTTCATAGGGATTCTCCACTCAGAAATCAGGGCCCGTCCTGCACGCATACAGAAGAACACTAGGAGCAAAGCTATCATAAGCCCGCGCCCGCCGCGCATGGTATTTTGACCGGGACATCATGGCTGAGGGTCGTTTGGCCAAGCGTCTCCCGCTAGTCCTAGGGACAATCCACGCTTTCGTGGATTTGCTGTGTGTTACTGCCGTCCTGCGGGCGCTGGGTACACACGACATGGACGCCGCAGGCACGTACGCGATTGTGGTCGGCTATGATCTTATCGCGTTCGCAGTTCAGCTCCCGCTCGGTCTGCTGGTGGACAAAGTGAGCGCCTTGCGCGCTGCCAGCGTCGCGGGCATTGTCTTGAGCGCGATGGCTGTCCCTTCCGCAACCGGGCGGGCGGAAATGACGATGGTGTTGGCCGGGATCGGAAACGCGCTCTTCCACGTTGGAGCTGGGGGTACGGTCCTCGCCAACGCCCGTGGACGGGCGGCGCCTGCGGGGCTGTTTGTCGCGCCCGGATCACTTGGACTCGGGCTGGGATTGTGGCTAGGTCCCCGGGCCGACATCCCAATCTGGCCGCTGCTGCTGCTCGCGGCTGTTTCTGTTGCTGGGGCGGTTCTGGTGAGGGCCCCGCTACGGCCCCAGCCCGCGATGCTTCCGGCGGTCGAGCAAGAACGCGGGCTGCCAGCCCGGCTGTGGCTGGCAGCTCTGGTTCTCCTTCTTTTGTCTGCCACAGTTCGTGGTTTCATCGAATCAGTGGGCTGCCAATGGTGTCCGAAAGCGACGTTCCTGATCGTTGCCCTGCCGGTGGTGGGCTTCACGGCACGGCTTCTCGGCGGCTATGCCTCGGACCGTCTGGGTTGGGTGGAGGCCAGTGTCGGAGCTTTACTGCTTTCTGCGCCCCTGATCGCCTTCAGCCGCGGCTCGGTCGTGCCCGCCCTCGTCGGGCTTTTGCTGTTCCAGATGACCATGCCCGTTACGCTTATGGCGGTTTGGCGGGTCATGCCGCGAAGGCCCGCCACAGCCTTCGGATTCCCGTGTGTCGGTCTAGTGGTGGGGACCATCTTGTCAGGCGAAGCGCCAATTCGACGAATGCTGGACGCCCCATTCTTGCTCGGGCTCATCGCAGCTTCGGCCACAGCCCTTCTGCTGGCCTTGGAACTCATCGGAGTCAGGCGAAGACAGCGGTTTGTGCCAGAAAGCGCTCTATGAAAGTCAAAGGCCCGGCACCGCCTCTAATCCCGCGGCAAGCGCAGCGACGCCGCGGGGCGCCCAGCCGAAAGTCGTCTTCCAAAGCGAAGCTGCTCCTCCGGCAAGGCAATGAAGGGTGGCCGTGGCCGTAGACGTGGTCGTGGCCGTGGCCGTGGCCGGACATTCTGGACGCGCCGGCCTCAGAAGATCAGCTAGCCGCCGTCGGTTGGAAGACCAGCACGAAACGCAGGGCCGCGCCGGGGGCCAGTCTTTCCTCTCTATGTCCCAGGGCCGATGCGCACCTCGACCTCGTGCTCCCGCCGGTCGTCGGCCAGGGGAATCACCGGGTTCTGTTGTTCGACGCCGTCCACAGTTACCGTCACGCCACCATCAACGGTGGCCGTGCGCGAGGCCCTGATGTGGTACACGGTCTCGCGGTGTCGGTAGTGGACTGTGAATGCTTGCCAGTCTGCCGGGAGGCAAGGGGAGACGTGCAGCTTGTCGACTTCCAGCTTCAACCCCAGCAGAGATTCGAGGATCAACCGGTAGAACCAGCCGGCCGCACCGGTGTACCAGGTCCATCCGCCGCGGCCAGTGTGCGGCGCCACGGCGTAGACGTCGGCGGCGACCACGTACGGCTCTACCTTGTAGGTTTCCATCGTTTCCGGGGATTTGCCGTGGCTGACGGGGTTGATCAGGGCCAGCAACTCCCACATTCGTCGGGCGTCACCCAGGGCCGCGAAGGCCATCGCCGCCCAGACCGCGGCGTGGGTGTACTGGCCGCCGTTCTCGCGCACGCCCGGGACGTAGCCCTTGATGTAGCCGGGATCCAGATTCGACTTGTCGAAGGGCGGATCCAGCAACTGAATCAGCGAATGCTCGCGGCGCACCAGCCGCTTGTCCACCGCATCCATGGCCAGGCGTGACCGCTCGGGGTCGCCGGCCCGAGACAGGACGGACCAGCTCTGCGCGATGGAATCGATCTGGCACTCGGGGTTGCTGGCCGACCCGAGCGGCGAGCCGTCGTCGAAGAAGGCGCGCCGGTACCACTGGCCGTCCCAGCCGCTCGCTTCGATGTTCCGGCGCACCTGGGCCGCCTCGGTCTGGCAGCGTTCGGCGAAAACCAGGTCGCCGCGCCTCTGTGCCAGTTCGGTAAAACGCTGGAGCACCTCATAGAGGAAGAATCCCAGCCAGACGCTTTCGCCCTTGCCGGCCGCGCCCACGCAATTCATGCCGTCGTTCCAGTCCCCGGAGCCGATGAGCGGCAGGCCGTGGCTGCCGAAGCGGAGCCCACGCAGAATGGCGCGGGTGCAATGCCCGTACAGGGTATCCGCCTCCGCGGAACGCCGGGGCAGGTCGTAGTACGAATCCTCCTCGGCGTTGACCGGACGGCCGTCGAGGAAGGGGACCACGTCGTCCAGCACCCCCGTGTCCCCGGTGCCGAGCACATAACGACAGGTGGCCAGAGGGAGCCAGAGGTAGTCGTCGGAGCAGTGGGTGCGAACCCCGCGGCCCGAGGGTGGATGCCACCAGTGCTGGACGTCTCCCTCGTGGAACTGATGGGCCGCGCATAGAAGTAATTGCTCGCGCAGAAGACGTGGCTCGCAGTGAATGAGCGCCATCGCATCTTGTAGTTGGTCGCGAAATCCGAAGGCGCCGCCCGACTGGTAGAATCCACTGCGCGCCCACAGTCGGCATCCCAGGGTCTGGTAGAGGAGCCAGCCGTTGGCCAGAACGTCGAGGGCCGGATCCGGCGTTTCCACCTGCACGGTGCCGAGGGTGTGATTCCAGTACTGCCAAACCGCCTCCAGTGCGCTGCGAGCCGTGGCCGAGCCACGAGTACGGTGCACCAGGTCGGCGGCGTCTTCGATGCTGCGACCCACGCCGAGCCGGAAGATGATCTCGCGCTCTTGCCCCTCGTACAGGTCGAAGGGAACCTGGATTGCGGCGCAGGGATCAAGCGTGGCCCCCAGCTTGCCCGAGAGTCGCGTGCGCGAAAGGGCCGCGGGGCTTTGCAGCGTACCGTTGCGGCCCAGGAACTCGGTTCGGTCGCCGGTCACGCTCCCGGTCATGTCATCGGCGTCGAGAAACGCGATTCGGTCGGCGAATTCCGTGCTGTAGGGGTTGCGCGCGAAAAGAGCGCCGGTGCCGGGGTCGGCGTTGGTGACCACATGCGGGGCCGACTTCGCGCGCTCGGCTCCCAGCACCCATTCCACGTAGGCGGTAGCCGACAGCCGGCGTGGGCGGCCCGAATCGTTGCGCAGCTTCAGCACGGAGAACTTCACCGGCGCGTTCACGTCCACGTAGATCCACAGCTCCGTGTGAATGCCGCCCTCGCTGTGCTCGAAGACGCTGTAGCCGAAGCCGTGCCGAGTGACGGTGGCATGCTCTGGTGAGCCCGGACTGGGCAGCGGGGTCGGAGACCAGAACTGGCCGCTCTCCTCGTCGCGCAGGTACAGGGCTTCCCCGCTCGTGTCGCTGACCGGGTCGTTGCCCCAGGGGGTCAAGCGGAATTCGTGCGCGTTCTCGGCCCAGGTGTACGCGGCGCCACTCTCCGACACCACGGTTCCAAATTGCGGGTTGGCCAGCACGTTCACCCACGGCGCCAACGTCGCCCTTCCTGGCGCGGTCGTGATGACGTACTCACGCCCATCCGGAGTGAAGCCACCGAGCCCGTTGAAGAAGATCAGATCCGGGCGCGGACCCCCCGTGTGGGGGGGAGACGTGGCGGCCTGGGTACGCAGGGGGTGGGCCGGCAACGGGGGTGGGTAGATGGGCTCCGCTTGGCTTCGCTGGTCGATCTGGCTAACCAGATCTCCGCGAGCGTCGGTCAGCACCACCCGCGCCACGGTTTGTACCAGGATGCGATCCTCGTCGGCAATCTGGTCGGCCGGCCGCACGAAGATGCCGCCCGGTCGATCGGTCACGTTGGTCTCACCGCCGGCTGCGATGAGCCCCATGATCTGGTCATGCAAGACCTGCCGGTAGCCGGAATGATCCTCGTTCCAGATCACGAGATCCACCTTCAATCCGCGCCGGCGCCAGTAGGCGTGGGCCTGGACCAACTGGCGGACCAATTCGATGTTTGCCGGATCCCCGATCTTGAGCAAAACGATGGGCAGATCGCCGGAGATGGAATAGCCCCACAGACCGGACTGCCCGCGGCGGTTCCTCTTGACCACGCTCGGGTCGGCGCGCAGCAAGGGGTTGGCATAGAGGATGGCCCCGGCCAGACGCCCATACAGTTGCGCATCGGCTTCGCTGGCGTTGATCTGTCGCAACGCCACCTGGCTGTGTGTCCAGGCCAGATCGAAGACACGGTCCGCCAGCCGCCGGTCCTGGTATTTGTCGACCAATCCCAGACACCCATCGCGTGTCTCGCCCACACCGGAGACGATGTTGATGGTCGCTGAAGCATCCGGATCGAGGGTGATCCGCTGCTGGATCGCGACGATCGGATCGAGCACGGATCCCTGGCTGTCTGAGAGCTTCGCGCTGCTCTGCATTGCTAGCGGATCCGCGACGGTATGGCCGCGTCCGATGAAACGGCAGCGGTCGGTCTCGTACGAGATCTCTCCCGCCTCGGCCCCGTGTACGGCCATCAGATGGAACATCCAAGGCGCCGGCTCGCCCACTGAGCGCGGCCGGCGCGTAGCCAGGATGGCCTGCCGCTCGCGCAGGATCTCGGTTTGCACGAACAGGTTGCTGAACCCCGGATGTTCCGCGTCCGCGGCAGGCAGGGCCAGGACGACCTCGGCGTAGCTTGTCAGGTCGATGGTCCTGCGCCTGCGGCCACGGTTGGTGATCGTGATCCGGCGCAGCTCGATGTCATCCTCGGGCGAAACCGCGATCTCGGTATGGGCGTCGAGGTTGTCCTTCCGGCAGCGGAACTCCGCCCGAGATTCCGAGAAGATCGCCTGGTAGCTGTCCGATCGCTTGAGCGCCGGCTGAAAGGCGGTCGACCAGAACCTCCCGCTGGTTGCGTCGCGCAGATAGCAGAACGTGCCCCAATGGTCGCGGGTGCTGTCTTCGCGCCAGCGCATGACGGCCATGTCCTTCCAGCGGCTGTAGCCACCGCCGGCGTTGGTGATCATGACGTGATACCGGCCGTTCGACAGGAGCTGCACTTCGGGAGCAAAGGTCTGCGGAGTGTCGAACACCCGCACCGGTGTCTCAAGGCCGCTGGCGGCGGTCTGCGACTGCGCAAGCTCCGCGGTGTGCACATAGGGCGCGACCGCCTTGGGGATCCGCTCTTGCAGGAGCAGCATTGTGGCCTGGAAGGCCGGGTCCGACTCAAAGCACTTCTGCATCGGCCGGTCCAGCAGCACATCTGCCAGCGAGAGCAAGCTCATGCCCTGGTGATGGGCCATGAAGGACCTGACCACGGCGCGGACTTGCCCGCGCGGCAGGCGGGACGGCGTGTAGTCGATCGCCTCGTAGAAACCGAAGTTGCCCTCACACCCCTCGGCCGCGAGTCGTTGCAGATTTTCACACGCCTGCGCGGGCGCTACCATCAGGGCCAGTGCCGAGGCATAGGGTGCCACCACCAGATCCTCGGCGAGCCCGCGCTTCAACCCCAGGCCGGGCACGCCGAACGCCCGGTACTGGTAATTGAGATGAGCGTCCACGCTGTTGTAGCCGGATTCCGACATGCCCCACGGTACCCCGCGCTGGGCTCCGTAGTCGATCTGCCGCTCCACCGCGGTCCGGCAGGTCTGGTCCAGCAGCGTGCCGTCGTAGGTCGGCATAACCAGCAGGGGCATCAGGTACTCGAACATCGATCCGCTCCAGGAGAGCAGCATCGGTTTGCCGCCGGCGCTGGTGAGCCGGCGTCCCATGGCAAACCAGCTCTCCTGCGGCAGTTGCCCCTGCGCGATGGCCACGAAGGTCGACAGCCTGGCCTCGGAGGCCAATAGATCATAGTAGCTCGAGTCGCGCCGACGATCGTCCACGTTGTACCCGACGGCCAATAGGTGGCGGGTTTCATCGAAGAGAAAGTCGTACTCCATGCGCGCAAGCTCGCCGGCGTGAAGCGCAAGCCTTTGCACGACGGCGATTCTCTTTTGGGCGCGCTGGCTACACTCGGCGACCAGCCGCTGCAGTTCGGCCCACCAGTCTGCGTCCGCGGCGCCCGGCCAGAGCCGCGCTTCGATGGCTGGGAGGAGTCGCGACGCGATCCCAGCCAGCTCGCGTAGGGTCGGGATCTGATCGAGGCCTGCAAATCCGTCAAGGCTGCTGGGAGCCTCCGGCAGCGAGGTCCAGGGGGCGACAAGCACCAGATCGGCCAGAGCATCTTGGCATTGCTGGGCCAAGGCTTGCGCCCACACCTTGGCTTGGCTTTCCGGGCCCGCAGCCAGCCGATCCACGAGCAATTCGGCCGCCTTCGCGATCGATTCGAGACGATGGCGGACAGTCGTGAGTGTACGCGGCGGATTGTCCGCGGCGGAGATCACAGCGCTCTCGACCCGAGCCAGCTCGCCGGAGCCAACGTCTTCCGTAGCGTCGACCACCATCTGGAGCGAGTCGGCAATTCCCGCGAAAAGACTTGATCCTATGATCTTCTCGTCGAGCAAGCCGAGCAGTCCCTGCCGCAGGGTCAGCAGGTGTCCGGCGAGATTGCCGCTGTCCACGCTGGAGACATAGCGGGGTCGCAATGGCGTCAGCGACTGCGTGTCGTACCAGTTGTAGAAATGGCCGCGATGACGCTCCAGGGATTCCATGGTGTGGAAGGCATTGGCCGTGCGTTCGACGAGCCGCCCGGTCGAGAGGTAGCCGAAGTCGTGAGCAGCCAGGTTCGCGAGCAGCGAGAGACCCATGTTGGTCGGGGAGGTACGATGGGCGATGGCCGCCACCGGATGCTCCTGCACATTGTCGGGCGGCAGCCAGTGGTCTTTCGGACCGACGAAGGTTTCGAAGAAGGCCCAGGTCTTTCGAGCCACGGCGCGGAGGAAGCGGATCTCGGCCGTCGTCAGTCTGGCAGCGCGGCGCGGAAGCGGCCGGCTCGACCACCAGGCAAGGACCGGGCTCGCGAACCAGAGGACCAGGATGGGCGCGGCGAGCACCAAGGCACCCGGGCGAAGGCGAGCGAGAAAGAGCGCCAACGCTGTGGACAGCACCGGGGCGATTCCCATGCTGCGAAAGGAACTGGCGAGATCCGCGCCGCGGCTGTGTTTCGCATCCGCCGAAGGACTCCATTCTAAGAGCCGCCTGTGGCTGAACAGCACCCGGAAAGCCGTGCGCAGGATCGCATCGAGGCTGAAGAAGGCCTCGTAGGGCAGGCAAGCGAAGGAAAAGCCGACCTGGGCGAAGCGTGCGGCGGCCGAGCGGCCTGACCCGGTCAAGTGCTGCACGAGCAGCACTTCTTTGGGCTTGCGTAGCACATCTAGGAGCGAAGCGGCGGCAGGAGGAATGAGGAAGACTGCAAGCACCGCGAGAGTCCAAAGCCAGGGCCGGAGCAGCCAAGTCCAGCCCAGCAGCAACAGAAGAGTCGCGGCCACGGGCACTAGGCTGCGCCGGAGATTGTCAAAGATCTTCCAGCGCGCGAGCAGAGAGAGCGGATTCCTCTGCCGGCGCGCGGCCGGGTCGGAACCGGGAATCCGCGGTAGCAGCCAGCGCGCAATCTGCCAATCGCCGCGAATCCACCGGCAGCGGCGACCCACATCCGTGCGGTAACGCGGGGGATACTCCTCGTAGAGTTGCACGTCGGTGAGCAGCCCCGAGCGGGCGTAGCAACCCTCGACCAGATCGTGGCTCAGGATCCGGTTTTCGGGAAAGCGGCCGGCCAAAGCGCGCTCGAAGGCATCGACCTCGTAGATCCCTTTGCCGCTGAACGAGCCCTCCTGGAAGAGGTCCTGGTAGACGTCGGAGACGGCGCGCGTGTACGGGTCGAGCCCCGGCTCGTTCCCCCAGAGCTGCGCGTAGCGCGATCGATTCGCACTCGACAGGCTCTCGGCCATGCGCGGCTGGAGGATCCCGTAGCCTGCACAGACTCGTTGCGTGCGTTCGTCGAAGCGCGCCCGATTCAGGGGGTGGGCCAAGGCCCCGACCAGTTGTCTGGCAGCATCGCGCGGCAACTGTGTATCCGTGTCCAGGGTGATTACGTACTTCACCTGCTGCAGGCCCGCCGTGTCGCCGACGACGAGCGAGAAGTCAGCCTGCGGGCCACGCCCGCGCAGGAGCGCGTTCAAAGCCGCGAGTTTGCCGCGCTTGCGTTCGTAGCCCATCCAGATCCGATCGCGCGGGTTGAAGCGGCGTGGCCGATGGAAGAGAAGGAACCGGTCGGGGCTGCCGTACTTCGCGTTCAGCTCTTCGATACTCGCCTTGGCCAGCGACACCAGCGCCTCGTCCTCGGGCAGCGTCTCCTGGGCGGCATCGGACAGGTCGGTGAGAAGCGCGAAAGGTAGGTTCTCGTCGCGATTGGCCAGGAACCGAACCTCCAGCGCCTCGACCAGGTCCGCAAGTTCCGCGGCGCTGGACAGCATGGTCGGGATCACGACCAGAGTGCGCGATCGCGGCGGAATTCCGTTCGAGTAGTCCATGCGGGGCAGAAGGTGCGGCGTCGTCAGCACGGTCGCCAGCCAGTTCACCAGCGAAACGGCCAGTTGACTCGCACACAGCGACGCGAGGATCCCGACCACCGCAAGGATCCAGCTTGGACTCGCATCGGCCTTTGCCCGGGCCACCAGGCCGCCGGTGCCAATCGCCGCCAGTAGGAAGATTCCGCCCAGGTAGATGAACAAGGGGAAACGGCCGCTCGGCCCGCGGAAAGTCCCCACGGTGGAACCGCGCACGTGCGCCGCGTGTTCCAGTTGCGGCAACCCCTGATCGATCAAATAGAAGCCGACGTGCTGCGTGCGTTCGTCGCCCGTGCCGCTGCCCGCCTGGGCAAGCTGGATCGCCTGGCGCGCCACCTCGCTCTCCGCAAGCGGACTCCGCCTCGCGATACTCTCCACGGTGCGGCGGTAATGGTCCCGTGTGGCGAAGTCCATCCCTTGGTAGACCCCGGCGGGGTCCTCGCGCAGGGCCTGCTCGACCACGCTCATGCTCTCGACGAACCTGCGCCAGTCCGTCGCCCCGAGGATGCGCAGGCTGCCGATGCTGTTGCTGATGGAAACCTGGTCGGCCGCCTGTTGCTGGTTCTCCGCGTGGACCACCCGTTCGATGGTCAGGTTGGACTCAGACAGCCGCTGCTCGATCCAGGTGAGGGGCAGGGTCAGGCTCAGTCCCTGCAGTCGGTGGGCAAGCTCCGCTACGAACGAGCTGGCCATCGGCGGGTTGGCCCGCGCCATGTCTGCGGTCACCAGGATCAGGCTCTTGGGATCCTTCTTGGCCACCGCCGCCATCTGCTCGGCCCAGGAAGCGGCCCGGTCGCGCTCGATCCGCGCAGCGGCGACCCGCGCACCCACGCGCCGAAGGTTCTCGATGAGAGCCAGGCGCAACATGATGGGAATGGCCCACAATTCGCCCAGCTTCAGCGCGGTCACCGTCTGGTAAGCCGCCACGAAGCTGGCCAGGCCTTCTGGATCCACCCGTCCATCCCCGTGCGAGATCGCCTCCAGCGCGATGTCGTACACGCGCGGAAGGCTAGCCGAGGGGCCGCTGCGCAGGCGGGGCAACTGTCGGCTGTAGCCCTCTGGCAGGTGCCGCCTGGCCGTGCGAATCTGTTCCTCGATCAGGTAGAAGTTGTCGAGCAGCCATTCCCCTGCCGGGACGATGCGACGGTCGGCCGCCAGCGCCTCGGTCAATAGCTTGCAGGCCTCGATCAGGATTCGTTCGTTTTCAGCCAGGCGCGCGAGCAGGCGATCCGGGGCCCAGTGCCGCGCCAGTTCGTGCGTTCCAGCCAGTGTCCGCCCGTGCTGCTTCATCTGGTCGGCGCTGAGCAACTCGGCGCGCAGGGGCGGATCATCGGCGAGAACGCGGTCGGCAAGGCTGTTCCCGCGCAACCGCGCTATCCACTTTCGCAAATTTCCCCCGACGGTCCCGCTCATCGCCACCATCTATCGCATACTCCGGACCAGACCCGCCCGCCAATCCGCCCGCTGGCGCGCAAGTGAATCCATGGGGTGCGTGTTTCCGTTCCAGATTCTGCGCGTTCTCGACTCCGCGCGACTGTCGCGACGATCAAGCGTGAAATCTCAATGAGCCTCTCTGCAAGCAGTTTCCAGGCCACCCATGGCCACCGTGCGCTTTCATCCGCTTGCGACGCCCGGCGTCCATATGCCGCGGCGCGCACAATCAAAATGAACGACTTCTCATTCAAATCGAAGGAGACACGCGGCGACACCCAGGATCGGGATCGCTGCCGGCACCGATCGTCAGACCAGAACTGTGGCGCGCGGCGGTTTCGCGGCATCCGAGCGCGACGTGGACTCGCCACAACACATGGCCCCAGTCTTGCTTTTGTCGGGGATCGCCTTCAGTGTGATCGGGGCAAGCCATGCACTTGTTGTTGATCAATCCATCGAATCCGCTCGTCAGCATCGTCAACCTCGGCGAGAGCCGCTGGAACCAGTATCGAGTTTGGCAGCCGCTCAGCCTCATGGCGTTGGCCGGCCTGACTCCGCAGGAGTGGGAGATTTCCATTGTGGATGAGAACCTCGGGGTCCCGGGCTACTCGGCCATGCCAAGGCCGGACCTGGTGGGGATCACCGCGTTCACTTCCCAGGCGGGCCGGGCGTACGTTGTGGCGGCGCACTTCCGCAGGCTTGGCGTGCCCGTCGTCATGGGTGGCATTCACGCCACCATGTGCCTCGACGAAGTGAGCGAGCGGGTGGACTCAGTCGTCACGGGAGAAGCAGAAGGCATCTGGCCCCAGGTCCTCGAGGATGTGCGGCGGGGCCGACTGCAACGCCGGTACGACGGCGGGCTGGCCCGCATCGAGCAGATGCGCCCGGCCCGACACGATCTGCTCCCGCCGCGCTACGCTTTCGGCGCCATTCAGACCACCCGCGGTTGCCCCTTGAATTGCAGTTTCTGCAGCGTGACCTCCTTCAATGGCGCCTCGTACCGACAGCGCCCCGTCGAGGATGTCGTCCGGGAGTTTCAGCTCATCCCGGAGAAACGCGTTCTGCTGGTCGACGACAACCTGATCGGGACCCGGCTTGAGCACATCGCGCGCGCCAAGGCACTGTTTCGTGCCATGGCCGCGGCGAAACTCCGCAAGGAGTGGATCGGGCAGGCCACCATCAATTTCGCCGATGACGAGGAGCTGCTCGACTTGGCGGCCAAAGCCGGGTGCAAGGGCGTGTTCATCGGCTTCGAGACTCCGAGCCCGGAGGGCCTGCGGGAGCTGGGCAAGAAGATCAACCTGGTGAAGGGCCGGGACTTCCGCGCCTCGGTCGAGCGCATCCACCGGCACGGCATGCTGGTGGTGGGCTCCTTCATTATTGGACTGGACGCGGATCGGCCGGGCATCGGCGGGCGCATCGCCGCGGCGGCGACCCACTACGGCGTCGACAACCTGAATGCGCTTTTCCTGACGCCCCTACCTGGGACGCAGCTTTGGGACAAGATGGCTGCCGAGCAACGCCTGGCAGTCGACGAGTTCCCCCAGGACTGGCAGTACTACACCCTGACCTTTCCGGTGGCGCGCTATCGGCACCTGTCCCTCGACGAGGTCATCGCCGAGATGGACCATTGCGGCCGGAAATTCTACTCCATCCCCCGCATCGTACGCCGTGCGGCTGCCAGCCTGTGGCAGCGTCGCGGCCTGCTGATCAGCCTGGTCGCCAGTCTCTCCTACCGGAGCAACCTGCGCGTCGACCGGCGCGCCTACGCGGAGTTCAAGCGCGCGCGGGGCAGCCGGTACGACTCCAGGGCACAGGAAGAAGCGAACGCGCCCCACCGCCCGCCGGGAGATCAGGGGGATGGTTACGTTTCGGCGTCCCGGGCTGGTGCCTCCAGTCAGAAGATCGGGCTGGGTTCAGGCGTCTGATTTTCCGGGCGTCGCGAGGGAAAGTCCTTTCCCTAGACTCCCCGGGTTCTAGAATCGGGTCGTGCACGATATCATCTCCTTTGCCCTGGTGGCGTTCCCGTCGCTAATCGTGATCATCAACCCGGTGATGGTCACTTCGGTTTTCATCACCCTCACGTCCAACGCCACGCCGCAGGCAAAGCGGGTGATCATCCGGAAGACGACGATCATCGCCTTCACGGTCCTCCTCGTCTTCGCTATCTCCGGGACGCTGCTTTTCAAGTTCTTCTCGATCACCATCGGCGCCTTCCAGATTGCCGGTGGGATCATCCTCTTTTCCGTTGCCATGGGGATGCTCCACGCTACTGCCTCGCGGACGAAACAGACGCCTGAAGAAATGGACGAAGCGATGAGCCGTGACGACATCGCCGTCGTGCCCCTGGCCATCCCCATGGTTTCCGGGCCGGGGGCAATCACCACCGTCATCGTCCTTAGCGGCGAGACCCGCGCTATCCCCAACATGGCGATCCTATTCCTGGCAATCGTGGTGGCCATGGTTATCGTCTTCGTCATGCTGCGCAACGCTGCCCGTATCCAGAAGTACCTGGGGCCGTCTGGCCTCAACATCACGACGCGACTGATGGGCCTGGTTCTCGCGGCCATAGCCGTCCAGTTCGTCATTCGCGGCGTGGAGAGCGTCCTGCCCGAGATCGCCGCTGTGATCCGTGCCGCACCGAAACTGTAGGCCCTGCCTCCTGCCGTCTCATCGACCGTAGTATTCCATTTCGATTGCGGGGGCACCTCACTTTGACTGAACAAGCCAGTTCCGTGGAAGTGCCCTGGTGGTAGGTGCTTGATCTTGTTTGGTTCTCATCGGTGGCTCGAAAGCTGCATTCAGATCTGTGCTGAGGTGCGGGGCGCCTCAAGGAGAACTGTAATGACCAATCCGATTGTCCGCAGAACCGGTGGAGAGTTGCCGCGTAGTCCAGCTGAAGGGGAGCCGATTCATTGGATGCACTGGGATCCATTTCGCCAGATGGCCCCCTTCTTGACAGGGGAAGAGCAGCCAGCGCGCTACACTCCTGACTTCGAGATCAAGGAGACGAAGGACGGCTTCGTCTTCAAGGCAGATGTTCCCGGGATCAAAGAGAAGGATCTCGAGATCACCATGACCGGCAACCGACTGACCATCAGCGGCAAGCGGGAGGCAGAGAAGGAGGAGAGTTCAGATACCTACTTCGCCCGCGAATGTTCCTACGGTGGTTTTACGCGAGCGTTCACGCTGCCGGAAGGCACCGACAGCAGCAACGAGATTCGCGCTGACCTCAATCAGGGCGTGCTCACGTTGTTCCTGCCAAAGCGGCCCGAACTACAGCCCAGGCGGATCGAAGTGAAGGTAGCCGACAAGCCGAAGGCGTAGGAAAGAGACTTCGTGCGGTGTTGTGGGACTGCGTTATCCCGCCACCACTCGCGGACCGCATTCGATATCCATCGTTTTGATGGGTCGTCCGCGCAGCGGTGGCTCGACTCCTTGAAACAGCGGGGGAGGATCAACGGCCCGCAACGTGCATATGGAGGGAATGGCGGTGCTTCATGAGAAGTCTCGGCCTTCAGACTGTGGGCAACATCAGCGACTCGCCGCCACTTGAGGTGGCCGGCCGTGCAACCGGCGTCTGGTCCACCAAGGCAGGAAGAGCAGCGGGACGATGATCACCCTCCGTCGAGCCAAGGAGCGCGAGCATGACCGACGGCGCAAGCGGGAGGTTTGGCTCACGTTTCCATCGGACTTGGCGGCCCCACTCAACGGCGGCTTTGGAGCCCTGGAAACCCTCAACGAGGATCGTCTCGCACCAGGCGCAGGCGTACCGCGCCACGCCCACCATGATGCCGAGATTGTCACCTACGCGTGTGAGGGCGCGCTGGCCTACGAGGATTCGATGGGTTGCTCGGGGGTCATCCAGGCCGGCGAATTCCAGCGCATGACTGCGGGAAGCGGCATTCGCCACAATGAGACGAATGCGTCGCGGATTGACTGGGCCCACGTCTTCCAGATTGGACTGCGTTCCTGGCAGGCTGGGCTCGAGCCAGGCTATGAGCAGAAGCGCTTCAGCGCGGCGGAGCGCCGGGACGGGCTGTGCATCGTCGCCTCGCCCGACGCCCGCAGAGGATCGCTGCGCATCCATCAGGACGCCCTGATCTATTCGGCGATGCTCGACCCCGGGCAGCACGTGGTCCACGAGCTTGCGCAGGGACGAAGCGCGTGGCTCCACCTGGTGCAAGGAGAGGCCGCCCTGGGCGATATCGTCCTGACCACGGGCGATGGCGTTGGTCTGACGGCCGAGCGCGCGGTCTCGCTCACAGCGCGGGAAGAGACCGAGATTCTGCTTCTCGACCTCGGCGTGGAACTGCCCGGACCTTCCAAGGATGGACGTGTCTCATGAACAGGAACCTGAAACCAATCCCCCCGCGTGGTGGATAAGGAGCACATCATGAATCCCAACGTTGTCTATGTCGGGGTGAGTCTGATTGTGTTGATCTTCTTTGCCGGAGTCAGGGTCGTACGGCCCACGAGCAGGGGCCTGGTTGAACGCCTGGGCAAGTACAAACATCTGGCAATGCCTGGGTTCAACTGGATCATTCCGCTCATTGACCGCATGTACCTGGTGAACGTCACCGAGGTCATGGTGAACGCGGAGCCACAGGAGATCATCACGAGCGACAAGCTGAATGCGCGCGTCGACGCGCAGGTCTACCTGAAGGTCAAGAGTGATGAAGACAGCGTGAAGGCATCTCAATACAACGTCTTCAATTACCAGTACCAGATCGTCAACCTGGCGAGAACGACCTTGCGTAACATCATCGGCACGCTGACCCTCAAGTCCGCGAACAGCGAAAGGGGAAAGATAAACAGCGAGCTGCAAAGGACGATGCGCGAGGAGACCATGCACTGGGGAATTGAGATCGTCAGGACAGAGCTGAAGGAGATCGATCCGCCCAAGGACGTGCAGGAGACGATGAACAAGGTCGTAAAGGCAGAAAATGAGAAGGTCGCGGCGGTCGACTTTGCGACAGCCACGGAAACCATGGCAGACGGCGCACGCAGGGCGGAGATCAAAAAAGCTGAGGGCATCAAGCAGGCGAAGATCCTTGAGGCTGAAGGCGAAGCCCAGGCCATCCAACTCGTGAACAACGCCGCCGACAAATACTTCGTTGGCAACGCGCAACTGCTGAGGAGGCTGATCATGGTGGAGACTGCACTCTCGGCGAACACAAAGATCGTCATCCCCGCGAACACCGAGTTGGTCAACATCATCGGCGACATGGCTGGGATCCTGCCGCTCACCAGGGGCGCCGTGCCGCTGAAGTCGCAAGCGTCCGTTCCAGCGGGGGGGGGCGTACCAGGGCATTCTTGAGGCACGAAGCTCTCTCGGCGGATTTTACGGAGGATGCCGCGTTTCGCGCGTGGAGCCGCGCGTGCAGGAGTAGACTCACGGGCATGACAGTTCATCTGCACCACCGGGCCGAGTTGCAGCGGGTCGCTCGGAAAGCGATGCTCGATCGGGGACTGCAGCCGGATTTCGATGCTGTGGCGCTAAGGCAGCTCGACGGGATGCGCGGCCCCGCGGCGACGGAGGGCGGTGCCGTGCGCGACCTACGCGACTTGCTGTGGTGCTCGATCGACAACGACGACTCACTCGATCTCGACCAGCTTTCGGTGGCGGAGGATGTGGGCGGCGGGACGGTGAAGATCCTCATTGCCGTGGCCGACGTCGACGCCCTGGTCGCCAAGAGCACGCCCATCGACCGGCACGCCGCGAGCAATACGGCCTCGGTCTACGTGGCCGGCCACGTGTACCCGATGCTGCCCGAGCGGCTGTCGACTGATCTGACTTCGCTTGGGCCGGACTGCGACCGGCTTAGCCTGGTTATCGAGTACGCGGTGGGGCCGGATGGAGCCCTGGGGGATACGCGCGTGGGCCGCGCGCTGGTGCGCAATCGGGCCAAGCTGGCCTACAACGCCGTGGCCGCGTGGCTCGACGGCCAGGGGCCGTTGCCGGAGCCTGCCGGACGCGTGAAAGGGATGGACCTGCAGCTTCGGATGCAGGACGAGGTGGCGGCGCGGCTACGGCGCTTGCGCCACCAACAGGGCGCGCTGGATCTGCAATCGTTGGAATCCCGCCCCGTGTTCGGTGGGGACGCGGTGGTGGGTATGGAGGCAGAAGAGCCCAATCGCGCCAAGGAGCTGATCGAGGACTTTATGATTGCCGCCAACGGCGTGGTGGCCCGCTTCCTCGAAGGCAAGGCGCGGCCGTCCTTGCGCCGCGTGGTACGTTCGCCCGAACGCTGGGCGAAGATCGCGGAGGTGGCCGCGAAGTTGGGCGAGGCGCTTCCGGCCGAACCCTCGGCGCGCGCGCTGGAGGCGTTTCTGCTGAGACGCCGCGCCGCGGATCCGCTACGGTTCCCAGATCTGTCGCTCGTGATCGTGAAGCTGATGGGCGCTGGCGAGTACGTGGTGGAGCTACCGGGGCAGCCGCCGGTCGGGCACTTCGGACTTGCAGTCAAGGACTACGCCCATTCCACCGCACCCAACCGGCGTTTTCCCGATCTGGTGACGCATCGACTGGTCAAAGCCGCGCTCTCCGATGGCCTCGCGCCCTACAGCGTGGCCGAGTTAGCCGAAATCGCCACCCATTGCACCCAGCAGGAGGGAAATGTGGCCAAGGTCGAGCGCCAGGTGAGCAAGTCCGCTGCGGCGTTGCTGCTGGAAGGGCGAGTGGGGGAGAGTTTCGAGGGAGTGATCACCGGCGCGGCGGACAAGGGAACCTGGGTGCGCATCTTCAACCCGCCAGTGGAAGGGCGCATCGTGCGTGGTTTTCAGAGTCTGCGCGTGGGCGACCAGGTGCATGTGGTCCTCGTCCACACCGATTTCGAGCGGGGCTTTCTCGACTTCGAACGTCGCTAGCGGCCTCGACTTCGAGCGAAATGGTCTTTCCGGTCAGTGTCCTGCATGGTATCGCTTCGTGATCTCACGCAGCCAACCACGCGGCTGAAACGAAAAACCCATTGTGGTTCGCCAAGCGGTCATCCGCACGACCGTATTCTCGACAACGGAGGAGATCGATAGCCGGCTTGGCCACGATCGCGCACCGTGGGCAAGGGACAGGCTCGCTGGCATGGTCCCTCATGGCTCGATGGGACATGGCTGCGGCGCCAGAAAGATAGCGGCGTCGTACAACGCACAGCTCATTGCGGCATATGGCCTAACTATCTATGATGACTGGGGCTTTGTGCAATAGCGCCACGCGGCGTCCGGCAGAGCCGGGTCGCAAGCGGTGGCCTGCCCTGGACGCCATGCCTCCATTGATACCTATGCAGCAGAAACCTTCATAGGAAGATGACGCCAGGGCGTCTCACTCTTCTCGCCCCCAATCTTGGAGCCCTGAGGTTCGATTGCGTGAAGGTCACGCACCGCCCAGGCCCTCTTGTGAGTTGCTCGCCGGCCCATCGTCCTTGTCAACTGGGGCCCACTGTTTCCGAAGGAGAACGCGATCCATGCCGACTTTCGCCTCGCACGCAGATTCCGCCACCGCTCCCTGCCTGCCCAAGGTTCTGCAAGTCGCCGGTTTCCTCCTGGTCGCAGCGACCATCGGCAACTGCTCCAACCCGGCTGAACCGTTCCCGACAGGCGGTGCCAGCGCCACAGGGGGCACACCCGCGAGCGGAGGCAGGACCTCGACCGGAGGTATGGTCGCCACCGGCGGCGCGACGGCGACTGGCGGAGTCAGCGCGAGAGGCGGCAGCACTGCCAATGGCGGCAGCACGCCGGCCGATACTAGTCCGGCCACAACCGGCGGCGTAGTCACTGGCGGAGCTATTGGAAGCGGCGGCGTCGGACAAACTGGGGGCACGACCGCCACAGGCGGCACCTCTTCTGCCGATGGGGGCACGAGCAACCGGGATGCAGGCAACGCCGGTGGACGGCCGAATGCGGAGGGAGGCGTAGGCACAGGCGGGGCCCCGCGGACCGGCGGAAACACGGGCACTGGTGGTGTAACGGGGACCGGCGGAAATACGGGAACTGGCGGGAAGACGAGCGCCGGGGGAAACACGAGCGCCGGAGGAAGGACGAACACTGGCGGAAATACGAGCACGGGCGGTGCCACAGGAACCGGCACCGGGACTACCCCTGCCAATTGCACCGCCGTGCCGGTGACACCCAACGCCACCCAACAGACGCGCAACGTACTGTGCTATCTGCACAGTATCTACGGCAACGGCATCCTTTCGGGTCAGGAGGAGGACAACAACGACGACGGGATGAACACCGTCTTTGCGGCGACGGGAAAGTACCCGGCGATTCGCGCCTTCGACGTGAACAATAGTCAAGCACCCACCCAATGCGTCACCCATTGGAACAACGGTGGCATTTGCATGTTCGGCTACCACATGGGCATCAATGGAGGGAACTACAATACCAAGACCAACATCGCCAATGTGCTTGCCGCGGGCACGGCCGAAAACACGAGCTTCAATGCGGATTTGGACCGAATTGCCCAATTCGTTCAGCCGCTGAAGACCGCCGGTGGCGTCGCGATCCTCCGGCTGTTCCACGAAGCCGGCAACGGCTGTAGCTGGTTCTGGTGGTCCATGGGGACCTCAGCACAGTGGCAGAGTCTCTTCAAATACGCGTTCAACTATCTGACGGCCACAAAGGGGCTCAACAATGTTCTGTTCCTAGCGCCTCTCTGTCAGCATCCAACTGCCGATTACAACCCCGGCGCGCAATACATCGATTTCGGTGGAGCGGACAACTACGTGTCGGCAGGCGACACCGAACCGATGACCAGCATCTTCCAGCAGGCGGAAGCCGCATTCCCCAACATGATGGTTGCACTACATGAGTGCGGCACGATTCCGGACCCGGATCAGCTCAAGTCAACGGGAACCAAGTGGCTGCTATTCAATGTTTGGGCAAGCCCATTCTTCAATGCACCTGACAATACCACGGCCCATCTCCAGGCGGTCTATTCGAACCCTTACGTAATCACACGGGACAAACTGCCCAGTTTCAAGTGACTTGACTTAAGGATTGCGGCAGTAGATAGAGGCTGCTATTCGAGAAACGGATTCTCCCCGTCCGCATGGGCACGAGTGGGACAGCGAGGCCGTGGCACTGCCTACTCGTGCGGGCTGGACAGCACGTGGCGCTGGACGTCGGCTGTCCAAGAGGTCCCCGGATACTTCTTGACCATGCCCCGTGCTTCTTCCTCGGCCTCCTTGGATCGCCCCATGTTGGCCAGGGACTTGACAACGTTCCATTCGAATTCGGGGGCATCGGAGCTGTCTGGAAATCGCGCAAGGGCCTCTCTCGCCAATTGCAGCGACAAGGGGAGGTTCGATGTTGCCAATTGATGAAGCTTCGCCATCAGCGAGGCCTCATCCAGGATCGCTGCAGCGTCCTTCCCGGTAGCGTGCCGATACTTTGGTGGGGCAAGTGGGGAAGGGGCCGGAAGCGGGGGAGAGGGAGGTTCCGGCGGAGCCGTGTGGGAACTTGGGGCCACCGCGGTGGCTGCAACTGTTTCGTGCTCAGCAATTGGCGACGGTCGAGGTCGCCTGTCCCGCAAGGCGAGGGCGCCAAGCACAACCGCCACCGCAACGACGCCGAGAGCTCCCAGAACGACGATTGCAGGCTTGGACATGGCTTTCTGGACCAACATGCTGACCCTACTTCGGCCGCCAGACAAAGACAACCGCGACCGCACGAACTCCCCTTGCACAAGCTCTGCGACCGCGACACCGAGCGGTTGATTTCCGGCCGCAAGGTCACGGTGCTGTCGTCGATCCTCTCGACGTGTCCAGCGTGTAGACAGATGGCAATGGCGTCCAGCCACGCGGACGTCTAGAATGTAACAATTCGAGATACCTACAAGAATTGTACTTCGCAGGCATCATGGGAGAGCACAATGCGCGTCAACTCGGTACCCCTGCAGCTGTTTTTCGCAGGGTCGCTCAGCATTTTTGGTTGCAGCGGCTCAAACTCCGGCGACGTTGGCGCCGGGGGCGCCATTCGGGTTGGGGGTTCCTCGGGCTTGGGAGGCAATAGTGCGCCCGGCGGTGCAAGAAGTGGCGGAAGCATTGTCGCGAGCGGTGTTGCGGGTTCTTCTGGGCCAGGAGGCAATAGCGCGACCGGCGGCGTAACCAGTGGCGGAGGCATTGCGACGACCGGTGCTGCGGGTTCCCCTGGCTCAGGAGGCAATGCCACGGCCGGCGGTGCAAGAGGCGGCGGAGGCATTGTCGCGACCGGCGGTGGTATTCCAACCGGAGGGGCAACCTCAACTGCCGCAACCGGGGCGTCCGGCGGTGCTCTTGCAGCCGGCGGCGCAGCGAGTGCCGCCGGGACCAAGTCCTCGGGCGGTATGTCCGGGACTGGAGGCTCCAATCTGACCGGCGGCGCGGCGGCGACGGGTGGTGCCGGGGCAACCGGCGGCAGAGCAGCGACAGGTGGCAGCGTAGCAATCGGGGGCAGCCCCGCGACCGGTGGCGCGAAGGCCACGGGCGGCAACCCACCCACGGGTGGAAGTCTCGCCACGGGGGGCAGCCTGGCAGCGGGCGGTGCCGTGAGCACGAGCTGCGGTGCTGGCACAGCCACGTCGAGCGATGTTGTCGTGAATCTGGGCAGCGTGCAGCAGAAGATTTCGGGATTTGGCGCGTCCACGGCTTGGGGTTCGACGATGAGCGCGGCGGATGCAGACCTGCTCTGGTCCACGACGAGCGGGGCAGGGCTGTCGCTGCACCGTATTCGCATCGCCCCCGACGGCACGACGACCGAGACGAATATTGCCAAACTGGCTGTTGCGCGAGGCGCGACAGTGTGGGCGACTCCTTGGTCGCCAGCCGCTGCCTACAAATCAAACGGCAATGTGAACGGGGGCACCATCGTTGACGGGAGTCGACAGGCCTGGGCTGGTTCGTTGGCAAACTTCGTTTCGACCATGAAGTCGGCCGGCGTAACTATCTTTGCCGTTTCGGCACAAAACGAGCCCGATGCAAGCATCTCCACCTACGAGTCCTGCACCTACACAGCTTCTGCGCTTGCTACATTCGTGGGTTCCTTCCTGGGGCCGGCCTTGGCCAATTCCGGCGTGAAACTAGTTGGGCCAGAAACGCAGAATTGGTGCAATTTCAAGAGTTATGCTGACGCAATTATGAACAACTCGAGTGCGGCCTCGTATATCTCTATCATTGCAACGCACGAGTACGGCTGCGCGGACGCCGCTCATGTGGTTCCGTACACCACGGGAACATCCGCGGGCAAAGAGTTTTGGGAGACGGAGATCTACGACCAAGGCAACAATAACGTCGCGGACTCCGGGATGGGCAGCGCGCTGCGAGTAGTCACTCTAATTCACAATGCGATAGCTGTCGCCAACATGAACGCATGGCATTATTGGTGGGTCTATCCCAATTCCGCCGGTAACGGGGCTCTTTGGGATTACACGACCAAGCAAGCCACCAAGCGCCTATATGTCATGGGGAATTACAGCCGATTTGTCCGGCCTGGCTATCAACGTGTTAATACCTCGGGCACGGTTCCTTCGGGAGTATTGCTGTCGGCGTACAAGAGTGCCTCGGACGGGACGGTCGTGGTTGTCGCTGCCAACAACAACAATAGCGCAACATCCCTGTCGGTATTCATTTCCGGGGCGGCACCCTGCTCCGTCACGCCCTGGGTGACGTCTTCGGCGGACAGCCTGGCGTCAAAGACGGCTCTGACCGTTGGCGGCTCTCGCTTCACGTTCTCCCTTGGGGCTCAGAGCGTTACGACATTTGTGGGCAAGCCGTAGACAATTGGGCCGAGTGGGGTGGGACGCCTGATCGGCCTGATGATTCGTGTCCTTCCGGCCAGCGTGCGTGAAATCGCTGTAGCGCAAGGGGTAGCTTGCCATCCGAAGTGGAGGATGGCTCATGCGACAAAGAGACAAGTTCGAGATCCCGGGGGAGATGGCGAAGG
>Ga0182010_10000410_pt1 | contig 24774 bp, 24 predicted proteins | sample 611E1MmetaG_FD_120488 | JGI IMG/M metagenome (GOLD analysis project Ga0182010, IMG submission 120488) | Permafrost microbial communities from Stordalen Mire, Sweden - 611E1M metaG | ecosystem: Environmental > Terrestrial > Soil > Wetlands > Permafrost | place: Sweden: Stordalen | collected... | reverse complement strand
TTTTGTGGAGTAAAAAATTAGGTTAATTTTGCAGCTCGTTTTACAACTGGTGCGGTAGTTCAGTTGGTTAGAATAACGGCCTGTCACGCCGTGGGTCGCGGGTTCGAGTCCCGTCCGCACCGCCCTTAAGACCTTATAACCCCTTGATTTTCAAGGGGTTTTTTAATGCCTGCCACAGAATCCGCCACAAAATCCGCCACAAAAAATTACCTCTAAAATTGTACTTGACATTGATTAGATTATTATTACTTAATATTTTGTAATGTATTCTATATCAATATTATAGTAACCTCTTTAATAAATTTTATAATTTTCTATAAAAAAATCTCAAAGGTCAAATTTTGGCCAAAATATTTTTTCATACGGGATTTTTTTTGTCTGATTAAATATACCCCTTTCGGCTTATCCAGGTATTTATTAAAAAGCAAATGCCGAAAAATGGTTTACATTAAAAACACATCGATGCTGCACACCATAGCTATTGACAGGAGAGCATGGCCTGCTCCGTAACTGGTGGATCCTTGTATCAGTGTGCAAATGTATATTATAGCATAATTTGAAATTAATATCAATTATAGATAATATTAGCATACAATATGAATGGAATAAAAACTAGTACACATTCAAATACCGGTGACACTATCGTTTTCAAAGAATTGCCAGGGAATTCCTATTATATTAATAGTCCGTGCTTCTTTACCATTCCAAACAGGACTATCCTACTTAATGACATATACTTAAAATCAGAGGGAATCCATTTTGCTGCTATCAAAATATTGAATGTCCATTTTGAATCCGGATTCATTTATTTGATGGTCCAGGAATTGTCTACAAAAAGAATCTATCAGATTAGTCATATTGTCGGAGAAAATTATCCTTGTATATGGTGGTTATTGAGTTGGGAATATTTTGAAAATGAAATGGGAAAGAGGATAAAGAACGATTATAGTAATGATAATTTAATGGAGTTTGACTTTTAAAAGAGGTATGTTTAATCATTAGTTCGTTTTAAGATTATTATTTAAAAAGGACAATGTTTTATATTAATGTTACAATTGCTCTTTTTGAAAGAAGTTAATATAAATCTTGCCATTGAGTGAAATTGAATTGAAACCCATCTCAATATATTCTTATGAAGAAGCTGAGACCTAAAGAAATGGATTATTCTTTTCAGTTAAACAGAGAAAGCGTTTGAACTAAGTTGATATCAGATGCTATTTTATATAAAATACTTATTTTCTATAAAAAAAGTATTGATATCGGTTTCCTTTCAAATCCCCTAGTCTTACCAATTACAAAAAGGATTTCATTATATTACATTAAACATGAGTGGTCAGACTACTCTTTCACAAAATAGAATAACTAATAAGTTATTCTTCTAATTCTCGATCAGAAGCATATAGGTTCAAAATATGAGTGGATAACTATCAATAAAACACTTATTTCTTGCATTATTAAATATGTAAGTGCCCTTGTCTATGTCCAGGTTGTTGATAGGTTTTTGCGATACAAATGATGCTATTATCAATAGCGTAAACTAACGACAATAAATTAGGATCAGAGGAAGGCAATTTACCTATATAATTATTGATCGAGTATGTTGAGAAGAAGATATTAATGAAAAAAAGAAGTAATTACTTAAAATATATTTGACTTGAATTATAATTATTTCCTAAATTTGATTCAGTTAATGTTTCTATTTGAATTTTTTATATAAAATGAACTTAGAAACTAAAAATGCCAAATCAAAGAAACAAATTGCATGTGAATATGGAATTTGTACAAAAACTTTGACTCGATGGTTCAAACGGGAGAGAATATCCACTTACTTTTTGTGGTCAATATATTCAGTCAAACTGTTATCAAGACAGCTGGCTTTCCCATCCAGAATTGATTTCCGTATAATAAGTAACTTTTGAGTGTATTTATTTATAATTCTTCAGGACTTGTTTATGAATTTATAATAGGTAAAAAGGTCTTTTATTGTTTTAAGTTTTAAAATCTCTTTTTCGAGAAAAAATATTCATCCAGAAAAGTTGAGCTCGACATTTGCAGACATATTTTTTTTTTAAATATTAAAGTAACATAACAATAGTATGGGGAAAAATATTTCTCTGAAACAACTTCAGGAATCGATAGTTTTTAATGGACTTTCGAATGCTGAAAAAGAAATAGTAAACTCTCAATGGGATAGTAAACTATTTGATGTGGTGCCATCTTTAGATGTACTCAAAACCTGGATTAAGAATCAAAGGTTACTAAAACGAAGGGGCAAAACAAAAATCTTAGCCATTCATAAAGGAGGGATATCTAATTCAAAATATAGGAATAAGATTTTTGCAAATAAAAAAACAGAATCAGATATTTCTTCAAAACATTTCGATCAATATCTTGATCATGTCGATGGAAACTATTTCAATTCATATTTTGGTCAAAAAAATGTAACCGATCATCTTGCCAAATCCCATAATGACTCTCAAATAGATTTACACCATAATGGTGGTAATCATTTAGATACTCACCATATTGACAAGCATTTTGATAGTGCTTCTTACGAGAATAAAGATTATGAGGATGTTCCGCATTATGATAATCCTTATGATGATGCTCCTCATAGTGATATTCATTATGATAATCCTTATGATGATGCTCCTCATAGTGATATTCATTATGATAATCCTTATAATGATGCTCCTCATAGTGATATTCATTATGATAATCCTTATGATGATCATCCTGATATCCATGATGATAATCCTCATCCTGATATCTATGATGATAATCCTCATCCTGATATCCATGATGATGCTCCGCATCCTGATATCCATGATGATAATCCTTATTATGATCATGAAGATGTTTCACCTTATAACGATCACACAGATATTCATTTTGATGATCATTTTGATCATGATGATGATGGATATTTTGATTCTCATTCTGATGAGCCTTATTGGGATTCACATGGTGATGAGGTGCATGGCGATGGAGCTTATGGTGACAGTCATGGAGATGTTCATGGAGATCAAGTCGATCCACACGGTGATGGGTATTTTGATTATGGTGGACATCAGGATGAATATCATAATGACTTCCACTTTGATACACATACTGACCAATGGGATGAGAAATAAAGTCCAATCCACTCAGAAAATGTTGATTTTGAAAATGTAATTCATCAATTTGAATCATTGTTAGATCAATTTGAAGAAACAGGAATTATTAAATCAATTGGTGCTGATAATATTGTAGTACAAAAAAGTATAATTATAATAAATACGATCAATAAATAATATCAAATAGCTCATGTTGATCTAGAGAACTAAAATAACAAAGTCAATATTACGGGTACGTCTAATTTTTTGAAACCCTAAATAAGATAAGTCAAAATAGGAATGCAATGACTGTTGAAGCTCGTCCATTTGGAAATAAGTGCAATCTTAAATGCAGATATTGTTATCAAAACAATCAACGAAATAATGTTAAGTTAAAACCAGAAATCGATATTTCCAAGATAAAAAAAACGATTGAAGAACAACAGAAACCGTTCACTATATTTGGTGGAGAACCCTTGACATTGCCAATAAATATATTGGAAGATTTATGGTCTTGGGGGTTCAAAAAATGGGGTAGAAATTCAATCCAATCAAATGGAGTTTTAATTACAGAAAAGCATATAGCATTATTTAAAAAATATAATGTTGGTGTGGGAATTTCGATTGATGGCCCTGGTGAATTAAATTCATTAAGATGGGCTGGAAGTAAAAAGGGAACAGAGAAAGCTACACACTCAACTCAAATGGCTCTAGAAAAACTATGCAAAATAGGGATACCTACTTCGATAATAATTACTATCCATAAAATAAATGCATCAGAAAATAATTTACCAATTTTAATTGATTGGATAAAACATCTTGATAGAATAGGAATTGCACATGTACGTTTACATAATTTAGAAGTAGACGATGAGCAGATAAAAGAAAAATTTGCTTTAAGTGATTCAGAAAATATAATGGCTTTCTTAAGTATCGCAAATCTCGAACCTACTCTTAAGAAACTTAAATTTGATATTTTTAACGATATTAGAAAAATGTTGCTTGGTCAAGATAATAATACTACGTGTTTATGGCACGCATGTGATTTTTATACTACAAAATCTGTTTATGGCATTGAGGGAGATGGAGAAGTAACTAATTGTGGAAGGACATATAAAGATGGGATTACATTTATCAAAGCAGATATAGAGTCACACGAAAGAAGCTTAGCTCTATATTTGACACCACAAGAATATGACGGATGTCAAAATTGTAGGTTTTTTCTAATGTGCAAAGGCAATTGTCCTGGAACTGGGAGTGGAGGAGAATGGAGGAAACGTTCTGAGTCGTGCGCAATTTGGAAAGCACTTTTCCTATATTTTGAAGACAATCTTATCAACAACAATTACAAACCTATTTCTGATTTTCCTTTTCTACGCACTCAATTGGAAGCTTTATTAATCAAAAAATGGGCATCTGGTTCTAATTCTAATATCTCTAGTTTATTGAAGGAAATTAAACATACATCAATTGATATCAATTCTGTCCTATCAAACCTTCAATGCAATAAAACAGCCAAAAAATTTGGACGTGATTCACTGTCTTTTCTTTTGCCAGATTTTACCAGAACAACATGGATAGGTTATGGTACAAAAAAAACATGGGAAGAAAAAATTTCGAGAATTAATAAAGCATTTTTTAATATAGAATGGCAATCTGTTGTTTTTGGAATCCGCAAATGTAGTCTTAATACTGTTAATCCATATGATCTCATTAATATATCCTCACAGCTTGCAAAGCATAAACTCAGTTTTTTACCCTTGAATATGGAAGCTATTTCCTCTTATAGATATTCTACAAGGACAAAATTGGCAAAGCCTGGTGAAAGATTTAATTATCGAATAGTAATTGGGAAGTTAGATGATTTGGTAGATTTTAAAATTGCATGGGACAGAAAAAACCTAGACTTAATTGGCGAAATGCTTGGATATCCTTTATGTTGTGTGAACTTTTTTAAGAAAATATGGATAAAAAGTAATTTCGTTGATACAACTTGGCCTATGGCAACCAATTCAATAGTTAAGGGGGGAAATGATTACACTATTGAACTATCAGAAAACGTATATACAAATATGCTTTGGCGTTGGCTTGGTATTAGGTTTGTCCCTCATTTACCATGTAGTTTTAATTGTGAATCAACAAAAATATTGGGACAATCTTTCTATGAAGTTGGATTAAAATGTAATTATACTTCTGAAATGAACTGGCTTCTTGAGATCCTTTCATGGCCTGTGCAGTGGTCAGCATTAAACGGTATTGCAGAAATTAAAACACCGATATTAAAAATCTCAACATTTACTGACGCTAGTTCAAAGAAGTTTACTGTAAATTATAATGGGACAGGCTATCCTATTGAAGGTGCTTCAGGAGATAAATTCCCATGGCGAAATACTAAAAGTAATTATAAAGTTAAATCTGATCTTATTAATGAGGAGTGGTTTTATAAAGACAATGGATTTGTCTCAAAGGAAGCGATGATTAAATCACAAAGACCTTTGATTGATTTAATCCTAACTGATGTTGGTAATAGAAAAGCTAACATAATTGATTTTGGATGTGGAAATGGTATTTTACTTAGTAAAATTATTCGTTTAAATAAAAACATTATTCCTTATGGAATTGACAAATCACAACTTTCTATATATCACCTTCAATATATTTTACCTCAATTTAGGAACAATTTTCTTTGTGAAGACATGTTTAGTAGTACTTATAATTGGGTGTTCGATAATAATTTAACTATAGCTATACTGATGATTGGTAGATTGCTCGAGGTAAATGAGAAAAAGACAAAAGCTTTGGTTGATTTTTTAAAGAAAAATTGTATTAAGGTTCTTGTATATTCATATGATGATTGGCACCATAATTGGGACAGTTTTTTTAAACTTATTAGAAAAGAAAATTTTAAATTCAAAAGGCATGAGTTTATTAATAATGCTGGATTTATTGATTTTAGCTAATTTATTATGTTTCCTGATTATTAAAAATGTAAGATTTCTCAGTTACAACTAATATTTCTCAGAAAAGAGTATTTCAAGTGAACTCCTAATGCTGGCTATCGTCGGAAAATTTTCTAAGTAACCAGTATTTAAGTTACGCAGGATGCCTTATATAATAATAATGAAAGATAATGAGACAATAAATGGATATACGCTTCTAATCCCCTTGATTAATATGGAGGTGGGTTCGATAGGCAACGGATTAATTAAAGGATTAGGGGAGCAGGATAATTGCTTTAGCATAATTGGCTCTTGAAGACATTTTTCAATAATTTGATATGCTAGGCATTATAGAGGTTGGGATTCAGAATTCGGTTTCGAAGAAGATTAAATCAATCGTGGTTGAAAAATTAGATACAATAAATAATAAATAGCCCATTATGAGAACAAATGAAATTCGAAAGATGATTATAGAATCAATAGATCATGAAACAAGAACTAATTATCTTGCCTCATTAGTGAATAATTATTTGCTAATAAATGGGAGAAACTCAACTTCTGAGGCTGTAACCGAATATGTTGCATTTGTAAAAGACTATCTTGGGTTAGGTCCCGACCTGTTAGATAAAATTGAAATAGCCGCTTCAACAACGCCAATAAAGAATAATGTATTGAATGCATTAGCTATAATTGAGAACTATTATTTTTTACCAAATGATTTAATGCCAGATAATTTGGGCATGTATGGACTTATGGATGATTCATACTTAGCACTAACAACAATTCAAAGGATTTCTACGGATTACCAAAGCAAAAACGGGAAGCCATTAATAGATATTGATTTATCAGATCCTAATAAAATAATAAGAGTTTTACTTGGGGAACCCTTTGCAACAATTTTAGAGATGATGATTAATGCAATGCTTAACATGCCTGCTATTTCCAATTTGTTTAATCCAAGTTTTACCTGGCCTAACATGAACACAATAAATATTTCTGAAGATTATAGGATTAAAGAGCAAGTGCAACGTCAAATGGGAATGTTAGGAATTGTTAAAATTTAAGTATGATATGAATAGCAACCGCACCTTCATTAAATATTTGACATTTAGTATTACTGATTGGAATACTTTACTTAAATTCCTTACCTCGCATGAAGCTGCTCATAGTAGAACTTTGTGGGGTAATTTGGGTTGACTTTTGATCATCGTCAAAGATTTATTTAGGATTATATTTAGAGTATCCCTTTACTTTAATCTATTTAAAATAACATTATAATATCCAGTTATGCGAGTGAGTCTACTCCGGAATGAGTGGCTCAATTTGGTCCGGATTAATCAGTGAGTGAGAATTCAGGATTGCAAATGACTTCTTGTTCTATTTCCAATTCACTCATTTTATTCTTTTTTGCCAAGGATTGAATGAAAATTCCCCTTCCCTTTTTTAATCATTCTCAATACCATTTTCAAAAATATATTCTTTTATACCCGACTCATCAATAAAAGCTACTTTTTTCCCATTTTTATTTGCCCAAAATTCTATAAAATTTTCCATAATTTCTACTCCTTCTTCTCCGTCAATCTTAATTATAGAATTTACAATACCTTTTGGACAAGATATTCCGATAAGATCATCATTTATTATTACTAAGTATATGTCATCCAAACCATATTCAATGAAGAATTCCCCTATATTAATGGTTGAACTTTCAAAAAAAAGTGCTTGAATTGATAATAAATCTTCATGAAAATTGGGCCTGTCTCCAAAAACAAATGTTGCCATAATTCTAAGTTTTAGTTTATATAAAGATAGAAAAAAGGAGACATTTAATCTCCTAATATAGTAAATGGTAAGTTAGGTTTTTGTACTTATTCGTTATATAGTTATTGTCTTTCGGTATCGGCATCCTTCTTTATTCCCAATTTCAGCAAAACCAGTAGATTCCCTGTGGGAATATCATTGGATCGTTTGTTCTCTATGAGAGTCTTTTTTTAGTGCAGGATCCAAGGGCCTATACTATAACATTAGGCTGTATGTGCATTTCCCAGTGGCATAATATCCCTATTTCTTTACTTATTTATTCCAGTGAGGAAGAAGGCAATTTCATATACTGACCTTTAAAGTGTAGTTTTATTTCAAACGGAATGCATAGAGCTCAAGATTAGCTTGAACATCTTTGTATTCTGTCAAAATATCTCTATAATTTCCAGAGAAACTTTTACTTATACCTAATGAAAGCACAAGTCTAAGGGGCTTAGGGGACTTAATTTCTGCCTCATAGGCTAACAATTGTCTTATACCTCGGTCGATGACTTGGCTGTCAAGATGTACATGAATTAGTTTCGTTTCAACTATATAAGTGAATTTTTCAGTATTAAATAAACAGTCTACCTGTACATTACCTTGAATGGTGACATATCTATACTCTTCTATGATTTGTTCCTTTTTTTCTATTTTTTGTCTGACAAAGTCAATAGTCTGATTTTCTTCTGAATCAGAATATGAATAGTTTGATTTTAATGATCCAGGATAAGAATGCTTCCTAACTAGTCCTTTCTTTTGCATTTCAAATAATAATCTTTCAGTAACATCCATGGATAGGTTCAACTCACGAGATATAATTGTTGTATTTGAAATATTTGCAGGGTTTTGTTTAAGTATTTCCATAATTTTCCCTTGCTGTTCTTCCATTTTATTTTTAAGAAAATCATCTTTTGGAGAGAGCGTCTCATTTAAAGAATTTTTTGAGATCTTATTTGGATCAGAAGGTTCTAGCGGGGGACCACCAATTGGACCAACTTGATTAATCTTAAGGATATCTCGCCATATCCAGACAGAATAAACAAGAAGAAAGATTCCAACATATTTGAAGAAGCTTACATATCCACTATTATCTGTTTTGGTTTCTATTTTAGGAGTTACAGAAACTTCCTTTGTAATTTCATTTGACATGGGAAAGTAAAAACATGAAAAGGCTGCAAGCAAAAGTATTACACTTAAAATTAATCGCATTAAATACTTTTTCATCTTATTATTTTCAGTTGTTGCAATCTATTTACTTTACTGAGTTAAAGTGAAAAGGCAATCAACCCTGAAAGCAGTAAATACTCCCATCATCACTTCCACCAGATAATAAACTCCCATTATCAATGATACAAATTGGCCAATTCATTTTTGAAGTATTGGAGGTTTTAATCACCTTATTTTTAAAATCGAATAAATAGAAAGTTCCTGGACAGGAATCAGGATAACCATCTGCGACTACAATTTTTGTAGAATCTTGATTCATCCCTACATAATTTGGATTAAAGCCTAGACTATACTTCTTGGATAGTTTTAACTTGTTATTTTTATTCGAGAGAATAAGCAATATTCCAGCTTTCTTTTTGTTTATTACAGCAGCTACCGTTTTTCCATCATTCGAGATACATACCCATCTGACAGCTTTACTTGTGCTACCAGTGGAGGGGTTATATTCAGATAAGGGTCCAAAACTAGCTATATTTGCTTTTGAAAAGAGTAATATTGAATTATCCCCTCCAGCAACAAAATAATCACTACCTTTTGAAAGATCACATGTTATTAGGTGTTTCGCATTAACAGAAGGCGAGGTGTATAGGACTGGATTTGATAAATTTGAAATATCTATCAAATAAACAATCCCATCATTTCTTGTCGAATCACTGCATATACACCAATTACCGACAGAACTTATATCCACAGCTTCAATATCACTTCCAGTATTGATCAATGTAACTGGAGTTGCGCTAATCCTATTCTTTACATCAAAAACTATTAATTCTCTAGCTGTTGATAAGACTACTTTATCACCGGTGGCGGATAATTTAATTGAATTAACCCTACTTGGAAGATCATCTTTTGAAAACAATACCGAACCAGTTGAACTGTCAAATATTCTAAAAAATCCCTTTGAAGGAGGGGTGCCATATTTTCCTCCACTTAGTAAACCTCCTGATGCAACGATACGCCCATCTTGAGAAACATCAACCGCATAAACTCCCTCATCACCAGTAAATTCATCTTTCCAAAGCATGTTCCCATTATTATCAAAGAAATAAGTGCCATATATTCCATGTGTATTAAGACTAGCTGTACCTGAGTATGGATAGTAAAATGAAGCGCCTGCTATTTTAGTACCATCTGATGACAATGCGACTGCATTCACCATATTACCTAGGGTTTCTGCCATAAAACATTAAGGGGCAAACGTTTTGTTTTCATCTGATTCCTTTATTTAAAAATTGTTGGCAAATATTAGTCATTAAAAGGTATTTCAGAAAATATAGCAGTAATTAACTAACATAAATTTACGAAGATAAATCCATTAAAGTCAATTTTATTTTAATTGTGATAATTTCATTCTTATGAAATTGCTATTGATCTAAGTTCGACTTCTAATTATAAGATTATTGCCTTCTATAATCATTCCCCCGGGAATGGCTTCTGAATATATTAGATCTCAAGGTTATTCCTTTCGTAGAGCAAAAAAAGTACTGATAAACCCAAATCCTAAATACCGTGAGAAATTTCAAAATTTATAATTAACTTCTTGACATTAATTTTAAAATAACCTATATTTCATATTAATTCTCTAAATAGATTTTAGATGGTTATAGAAAACTATTAAATAAAATAGAAATATAGCTAATCCTGTGCCACCTATACAAGATGATCAATCATCAGGATTCGATAATAAAAAGGAAAATTTCTCAAACAATATTAAAGACCTATTGTACACCAGACACAAAAAAGTTCAATAATAGGAAAGATATTCATGAGATTAATTATAATATTAGACTATCAGTATCATGAAAGGGGAAGATTTATATAAACAATGGCACAATATGGGCCTGATGTGTAATGTTTACTGTATTGCCGTAACTAAAAAAAATATTTTTGCAGGAACATTAGATAATGGAATGTATATGGCCACAAAAAATGGAACCAGATGGACGAAGGTTAATATAGATATAAATCCTGACGTAATAACAACATCTGGCAGTAACATTTTTGCTGGTTCTGCAATGTGCCCTGATAATGGTCCTGGATTTTATGTATCCATAGACGATGGGAAGAACTGGAAGGAAATTAAGAATGGTCCAGCTAATGGTGTAAGAACATTAACTTTAAGTAGTAATAATATCTTTGCAGGTTCTGTTTTATCTGACGACAATGATGGAGGTGGTGTGTTTTTGTCCACAGATAATGGAAGCAGCTGGTTTTCAACTAAGTTAACAACTGAGGATGTTTGTTGTTTATGTATGAATGGAAGTTTATTGTTTGCAGCTATAGATACTAGTATTTATTTACCAAATGGGAAAACTGGTATTTACTTATCCACCGATAATGGAAACTGTTGGACTGCCGTTAACACTGGATTGCCAGTAGATAAGGAAACAATTATAAATAACTTAGTTACTAAGGGGAATAGTATTTTTGCAAGTATTTTTGGTTTTGGTGTATATGTTTCCCTAGATTATGGGCAAAGTTGGTCGCCAGCAAATACAGGTTTACCGTTAAATGTTAATGCTTTAGCTGTAAATGGGGATAATCTTTATGCTGGTATAATGAGTAATCTTTATATATCTGTAGATAATGGGCAAAGTTGGTCACCTGTGTATCCCAAATTACCGAATTATGCTGGTATAACATCCATTGCATTTGATAGTAACTATGTATATTTAGCTACGGATAGCGGAGTATTTAGACATAGCTTTTAATATGCTGCTCAGGCAACTACCTTTTATATATCTTGAGTAGGACACTATACTCAGCTGCTAAATAAACTAATGTTTTTTTATAGTTTAAATTCAAATAATAAATCTAGTTATTAGAAAATTATTTTAATTTGATTTTACTTGACATTTACTTTGAAATGAAATACCTTTATTTGATTTTATTACTCGAATTAAGATCAACGACTATCTGTCTGAATACTTGGGAATTACTTAGTTTTAAGAAAGGAGTTAATCATGCCTGAAGAACTTAACGAAAATGAAAATAAGGAAGCATGGAAAGTCGTTCAAGGCCTAGACTCGATGGATTTCATGTTTAAGGGTTTTGATGAGTGGCTAAAGGCTAATGGTTTTCAACTCGATGAATTTGGAGATCCTATTTGTTATCGTGGAACATATGGGTTGGTCCAATTCGAGTGGATCATATTTGGTGGTGAAAGCAGAGTGGTAAAGTGTAATTACTTTTCTTTGAGTGATAAAAGTAGGGCATATGCATTGGAAACAGAAGGCGTCTCTGCATCAGGAAAATCATTTTCTAATAGAGACTTGGAGCTTCTCAAACAAGCAAGATATAAACAAGTCGAAGTTATCGTCAAAGATGCATTTGAAGAACAGGGTTTTAATCCTGTTGAACCACAGATGAGCATTAGAGATGATTTAGATCTCGGTGAAGATGATATTCAAGAAATAATTATGAAATTAGAGGATGAATTCAACTGCAGCATTCCTGATGAAGAAATAAAACGTTTTAAGATAATTGCGGATGTGGTTTCATTCATACGTAAAGAAAAAGGAATGTCCATCTAACAAAAACCATAAAGTAGACTAAAAATTAATTATTTATTTTGTAAAACAAAGCTTACACATTATATTACAAGATGCCTAAATCCATTGACGTAAATACTTGAGATTATATATTTTTAATCTATGTAAAACGGAAAACAAAAGAATAAATTCACCTTTATGAGAACAAATGAAATTCGGAAGATGATTAGTGAGGCAATAAACCATGAAACAAGAACCAACTATCTTGCTTCATTAGTATCCAGAGATTTACTTAAGCATGGTAGTAATCCAACCACTGAAATAGTGAACGGGTGTATTACATTTGTAAAAAACTATCTTATAATAGTTCCGGACCTGTTAGATAAAATTGAAATAGCCGCTTCGATAACGACTATTAAGAATAATATAATGAATGCTTTAACTGTAATTGAAAACTATTATTTCGTACCTAATGATTTAATGCCAGATAATTTGGGTATGTATGGACTTATGGACGATTCATACTTGGCCCTAACTATAATTCAAAGAATTTCGGCTGATTATCAAAACAAAAACGGGAAGCCATTATTAGACATCGATTTAACTGGTGCTAATAAATCAATGAGAATTTTAGTTGGGGAAACTATAGCAACAATTTTGGAAACTATTGTTAATACTACGCTTAATACGCCAGCCATTTCCAATTTGATTAGTCCAAATTTTGCTTGGCCTAATATGAACACAATAAATGTCGCTGAGGATTATCGGATTAAAGAGCAAGTTCGACGGCAAATGGGGATGCTAGGAATTGTTAGAATCTAAATATAATATGAATAACAAACGAACTTTCATTAAAAAATAGCTGTTAAAATGAAAAGCTTAGTAAGAATTTTTTCTGCAGAGTCACCAGACAAATTAGAAGAAACTTTAAATGCCTTCTTAATAGATAACTCAAAAGTTATTAATATCAGTTATCAAATTAGAACTGATGTAAATCAGGATATATTCAGTGCACTTGTTTTATATGTAGAATAAGGTATTTATTCATTAAGGATTTATTAATGACCGAGTAAAGTTCCTCAGCTATTAGGATACTGTAATACTACCCAAAATTCGGACCAATGGTTAAGGATTTGGATAAGATGCTAATTTCTTTAATAATACTTAAAACTACTGTGATATGTCTCGCTAAATAAAAACAGCATCCCCTGATTGAAATTCTCGCTGCATTTGTAGTCCGTATCTGCAATACAAGAAGAAGGGGATAAAGCATATATCAAATTTCTGAAATTTTATTGAAAGGTTCTTTGTGAATTGTAATAAATTATAGTACAATAAATCTCAACCAAGAAAATATTTGGATAGAGTGTATTGGTTTCATTAACCATTAAGGTATCAGATTGAATTTAGAGCTCATATAGTCTATTTATATTAGGGTTTTACTTTACAAATCTCATAAACAATCATCGCAGGATATCTTAATCGCATTGAATAATATGCTGCGTTATATTCCTTTAATGCAATACTTGGGTCTGGCTCGTAGATGCGTAAAATAGCCAAACCAGCCTCATTTATTGATTTAGTCATTTCGTCCAGAGTAAACCAGTGGTTCTTATCACTCTTCGACTTGTAATCAATCTTGTAACCTGAATCTCGTACGTAAAAACGTTTCTGTGTTTCTAAAACAACCTCTGAACCTTTTCTAAAGAAAGGATGGGCCTCAATTATGAAGAACTTTCCATCCGGTTTGAGAACCCTATTAACACCTTTAAATGCCGCCACGGCTCTCTCATGCTCGTGTCTTCTCTTATTGGCATCGAAAGAGACAATCGTGTCTATAGCTATTACAAAATCGTAATTTGCCGGTTTACATCTAAGAGAGAAATTGAGAAAATCATCTTTAATGAACTGGATGTTAGAAAGCTTGAGCTTGGATTTATACTCATTTGCTTTCTTAATAAGGAATGCACTAAGATCAATGCCTATGACATTTGCACCTCTTTGGGCTAAAATCGCAGAATAAAATCCAGGGCCGCATCCAAAGTCAAGAATATTTTTACCTCTGACCTTAGTTGTGTCAAAGAAATGTGTAAAGAAATTGTGAACATAATGCTTGTAATATCCTTGACTCTCATGTCGAATATCTGAGAGATCATCATAAAATTTATTTTTAAACCATAACTGCATTTTGAGTTTAGCTTTTCATTTGATTATAAGTATCCCAAATCATCCATTCAAGGATGTTCTTAGCTTGGTGGCAAATTCGGTCATCAATTTTCCATATTGAGCCATGTGTCACAGCTGCAGCATACGGGCATCCGCCACCGCAGACCGAAATAGCGAAACAGTTGATACAACCCTCCATATTGAAAGGGAAACGATATCGCCATTCATCAAACAGTTGATCCGAATAAATATTTGAGGAGGAAAGTGAGTTTCTTAATTTAGCAAGTTGCTTCACATTAAGGGGGAAATATTTATCTTCTTCAATTCCAAAGAATGCCTGACAAGGGCCCACTCTCCCATTTGGGGTCACAACAATTTGGCCACCAACTCCCATACAGTCTTTAAAGTGAGGCTTTTGGTTTACAAATGGACGAACTCTTCGCATCATGCGATCCTCATAGATTCCAACTTTTCGAAGGCGTTCAAAAGCACTTATGAGCTGATGCACTGCAAAACTATGGTCCAGTTTTGAATAACCATTTTCATTACCAATTCGAGGCATAGGTAAATTAAACCCCACGCTACTAGGTTTAAGATCACTAATAATGAAGTCAATGATCTCATCCATCTTTTCGACTGTGAATGCATTTAGAGTACAAGAAATTCCTGGATTAAGGTCGGCATTTTGCAGGCGCTTGTATCCACGATATGCCTCATTAAAAGTGCCTTGACCATGTATATTTATTCTAGCTTTATCATGAAGTTGCTGTGGTCCGTCAATGGAAACTCCAACAGTTGTTCGAGTTTTTTTGAAAATGCGAATAGCTTCCTCATCAATTAAGCTTCCATTAGTTAGTAACGCGATATTACCTTTATTTGGTATTTTACCCGAATCTTCCAGTTGTCGAAAAAAAAGCAATGCGAAAAATGTGGTCCTTGGGTTCAATAACGGCTCGCCACCATAAATCATCACCCTTGGATTTAATGAATTCTTGCTCAATCTAGCGAATACAGTCAACGCTGCTTTTGCAGTGTTTTGAGTCATATGATGTTGGAGCAGATCGCGATTATCATCTTCAACAAAACAATAGCTGCAACGGAAATTACATGCTGCGGTTGTTAGTAAGTACATATGCTGGATTTCAGACTGATTTAGACCAATTTTATATAGGTTTTTGAATAACCAGACATCTTCATTTGAATTCTTAACAAATAACCGATAATTCCAAAGGTCAGAAAGCACCTGTTTCAAGACATCTAATGAATCTTTTTGCTTATAGTTGTTGATAACATTCTCTATTGGCGTAGCATTTTCAAAAACAGAAAAAAGTTCTTTAAGGAGTCTCCCTCCATAAACCATACGCAAGGTCAATGAATGAAATAAACAATAAGAATTCCCCTTTTGAAATAAGTGTGCAAACTGGGATCGTTCTATGATAGCTGGTGCAACATCGAATGAACTCCTAGTATATGGGAATGCGCTAGTCTTGGAATGTAGATATTTACTCTCTGTTTTAGAATTAGGATCCAGAACATTTGTCGAAATCATTGGTGTTGAGATATTTGCCAAATTGTGTTTCAAAGAGTATCCGTACAAATTAGACATTACAAACTATTGTAAGAAAGAAAATTCAGATTATTGGTACCACTATATTACACCCTTCTTCTTTATAGGAGTGGTACGTTTTACTTCCTTCCTTGAAACTTGATGGAGTATTTTAGTAATATCCCCAAATTTATTATTTACTAAATATTGAGATCGTTCTAAACGAGCCTGTCCCTTTGAAACATTTTTAACCATTTGCCGAAGTTCATTAAATCTACTTATGTAAAGAGATTCCAATTCCTGAAGTCGTTCTTCAATTTGACGGAGCATAATAACTGTGGATGTTGGGTGTTGATTTAGATTGCCATCACCAAGGTATGAATCACAGTCGCTACAAGGGCAATAACAATCACAGTCGCTACAAGGGCAATAACAATCACAGTCGCTACAAGGGCAATAACAATCACAATCGCTAAAAGTGCCAGGTTTCTTTTTATTTGATGTTTTGATTGAGCCAGCAACTTTTTCTAGATCCGATTTTGTTGGTGTATCGGAACTGGAAACTTTAGTATCCTTTATGTTCATTGATACCTTTTTGCTTCCACCTTGGCTACTCATACTCGTCTTTTTCATGATTAAAAGTATAAATTTTAGTTGCTAATTATAAGCCAGTTAATACCATTATCAAAATTACATTGAGGAAAAGACAAAGTCAAATTTATTTTATCAGCGAACAATAGCTTAATTTAATTTCCTTTTGCCATTCGGTTTGAAAGGCTGTGTCGGATAATGATTCTGACCAACGTAAAATTTGTATAACTTGAAGGGGTAAGCTACCCGTTAGCATTTCAGGCTCTAAGAACTAGCAAATAGCTGGGATACTTTTCTGAGTATTATGCTAGCGTGAGGCTGCATATCAAATACGTTAATACCTGCAAATTCAATTTTATATAAATAGTTATTTTATGTAAAATAGTCAAGCATTCTTAATATTTATTGGAGTTTATTATATAAATATATAGGTATAATCAATACAATACCTTAATTGAAAAACTACATTCTAACACCTTAAGACTTTCTAAAATCTAAAGAACGTCAGCAATTAATGAAGACTTGTCTCTAACATGTAAAATTAGATTTAAGAAAAGGATGTCAGCCTTGGCCTTTTTGTGATCTAGCTCTTCATGGTGGATTAAGAGTTGGGGAAAAGCAGCTTGAAAAGTTGGTGACATATCTATTATGGAACCTGATCCTTATATCATTGTTCGACAAAGCAAAGGAAATAAGAAGTGTACTGTTTATGTTGATCAAATGCTTACGAAGCATTTAAAGGAATTCATTAATTACAAAGTAAAGACTTTGAAACAGTCTATTGAAGATCAGTTACTTAAAACCTCTCTTCTCCTATTATTATAAAATTTAAAAAAAAATTTATAATAAGGCATTTAGGCCAATAAGATTTTTTTCCAGAATATTTTTTCAGTTTTAATTATTGGATACAATTCAGCTTAACCAGGTATTTATTATTGTATAGTGGACAAAACATATTTTGCTTGAAGCATTCCTTTCTGTAACACCGCTGGCCTTGGAGACCGGGGGTATACCGGGGGGAGGGATCCCCGGGATACATCAAAACATCATAATATGAGTACATTATACACTGAAATACGATTTTTCTTCCATTGCTTGAGAAAACAATTAAAATCCTGGGTCCTTCGACTTGGATGCCATTTCTTTTCATCATGGTATTACATCAAAAGCGAAAGTATTTGCACTACAGGTAAAGTGCTAAAACTTAATAGCTTATTTACATACCAGGAAAATGGTTTTGTCGACATTGTACGGGTAACTAATGTCCATATCGAGAGAGGTTACTTATATTGCAGCTTGTTTTTCACCTCGAAGGATGAGATTATTACTGTTAGGCATACCCTGCAGAAAGGTACCTATGTCATTTGGAGGCTGATGGACAAAGAAGAATACAATGAACTAATGTCCAGGAAATTATGGTATGAAGTAACCAAGGATGAGGAACTTCTGGAATTTGATTTCTGATTTATATTTATTGGTACAAGACTACATTTCATTAAATATGTTCCGATATTGGTAGTAATACTACCTTTTTTGTGACATTTTTAATGAAACTATATGGAGCAGGCAACATTAACTCGCAAAGAACTCTATGATCTGGCCTGGTCTTTATCAATGATAAATGCTTTAAAGAAGTATAAAACCAACCATAAAATTAAAGAACATAAATTTCGCATAAAAACAAATATTCATGCATAAATTTAAATATAATGGAATGTTATTGCATAATTTTAAATATTAATATTAAATAGTCGGTCCTGCCTATTTTTCTAATCTAAAGACATCTTGAAAAACAGACTGAAGTGTTTCTATTTCGTCATCCTTTAGCATCTGGATGGAAAAACCAGTGACCCAGACCATAGATGACATGAAGGAACTGACCACCAATAGACGTTGTTAAATCCCTGATAAAATAAATACATGTAATTAAACTAATTACACCGGCTGAATGTGGTCAAGACGTCCGGCTTTTGCACATTAATACAATTATACCCGAAAAGGTATAAATACCATAAAAATATTTAGCTTTATACCCGAAAAGGTATAAAATATGGAACAGACTATTATATCATTATCAGCCTTCCTTAAAGAAAGGCGGAAAAAGGTAAATCTTACTCAACAACAATTGTCTCAAAAAGCAGGTGTTGGATTACGGTTTGTTAGGGATCTCGAACAGGGAAAGACAACTCTAAGGATGGACAAAGTTAATCAGGTTCTGAAGTTATTTGGCCAGGAACTCGGTCCATGCCCCCTTGACCGGAATAAACTTATTATTGATTGAAATTATTAATTATTGCTATTATCAGGCAGTTTTCTATTTATCTGTAGGAAATAACAGATTGATCGTTTTGTACCAATAATACAATGCTTCTCCTTGAGCTACAAATTTCAGGCGTTTGTTCAGGAAGTTGTAGTCAGGATGAGTTATCATAAATTCAGTTGCTGGAATTGTTAAATTGAATTTTTCTAATTTCCCCTTATAATCTGACAGAATTATAGCAGCCAGATAGGCAGCTTTTGAACTTGCAAGCTGGGCGTCTAATATCCCAAAGGTCCCTTTAAAAATGTAATGTTTGAATTGGTTTATACCAGTATTAATTTCTCGTAGTTCCAATTTGTCTTCATCTTTTTTCAATCCAACAATTTTTGCAATCAAAATTGATGTTTCAATGACATCTTTAAGTACCTGTTCAACCGAATCAATCTTCCTTTCAGGTCTATATTCAATTTCACTTTGTGCTGATTCCTTAAATGATCTCTTAAAAATCTCCAAATCTGTTAGTAAATCAAATAAACACCCAACATCAAATAACTGCTTCATGATTTCTTTTTCCTTATCTACTCCATACGGTACCCCTGTGGTATTTGGAGCAAAAGCAGTAAGTTTATCACCTATAATTGAGTTAATGTCAGGAATTTTAACTGCCAAAGATTCCCCTTCCTGCATCAGCCATTCTGTTTGAATTGGTCTGTCAACCAATGTTGGATAATGATTTTCAGCAAATACAATATCCAATAAGATCTCTCTTTCGGGATTTGACAGTACCTTATTTTCTTTATTCTTGCCTGGAAAATTTGAATTATAGAAGAACTTGTAATGCGCTTTTGGAATGCCTTGTTGATAACTTCTCCCCTCATCCAACTCCATCCTGATAAAAACACTTAATTCAACTATTTTTGAAAGGTACTCTTCAAGTTTTACTTTATCGATTGAAGGACTGATAATTACATCAATATCAACCGAAAACCTCTTTGGTTGATCCATCAATAATACTAAACTAGTTCCTCCTTTAAAAATGAAATCCAGACCAGTCAGTTTAAGGCGTTCCAGCAAATACAAAGCATATATCATACCTTCCATTATAGTCGGATCCTTACTGAATTTCTTTCTCCTCTCGGTTATCCAGTTTACTGAAAATGAATCAACTTTAATCATTGAAAATATTTTTTGGAATATCTGTTTTTTCTGAAAGGAATCCCTTTATGTCTATTTCCTTTCCTCTCCTTCTCGCATAATGAAATAATGTTGTGAAATTAATCGAGTAACGCTGGTATGCATTATTTATAATATGGACTAATTCACTTCCCTGAAAAGCAATCAATAGATTTTTGTCACTAAACAGATCTACTATCATTTTTTCAATGGTAACAGTGGTAACTTTTCCGACTTTTTGAGTTGGTGCTTTTGAAATAAGGGACTGTAGTATAACTGACTGTTCAGTTTCAAAAATGTAACGCTCAATTTCCTTTTCTTCAGGTTGGATGTATACTTTTCCTAAATTCTGATCCTTCAAGAATTCAAAAACCGGCTCCAATGCTTCTTTCTCCACTTGTAAAATTGTTATGTACTTACCAGGAATGTGAAGCATAAATTCACCGATGGCTTGGGTAGACCATATACATTGCTTCAGACCAGTAAACTGTTTTTCAATCCTGATGAAAATTCTTCTCGCGAAATCACCAGGTTCAGGTTTAAAGTCTGGTTTGTAGGTAAGGGTAAAAAGATCCTGAGAAATTGGTGTAATAATCTTCTTAGCTTTTAGATGATATAGTCTCCAACGAAACGTTGAATGGTTCAGATCAGGATCATATTGCCGATAGAAAGACAGAAGTGAATCTCTGGAAAAGGATGTCTTCCCTTTGAATTCTTTTTTCAGTTGTTCGATTATAAAATTTTTAGCCAAGTTGTTTAAATGTTATTCTTTACAAAGATAATAAAAAATCAAACAAAAGACAGTAAATGCATTATATTGTCCAATGTTTGAAATCAAACAAAAGACACCAAACAGACTTTAGTGTCCAATATTTGAAAAAATAATTCCGATTATAAAGCATAGAAAATCTACCAGAGCGACCTCTGGATTTGGTGGCGATTCAATCAAATTTCCTTTAGCTGTTTAACTTTTCTGACAGTGTTAATTGAATGTCCGGTAATTCCTGCAATCCTTCTGACAGAAAGTTCACTCTTGTCAAGAAGATCAGAAATATTATGATATTTATTGATTAAAGCAGCAGGTGTTGTTCGTGCACCTTTGATACGACCTTTATAAACTAACTTCATCTTGGCTAATTTTATTCCCTCAAACTGTCTGATTTTCCTCTGATTATTCTCCATCTCAGCACCAATACTCAACATTTGCAGCAACATTTTCGCAATCGGATTCTCCTTACCATTCTCCAGTGTGAGCATGTTGAATTGTTGGATATAAAGTGCAATGCCTTTCTCATGTAATAATTCCACAAAGTTCAGAATATCGACAACTCTTCGGCCAACCCTTGAAATTTCCGACACCATTACAACCTCAACCGGAATTTTGTCAATGTAATCCAATAATGCCTTAAACTCATTTCTGGATGCAGACTTTATAGTTCCGGAAATTTTCTCCTGGAAAGTTCTTCTAACATTCCAGCCTTTTTGCTGCGCAACTGTTTTAAGATTGAAAATCTGTCGTTGGTTATCTTGAGATTCAGAAGACACACGACTGTAAATTAAAGTTTCCATATGTATCATATTTGAGGTGATCCTATTATTAATAAGTTTCGGCCATTTTTAAGCGGTTTTTGATATGTGAAGTGTGTCAATTTGAAGTATACCCTAGACTTGACATATACATATAATATTCTTAATTGTTTTTAATCAACATTTTTATAAATACTTTTTATCACTGTATATAAATCACAAAGAATCGTATGCACCTTTAGGATCCATTTCTTCAATGGCAGTTTTCAGTTCCATAGATATGGGTAATACCTGAAAATCTCATCCCAGTAGTTAATCACATTTGGTAATTCTACGTACATCACGCTAAGAACCTGGTCCCCTCGATGCTCTATTAGTACGAATAGTCGCATATTGATATCATTAATATAAATCGAACAGCTATTTTGTAAAAACTTGCTCTCTTCCATAATATTTATTTACATATATTTATATGTAATACGAAAAATTTGCATAAATTGTTATGTTTTATATTGAACTTATAATATAAAAGTATTATGAAACCAAAGAAAGTGCCGGAATCCTTTACAGAAGCTAATACAAAATTAGCACAAATTGGTGAGAAGGTCAGAATGCTCAGGAAAGGATTGAGTCCTAATTATGAAAATTTTGCGGCCAACAGCAACCTCAATAAAGTCACACTAAATAAAATTGAACGCGGAGAGAACGTATCAATGAGATTATTTGTACTAACACTCCAGAAAATGGGTATTTCTCTAGAAAATTTCTTTAAAGGTCTTTGAATTGCGGTTATAATATTTCAGATTACTAATCGGATCCTTTGTAATACGTAGTCGTGATTATTATCAAAAAGTAATTATTAGTTTTGCTCTACCGAATGGTGGTACCCTATTTTGCCAATATCCAACTACAGGAGTTTTCTTAAAGAATAATTATTCAAATTGTTATAAAATCTGACTAGAATATTAATTTTCTAACAACCAATAAGTTGCTACAAAACAGGAACGAACAATGGCGGTTTTAGTACCTATAAATAAGGTTATGGTGCATGTAAATGAAGATCAGTTGTCATACAAGTCAGTTTCACCTGTGATAATTGTGATTAAAATATCCCCATAAGATACCATTTCAATTTTAATCCAATTGCATATACTACCTTTCCAAAACTAAATTTCGGCTCATGCCAAATATATTTCTTTGCGTATTGTATCCGTTCAATAATATCCTGAGTTCGGTTACCCATGAACTTCTTATTAAACTTGTCAATCATTGCTGATAGCTGACTATTGTTATAACCGCCAACTTTGAAACTCGCTTTAAGGTTTTTTAAGTACTCTGGATTACCACTTTCCAAATACCTGAAGTAATTCTGACGAATAATATTTTCATCAACCGCATCATTCTTATAGTGGTTGATTTGCAAACTTTGATTTAGCTGACCTATCTCAGCGGTAGTGATTGGCAAGTCATCCACTACACTAATTCTTTTATAGTGGGGATTACCATGTATGTCATTAGTTTTAAACATCGTATCATCAAAAACAAATTTGTTCTTGGTCGATTCTTGAAATATCGTTGCCAGCTTCTTCTCATCAAGTAGAGTTTCAACATCAATATTTAGGTGTCTTCTGTTGCGCAGATGCCTAATATAATTCCAACTAAGTCGTGCTTCAACACGATGGACTTCTTGACCGCCAAGGCCATTATTTTCGAAATAGTCAAGAATGAATTGTTCAGCATACGAGGATTTGTTGTATATCACAATGGAGTTTTCGCTCCCTCCAATTACAAAGGAAGAACCATTACTCATTACATTTACAATAGTGCCCTTTCGCATTCGGTAACGGTCGCCTGACCTTAGATTATTGTTAATGCAATTACTGTATAATAGTCCAAACGCCTCAACTAGTTTTTTATTTACGTCAATAGATAATTCCAAATTATGAATATTGTTATATATCAAGCCAAGTTCATCCTTGATTGCTATGTAAACTTCATGCCAGAAATCAGGAGAGAATGAATAGAACACTTGTTTTGAAAAATCGAACTGAAGTTCATGCTTCTTCAGTTTAGTTGCCGTATGCAACTTTCCAACAACATACCCTTTATATAGGACTTTGAAAGTATGGTAGAATGCGCCTATCCCTGGTGATGAATCATGTAGAAGTGTTATTGTATTGAATATTTGTTCACAAGTAATAAAATCCGGATTCCTAACATCATGGAATGTTGAACCAGACCAATGCCTAAAAGTTATACTAAGCTTGTCAAGGTGGATAAGACATTTATAACTTCCACCACCAATTTGTTTGCTGTTGCAAGTTTTCAATCCATAGCTATTTGCTTATGCAGTTATTTTCGTGGGTCAAGTCCACTATTGTTCTCGTCATTGTTCGGATAACTTTAGAAACATTTGACCCTCTGGCTCTACTCAGGCTCAATAATGATTTATAATCATCGCCAGTCAAACGAATTGTTATAATTCTATCTAGTCTTACCTCTTTTACCACATTACTATTTTTCATGTCATACATCCTTTTCTATAAATACTCGACCTGTCGTCTTTTTAATATTTAAGCTATAAATATTTGTATGACATCGTAAAACTGTACCCACTTGTTAGGGTAGGAAACATTAACGGGAAGAATGGATCTCAAAAAAAATGAAATTATTTTTCGAAATGTAATCGCTTGTTTTTCTGTAACATATTAATACATTTTAAGATTTATCTACCAACAATTGTGAAAAATTGTTCCTTTTCGGCACACACCAACGTATTTATATGAAAAAGAAAAATAATAGTATTTAAAAATTAAAATCAATGAGTAAAAAAGAGTACAGAAGAATTAACCTCTGGGTGGATCTTGACTTCTTTAATGAAATCAAGAAAAATGCTGAAGAGTCCTATTTAAGAATAGGAACCTACACACGCCAAATAATTCAGCGTGCTGTAAAA